>Ga0334882_1004573_pt1 | contig 11576 bp, 12 predicted proteins | sample GraSluR1_MG_5_FD_207226 | JGI IMG/M metagenome (GOLD analysis project Ga0334882, IMG submission 207226) | Sludge microbial communities from methane-producing bioreactor in Wageningen University, Netherlands - Granular Sludge_15_04-R1 | ecosystem: Engineered > Bioreactor > Anaerobic >... | reverse complement strand
TCGAGGAAGATGTCTGGATGGAAGTGCATGGAGAAGAAAACAGCATCGTGCGGCGTTCAGAGCGTTATGTGCGCCCGGGTGAGATGGTCACGATCGTGCTCAAGCCCAAAATGGCAGCTGAAGTCGAGAAAGCTGGCAGATTGACCGTCGATATTTATCCTAAATCGGAGGCATAAGATGGAAGAAAAGAATTTTATTTGCACTGCTTGCCCAATGGGCTGTAAATTGATTGTGCGAATGGAAGGTGACGAAGTGGTCAAGATTTTGGGTCACCGCTGCCGTAAAGGCGAGACCTATGGACGCCAGGAAGCGATTGCTCCCCAGCGCATGCTTGCCAGCACGGTCAAAGTCCCCAACGGCTTCCACCCACTTCTGCCGGTATATACCAAAGGTTCTATTCCAAAGCAGAGAATTTCCGAAGTTTTGGAAAAGATCCGCGCAGTTGAGGTGACTGCTCCGATCAAAGCCGAAGACGTGATCATTCCTAATGTAATTGGTACTGGAGTGGATGTGATCGCCAGCCGGGATATGCCCGCAAAAAATTAATTCTTGCTTGAAAATTAAGAAAGGCGCTATCAAAGCGCCTTTCTTTGGTTAAGAGAGAAAAAATGGATGGGTCTAACTACCAACCTGGCAAAGCATAAACCAAGTTTGCTATAAAAAAGTAAACCTATTCCCGGTTTAGCCTGTGATTGGTCAACAAAGTAACTAAAAGCGGCAGGGTCATTGCCACCAGGATCGTCCCCACCAGGTAAGATCTTTCAGTTATCTCCAGGAAGATCAGGATATTCAGAAAGATCAGTGCCAAAAGGATCACAACCTGATTGACAATTGTGGAAATATCCAACAGCAATTTCCAATCCTCTTTGATTGTTTCTTTTGGCTTGTATTGCGCAGGTTTGGAAATAAAAGGAATGCTGTTTTCCCTTATTGCCACAGAATACGCCAACCAGGTAAATATTGCCCAGTTGATGAACACAACAGCAACGATGATGAAACTGGTTTTGGTCTGGGGATCGAGGGTTGGGTGCAAGAGTGCTTGAATCGCCAGGGTGAGCCCTACAGATAGGTTTATCAAGAATAGATATTTCTTATCGATGACCAATTCTCCTCATTAAAAGCCGATGGATTTGCGTGTTCAAGTATTGTACATTACTTATGTACGCTTAAAAAAGAAAGGCAGCACTTAAGCTGCCTTTCCATGCAATGGTTCGATATTGCCTAACTCATTGTAAGCGCCATAACAGCCTTTTGGGCGTGCAGGCGATTTTCTGCTTCGTCATAAACCACCGAATTAGGTCCGTCAATTACCTCGTCAGTGACTTCGATATTACGGTCTGCGGGCAGAGGGTGCATGTAAATGGCGTCAGATTTTGCCAACTCCAGGCGACGTTGGTCCATGATCCAGTCCGTGTAAGAGTCCTGAAGAGCTTTACCTTTTACTGGATCGTCAGTGGTCATCAGCGGACCCCAGCTCTTGGCATAGATCACGTCGGCGTCTTTCATGCCTTCGTCCATATCATGAAGGATTTCGAAAGAGGTGCCCCACTTTTTGGCTTCATCGGCTGCCTGCTGTTCAATTTCGGGCATGAGGGGGAATTCTTTAGGGTAAGCCAGGGTCACATCCATACCAAAGCGCGGCATCTGGATCACCAGAGATTGCGGCACAGAAATCGGCTTAAGATAAGAAGCAGCGTATGCCCAGGAGACCACGATTTTTTTCTTTTTAAGGTCGCGCCCTTTCTTTTCCATGATGGTCATTAGATCAGCCAAGCATTGGAAGGGATGGTAAACGTCGCACTGCATATTGAGGACGGGAATACGGCAATTACGGGCTACTTCGTTGAGGTAGTCATTGCCGACTTTCCAGTCACAGTGGCGGATCGCGATTCCGTCGAAATAGCGCCCGTAGATCTCACCGATTTCCTTGGCGGTGTCGCCGTGGGAAATCTGGGTGGTCTTGCTCTCAATGAACGCACCATGACCGCCGAGTTGAGCAATGCCGGCTTCGAACGAGCCGCGCGTGCGTGTGCTGCTGAAGAAAAAGAGCATTGCCAGCACTTTGTCGCGCAGGTAAGCATGCGGTTCGTTAAGGGCGCGCTTGCGTTTGAGATCCCAGGCAACATCTAATACAGTTTCAACTTCTTCTTTAGAAAAATCCAGATCGCCGATCAGGTCTCGGCCATGTAGAAAGGTTTGCATATTTCTCTCCTTAAGGTTTCTTGTCTTGATTATACCTACCAAAGTTTAGTTTGACCACAAGAAATGCTGCGGTAAACGGAAATGACCAATAAACCAGCCAGGCTGAATCCCATTCGCTATGCTCAGGGGCAGGTGAAGCGCAACCTAGCCTAAAACTGATCGTGCCGGTCTCCAGACCGAGCACGGCCTTTGACCGCCAGGTCTCCCAACCAATTCCAGTGAATCAAATAGTGATTAAAAACGGGAAAAACCTGGCAATATTAGCTAATCGACTTAAAAATAAAAGCCGGGTTGATTTTTCAGCCCGGCTTACATCTGTAAACAATACTCACTTGATCAAGCTTGGAAGGATGGCATAAAACTCAGTTGCTTTGACCATGTCATTCAAATTCACACTGTCCAAAACAGTATGTGCCGTAACTTCATCGCCAGGTCCAAAACCGATGGAGGGGATATTTGCCTTGCCAGCCCAATAAATGCCATTGGTGCTGAAAGCCCATTTGCTGGCGGGTCTGAACTCCAAACCAATTGCTTCGCGTGCTTTCAAACCAGCCTGTACGAGGTCGTGCTTCTCATCCAAAGCCCAGGCGGGGAAATATTTATCAACCGGGAATACAAAGCCTGTATAGGAGGGTTCTTCGTAGAACAGCGCTTCAACTTTGATGCGCTCCTTGCTCTCTTCAGGGATCAAGGCTTCCACCTGCGCGATTGCGTCTTCCTTGCTTTCTCCAAAGGTCATACGGCGATCTATGTAAATGACAGCCTCATCGGGCACCGCGTTGATGCTGGGGGTTTGCACTTTCATGTCTGATACTGTGATCTTGCCGTGCCCCAAAAAGGGGTCATCCCCCAGCTGGGGTTCCAAATCACGGATACCTGCTATCACAGGCAAGAGAAGATAAATTGCATTGATGCCAACATGATTGCTGGCAGCATGTGCTGAAACGCCTTTAGCGGTCACCTTAAGTTCGATACGACCTTTGTGTCCGCGATAAACCTGCATTTTGGTTGGCTCACCGATCACTACAAAATCCGGTTTGATTCCCGGGTCGACCTCTACAAAAGTATTGGGTGCAATCCCATCACACCACTCTTCCATGTTTCCAAAATACCAGGCTGTCCAGCCGTCAAGCAAGCCCAGATCGCGGGCAAAAGCCATGCCGTAGACCATACCAGGGGTCGATCCCTTTTCGTCGCAAGCACCCCGGGCATAGAGAACATCATCCTCTACTTTGCCTTTGAAGGGATCCCACTGCCATTCTTCCGGATCGCCCACACCTACGGTGTCAATGTGGGAGTCAAACACGATCGTGCGAGGTCCGTCGCCAATTCGCCCCATGATATTGCCCATCTTGTCGAAACGAACTTCATCGAAACCCAGTTTCCGCATTTCTTCTGCAATACGTTCTCCAACCGGACCGATCAGAGATTCGTAACTGGGGATAGCGCAAATTTCACGCATGAAACGGATGATATTTGCCCGATTCTCCTCCGTCTTATGGTGAAGCTGTTCAACGATTTCTTGTGATGTCATTTAATCTCCTTTTTTAAAACCTGGTCTTTACAGCGCCAGGAAGGCATTATAATAATTTCGTAAAGATACTTGTATTTACAATTTTAAGAAAGCGAGTAAGCATGGATATATTATCATCAAAGACAGGTGCCGGCAATTTATTTAAAAGACCCGAAGTGAACTGGGGTATCCTCGGCACTGCCCGTATTTCCGAAAAAGTGATCCCTGCTGTAAAATCATCCAAACACAATCACGTGGTGGCTGTTGCCAGTCGGGAGCTTACTCGTGCCCGCCAGTTAGCTGATAAGATGCAGGTTCCGGTTGCATATGGCAGCTACGAAGAACTTTTAGCTGACTCAACCATTCAAGCTATCTATATCCCTATTGTTAATAACGAACATAAGCCCTGGACAATCAAGGCGCTCCAGGCTGGCAAGCATGTACTGGTTGAAAAGCCCTTTGCGCTCAATGCTGACGAAGCCCAGGAGATGATTGGCGTATCAGTAGAAAAATCGCTGGTATTAATGGAAAACTTCATGTACCGCTATCATCCACGAATTAAGAAGACCTTGGATGCCATCCAAAAAGGCGAATTGGGAAAGCTGCGTTTCTTACATTGCAGTTTTAGCTTCCCATTGGAAAACCCGGACGACTTTCGCCTGGTTCCCTCGCTCGGTGGTGGGGCCTTGTACGATTTGGGCTGTTACTGTGTTGATTTCCAGCGACTGATGGTAGGTCGCGAACCGCAAGCGGTACAAGCCCTTTTTCATGAAGGTGGTTCCGGTGTCGATCTGCAAATGCAGGTCACACTCGATTTTGGAAACCAGGTATATGGCAGTTTTGATGTGGCTTTCAATGCCAGGTTTCAAAATTTTGCGAGAATCGTTGGTACTGAAGCGGTGATGACACTTGATTGGCCTTTCTCGGTGCAGGACAAAAGCGTGTCAACAGTAATTGAACGGGGCGATGATGTTCAGAAGATTAGCTATCGACCTGAAGACACTTATAAAAATCTGATTGAGCATTTTTATGAAGTCGTGATCAAGAAAGAAATTGCTCTCTATCCTCTGGCAGGATCACTCAAAAACATGATTGTAATTGACGCGATATTCCAATCTGCCATAGAAGATGGTAAACTCATTGCTTTGAAATAAATCTACTTATTGAAAGAAAAAAACATGGACCAAATTGAAGAACAAAAAAAATCTGTAAAACAGCCTCATCAGTTCCCATCCAGCCAATGGTTATTGCCCCTGATCCTCATTTCGGCGATTATCATCATTTTATTTGTCTTCCGAGGTTCGACACTTGATGATCGTGCAATAACTATTCCCCACAAAGAAATTCTGGAACACATTGTTGGTTACGCTATTCTGATTACAGATATTGCAGCCATGTTGGTGGTAACCATCTCTGTGATCGAAGCTATTGAAAACTTTATCAGAGGTATGATTGATAGAAAATACTCTCACAAGATTCGCTCGTCCGAAACCTTACGTCTGCGCCTGGGGCACCGTCTCGGACTCGCGCTTGAGTTTGCCCTAGCATCAGACATTCTCCGTATCGCAATTTCGCCTTCTCTCTCAGACCTGGTGTTTTTATTGCTGATCATTCTTTTACGCTTCCTGTTGAATTTTTTCCTCGAAGATGAGTATGTCACAATCAAAGCTACTGAGATGTATCCTGACCTTGAACCTTGCGATTCGGACGACTGTAGAAAATAGAATCATCTATTAACTAAAAAGCCCCTCTGAATTAGAGGGGCTTTTTTTGTAAGTCTAAATTATGGTGTAGCGGGTGTTACCGTCCGGGTGGGTGTTGAAGTCGGGATAGGTGTGGCGATGTTTGCCGGCACCTTGAGCAATTCGCCAATCATCAGATTGGTGGTATCGGTCAATAACGGAGTGATGTTATTGGCATTGCGATAACGGTTAGTTTCAGCAATAATTTGAGCAATTGTTGATCGATAGAAGACAGAGATCGATGCCAAAGTCGCACCAGATTCTACATAGTAATCGATAATTGTACCGGGAGCCAGATCAGTTGGAACAGCGGTAGAGGTTGGTAATTGCTGCCATGGAGCAGGAATCTTGATGATGTCGCCTTCACGGATAATACATGGATCACCTAACCCAAGACCATTAACATAGAGAAGCAGGTCGAGTTCAACATTGAATTTCTCAGCAATTTCGGCACAGACGAAATCATCTGCCTGAACAATATAGTCGAAAGGACCGTCCAATGTCGCTGTGGGGGTAATCGTGGGTGTTTCAGTTGGGGTTGTAGTGATTGTCGCCGTGTTGGTTGGAGTCACTGGTGTGGGAGTAAGCGTCATAGTGGGAGTGGGGGTCTTGGTGCTGAATAGACCTGGTCCCTCACCAATCGTGCCGGTCGCCCAGAGGGCTAATACTACCAAACCAGCAATAATCAGCAAGGCTGCAATCAGGAGGAGAACAGCCCGATTGTTTCGTCTTTTTTTTCTATAGGAAGACAGAAGACTCCCGGATTTTTTCTTTGCCATAATAAATTCCTCTCAATCTATATTAAATAGAAAGGCAGATTAAATGATATTAATCTTAAAGCTTTTGTTTTGTCAAGTATACCATTTTTGACCAATCGTAAAAAAGCAGAAGGGTATCAACCCGGTTTGGTTTCCTCTTCTGTTTGATGAGATAGTTGTATCCGTATGAAGGATCATAACAAAGCAAAGGAAGTCAAAGAACATTTTCTTTATCATCAGAGATTTTTTTACCGTTAAAGTTAACCTTTTCTGTTTACTGATCTCTTGTTTCAAGAATGGGTATAATAGGCACATGCAAAAATGCGCTAAATTAATGCGACTCTCCAGTTTTCTATTGTTATTCAGCACCTTCTTCTGGGCCTGCAATTCCGTTCAGGAAACACCAGTAATAGTGCCAGCCCCTTCAGTAGAATTGCCAACTGTTGAGGTTTCAACAACGGAACCAGAAGCGATTCCGACTGTGACCGAAGTTCCGTCTCCAATATCGGTCAATGGCGAGAACATCCCCTTAAGTTACTACCAGAATGAACTATTACGCTACCGCGACAGCCTGGCAGGGCAGACGGTACAACCCACAGAAGAAGAGATTTCTCAAATAGTGCTTGATTACCTTGTGGATCAGCAACTTCTGGCGCAGACAGCCAGGCAAAACGGCTTTCAGGCTGGCGACCAGGAACTTCAGGAGCGGATTGATCAGTTGATTGGTGAGCTTGGTTCAGGCGGTGCCCTGACTGAATGGATGAATATCAATCATTATGACGATTCGGAATTTCGTCTTGCTTTACGGCTTTCCATCGAGGCTGCCTGGCAGCGCGATCAAATTGCCCAGACAGTCCCGAACGCCGTTGAGCAAGTCCGTGCACGGCAAATTATCGCTAGCACCCAGGCAGGAGCAGACCGAGCACTCAACAGCTTAAACGCCGGGGCGGATTTTGATACGCTGGCATGGGACTATAGCCCCGAATCCGGTGGTGAACTTGGTTGGTTCCCGAGAGGTTATCTGCTTTACCCGGAAGTGGAAGAAGCTGCTTTTTCCCTGGAACCGGGCAGTTATTCAGGAATTATCCAGTCTGAGATTGGTTACCATATTCTGCTCGTGATCGAGCATGAAGCTGAGCATCCTCTCACCACAGATGCAAGGATATCCCTTCAAAATAAAGCGTTTGAAGATTGGCTTGCCCAGGCTCGTTCCTCTGCTCAGATCGTGATCAATATCCCATGAGTCAAGAGCGCCGCCCAACCAACTGCCAGCCTGCTTATACCCGCCCGATGGCAGTACGAAGAACAGAGCCAGAACCAAAAAAATCTGGTTGTGGTGGAACTGGAGCGTTTGTTTTTCTTGTTATGGTAATTGGAGCAGTTGTTCTGATGTTGACAGGCGTTATCCCTTCACCTTTTGAAGACCAGATTACTCCTCCAGCCCAGGTTTCTACGCTCAATTCAACACCTAATTTCTTCATTACACCTATAGGTCTTGAAACAGAAGCTGCTACTGCCACTAACCAGGTCATTTTGATCCCCAGTGATACGCCGATACCGACCCAAACAATACCTCCCACACAGACCTCGACCCCATGGTCAGCAGCGTTTGTGATCAGGGGCACCCCTGAAGCCTTCCCTCATACGCTTCTTTATAATCGCTATGCATGTGAAGAATACCTGTTCATTGGCGGTGAATTGTGGGATCTGCGTGAGGCTCCATTGCAAGGTCTGATTGTAAGACTGACAGGAACTTACGGCGGGGGAGTTGTTGATTTCTCAAGCGAATCGGGTGAGATGGATATTTACGGGGAAAGTGGTTATGGCTTTGTACTTGAGAACAAACAGATCCGGGTAGACACGCTGTATATTCAACTTTTTGACTCCCATGGCAATCCACTTTCTGCCAAGGTGAAATTAACCATCAGCGGTGAATGCGACGGCAATTTGTTGCTGGTTAATTACAAACAGGTCCAGGAAATCCCCAATTAGAAAACTGATTGAAGTATTAACTAACCGAGAACACCTTGTACAGGTCACTGCGAGCCCCCACTTCAATAATCATGGATAATTCCAAATAATAATGAGGGGGCGTGGCAGTCTGCCTTTTCCCAAAAAAAACTTCAATACCAAGTTTCAGCAAGATCAGTCCATTCAGGGTTAATCGACTAAATCAACTCTTCTTTAAATGCTCGTGACCTTGCTTTGATTTGTTTTTCCCAATTGAGAGCCGCCATAATGTCCCCGCCGCACTCAAAGTAAACCAGTTTGTATACTTTATATCTACTTGTAATACCACCACCCGAACCTTATCTGTGTTCGCAGACTCTACGCATCAAGTCACTTGTTACACCAACATAAAGTACTTTATTGTTGATGGAGGACATAATATAGACGCAATTAGATTCAAAACTCATGTTTTTCCTCGAGGATAAAAGGCAGACTGCCACGATCCTTTGCCAAATCAATTCATAAGACAATCCCAAAGCTTAATAGCAAAGGATCTCGCAGTGACCAACCGAAGAAGATTGGTTATTCCGTTCTTCTTGCAGTGATCTTGACCTCTTCATCACCGCTCAAATTACTGTGGAGTGGTGCTGAGTTTACTGGCAAAATGCGGCTATTGGCAAAAAAAGCAAAGTCGAAATCAGTTATCTCACCAGCTTTTTTACCAGGAATTGGCATAAGACGGGCAGTAAGCGGCTTGTTGAGGCGCAAAGACAAGGCCGCAAGATCCAAAAGGATTGGGGTCAATTCTTCTGATGTGGTCTCCCCTGGAAGGGGGATAACGTCCAGTCCTGCACCGCAAACCGAAGAGAATAACAACAAATCCCTCAAGCTCAGATTCCCATCTGAGGCACTCCGCGCCAGACCGCTATCTTCCAAGACCGGCAGCATCAAGCCATTGAAGCCAGTTCGTTTGAAGCGAGCCTGATCGAGCGTATTGGTAAGAAATGCGGATGCGAACAAACTGCCTGGTTTACCGAAGGCTTCCAAGCCCAATTTTTCCAAGGCCAAGCCGATGGAAACTGCGTCAGCAGGGAAGGGTGCCAGGGTGAAATCGAGCCCTTTGAACTCGTATCCATAAATTTGGTTGAGGCGATTTCCAATCTCTTCAAGCTGTGCGGCATGTTTTTCTATTTCAGAGATCAAGTTTGCAGATGCCTCTTGCAAACTAACCGCCTGGCTAAAAGCCTGTACTGCCAAATCGGCTGCTTCCAATGCCAGGGCAAAGGAGGGGCGTCCTGATTGCGCATAGGCAGCGGGGAAGAAGGGTGTATTGGGCGGAACATTCGCCAAGGCGCAAAAGCGTAAATTCGCAAAACCGTTCTTTTCAAGTTTGGAAAGTTTTACTATCGTTTCCGCGCAAGCCCTGGCAGCTTTCAGACTAACAGCACCTTCAGGTGTAGTGAGGTGACCACTCATGAAGATGCGGTCGCTTTTTGAGAGTGCTTCAGGGATCATTTCCCAAGCCTTTGAATTCTTGGCAATCGGACCAAGCGAAATATATTCAAAGCCATCAGCGTGTGCCTCAATGGCGTAATCTTGAGCAGCCAAAGGGAAATCAATTGGAGCGACAAATTGTTCAACAGGCGGGGTGGCCAAACGCAGAGATTGAACTTGATAGCCTTGGTTTTGATATAGAAGGTGGGCGTGGTTTGCAAAAATCCCTACCTGCTGAAGTAACAAGCGGTTAACCGGGAAACTGGGCTGGCAAAAAACGGTAATGGAACGAATTTTCATATCTTGCTCCAGGCGCGCTGACGAGCAACCTCAAACATAAGTAAACTGGCGCTTACAGCAGCGTTCAATGATTCAGTTTTTCCAGCCATGGGTATGCGCACGCTGGATGTTGCAAGCCTGGCACCTTCGGGGCTGATTCCTTCGGCCTCGCCGCCAATTAACAGAGCCAACGGCTGGTTGAAGTCAGCCTGCCAGCAAATTTGTTCGCCTTGCATATCCGCATGAAAGACGGTCAGTCCTGCACTGAAATTTTCAATGACTTCCCAGGGAAGATGTTGTATTGGCAGGCGAAAGTGTGCTCCCATCCCTGAACGAACCACTTTCGGGGAGAAAGCGTCTGTATTGCCAGGTGGAAGAAGCACAGCTTGCGCTCCTGCGGCTTCTGCTGAGCGTAAAATAGTGCCAAGATTTCCAGGGTCGCGCAATTGGTCGGGTATGACCAAAAAATCTGTTTGTGCCGGCATGGCAAAGGTTCCCATTTCGAATACCCCTAAGACACCCTGGGAGTTCTCGGTATCGCTGAGCGAATCGAATAATTGATCTTCGACGGCGTTCAACTCCAAACTGGTTTCAGATAACTCTTTTAGCAAAAGCGAGGCACGCTTGGAGGGCATTTGCTTATGGAGCACGAACTTCAGAGGAAGCCTTGAATCCAGACCATCCTCCAGCAGTCGAACTCCCTCAGCGACAAATGCCTGGTGTTTCAGGCGGGCTTTGCCCTGGTTCATCAGCGCACGAACCAGCTGTACCTTGGGGTTTTGTGAAGATTGGATCAACAACGAAGCACTCATGTCCCGATTATACAGTTGTCTCTGGTTCCAGGTTGGTGAATTTCATTGAAGTTGTGTAAGAGCCATCCGAAAAAATGTTTAGAATGATATACCCTGGGCGGAAATTGTTGCGCCATTCAGGGTAACCAACTCCCGGATTAAGAAAATGCTTGCCGTCCAGCACTTCATTAGAAGTGTAATGAAGATGACCATAGACTATTATGTCAGCGTCCGGATATTTTTGCGCTAATTTGTGTTGAAAAAAGCGATCACTAAGTGCATCCCCGGTCAAAAAAAGGCGAACATAATTCCAGAACCAATACCAGATGCTGAAATGTCCGTGGGCAAGGGTGATTTTCAAGCCATTAACTTCGAGTTGAACTTCTTTAGGCAGTTTGTAGCCAAGAAACCAATCACGATTGCCCTGAACGACCAGGGTAGGTGCGATGCTTTCAAGTTGATCGATCACTTCAGGAATGCAGACATCGCCCGCGTGAAGAATCTGGTCAGGCTGCTCTTTTTGGATTGCGGTGAGCAGTGCTGGTTCCAGCGTTTTAGTACGATCACCGACGTGGGTATCCGCGAGAATGACAATTTTGTGGTCTCTGGACATGCCGGCGATTATATCAGATGACTATTGAGGGAATGATTTTTCTGTAGGGGACCTTCCATGGTCTCCTGTCAGGTTCATTTCTTAGATTCATCGGGACGGCGTGGAAGTGTATAGACCGGTATGATTATTTACAAAGTATCCGAGGTGATTGTTTACAACTTTGATTAGTATAAAAGGCATGAAAACCAGGAGGTAGCCATGCCTTGGAGAGCAAAGAGCGAAGCAATGCTGAGA
>Ga0334882_1004572_pt1 | contig 11577 bp, 12 predicted proteins | sample GraSluR1_MG_5_FD_207226 | JGI IMG/M metagenome (GOLD analysis project Ga0334882, IMG submission 207226) | Sludge microbial communities from methane-producing bioreactor in Wageningen University, Netherlands - Granular Sludge_15_04-R1 | ecosystem: Engineered > Bioreactor > Anaerobic >... | reverse complement strand
GCTCAGCCGGAGGCGGCCGTCGAGGCCGAGGTCGAGGAGACCACCGAGGCCGCGCCGAAGGCCGACGAGAAGGCCTGATCAGGGCCACTGAGCCGGGCGCGTACGTCACCGGGGCGTGGAAGGGACTTCCCTTCCACGCCCCGTGGCGTTCCCGCGGGAACGTTCCCGTGTGTTGACGTGCCCGGATCAGCCCGATCGCGTTTCCGCGGGAACGCCGAGGGTGCCTCAGATGTCCGGAACTGACCGTTTCGGATGCCAATTGTGTCCGATCGCGTTCCCGCGGGAATGGTGTCCCGTGGGAATGGTCTCCGCCGCTCCAGGATGTCTCCGGCACGCCGAATGGCGGGCCCCCGGTATGGGGGACCCGCCATCCCGGACGCGTCAGAGCGGACTCAGGCCTGGGTGGCCTTGGTGAGGCGCTCGTTCACGTCGTCCCAGTTCACGATGTCCCAGAAGGCCTTGACGTAGTCGGCCTTGACGTTCTTGTACTGCAGGTAGAAGGCGTGCTCCCACAGGTCGAGCACCAACAGCGGGGCCTGGCCGACCGGCAGGTTGCCCTGGTGGTCGAAGACCTGGTAGACGCGCAGGTCCTGGGAGAACGCGTCGTAGCCGAGGACGGCCCAGCCGGAGCCCTGGATGCCCAGCGCCACCGCGGAGAACTCCTTCTGGAAGGACTCCAGCCCGCCGAACTTGGTGTCCAGCGCGGTCTTGATCCCGCCGGTCGGCTCGGAGCCGCCCGGGGTCAGGTTGGTCCAGAAGACCGAGTGGTTGAAGTGCCCGCCGAGGTTGAAGGCAAGGTCCTTCTCCAGCTTGTTGATGACGCCGAAGTTGCCCTTGTCGCGGGCCTCGGCGAGCTGCTCGAGCGCGGTGTTGGCACCCTTGACGTACGTGGCGTGGTGCTTGTCGTGGTGCAGCTCCAGGATCTCCGGGATGATGGCAGGGGCCAGAGCGTTGTAGTCGTAGGGGAGATCGGGCAGCTGGTAGGTCATGGTTGCTCCTTCACCCGGCAGGCGCCGGTCATTGACGAGTAAGTCATTCTCACCTTATCGACGTGCACCGCGCGGTCAATGGTTCTTTTCGCGCCGACTCTCCAGCACCCGGAACCCCTTCGAGCTCGCCAGCCGCTCGGTCGGCCACCCCTGCTCGCCCAGCCAGCGCTGCAGACTGTCCGCCCCGAGGTTCTTGCCGACCACCAGCACCGCCCGCCCGTCCGGCGTGAGCCGGCCGAGCCAGGTCAGCAACAGCTCGTGCAGCGCCTCCTTGCCGATCCGGATCGGCGGGTTGGACCAGATCTCGTCGTACCTCGCGGCCGGGTCGACCCGGTCCGGGGTGGACGTCCGCACCCGGTCGGCGACCCCCAGTGCGGCGGCGTTGTCCCGGGTCAGGGCGAGCGCCCGCTCGTTGGTGTCCACCGCATCGACCGACAGCCAGGGGCAGTCGAGGGCCAGGGTCAGCGCGATCGGGCCGTAGCCGCAGCCGACGTCGGCGACCCGACGGACCTCGGGCCCCGGGGGCGGCACCTCCTTGAGCAGCACGGCGGTCGCCGGGTCCAGCCGGCTGCCGGAGAACACCCCGTTGGCGGTCTGCAGGGTCAGCTCCCGGCCACGAACGGTGAGGTGGATCGTACGGCGGTGCTCCGCGCCCTGCGGGGTGGAGAAGTAGTGCTCGGTCGGTTCCTCAGTCACCGCAGCAGTCTCCGTCCGTCGGGGGCTCGGTGGTGGGTGTCGTCGGGGTCAGCACCCGGACCGCCCGGGCGGCTGCGGCGCGGGCCGCCAGCTCGTCGTCGGGTGGGTAGCCCACCTCCTCCAGGGTGAGCCCGTGCGCCGGCATCACCTGGATCGACGACTGGCGGCTGGTCGCGTCCCGGACGGTGCGCAGCCAGGCCAGGTCGCGCCGGCCGGTGGCGACGGTGGCCAGCGCCCCGACCAGGGAGCGCACCATCGAATGGCAGAACGCGTCGGCCCGTACGGTGATCTCCACCGTCCCGTCACCCGGCCGGCGGCGCGCCGTGCAGTCCAGCAGCGTACGGATCGTGGTGGCGCCCTCCCGCGGCCTGCAGAACGCGGCGAAGTCCCGCAGCCCGAGCAACTCGCGGCCGGCCGCGGTCAGCGCGTCAGGGTCGAGCGTGCCGCGGATCCGGGCGACATGGCCGCGCAGCAGCGGGTCGGCGAACCCCTCCTCGTCCACCAGCCGGTAGACGTAGCGGCGCCACCGGGCGGCGAACCGGGCGTCGAAGCCCGCCGGCGCGGGACGTACGTCGCGGACCACCAGATCGGCCGGCAGCACCCGCTGCAGCCGGCGCCGCAGGGTGTCCACCGGGGCCTCGTCGAGCAGGTCGACGTGGGCCACCTGGCCCCGGGCGTGCACCCCGGCGTCGGTCCGCCCGGCGACCGTCAGAGTGGCCGGGGCGGACAGCCGCAGCACCTGGCCGATCCGGTGCTCCAACTCGCCCTGCACCGTCCGCCGGTCCGGCTGGGCCGCCCAGCCGCTGAAGTCGCCGCCGTCGTAGGCGATGTCCAGTCGCCACCGGGTGGTGCCCGGTGCCGGGCCCTCGATCATCGGCCGGCCCGATGGCCATCGACCGGGTCCGCGGGATCCGTCGAGTCAGCCGGGCGATGGTAGACCAGGTCACGGATCTGCCGGCCGGCGGCGAGCCCGCGCTGCTCGAACCGGGTCAGTGGCCGGGCCTCCGGGCGCGGCGCCCACCCGCCGTACGCGTTGACCAGGTCGCGGCGTCCGTCGAGCACCGCACGCATCTGCTCGGCGTAGTCGGGCCAGTCGGTCGCCAGGTGCCAGCTGCCGCCGGGCCGCAGCCGGGAGGCGACCAGTGCGGCGGTGGCCGGGTTGACCAGCCGGCGCTTGTGGTGGCGGGCCTTGTGCCAGGGATCGGGGAAGAAGGTGAGGATCCGCGCCACGCTTCCGGCCGGGATCCAGTGCCGCAGCGCGTCCACCCCGTCGACCTCGGCGAGGCGTACGTTCGTCAGGCCCGCGCGGGCGACCATCCCCAGGGCGCTGGCGACCGCCGGCTTGAACACCTCGAACCCCAGGTAGTTCACCTCCGGGTGCCGGCCCGCGATCGCGACACAGGCCTCACCGTTGCCGGTGCCGATCTCCAGCCACAGCGGGGCCGTCCGCCCCCAGATCGCTGCCGGGTCGAACGGCTGCCCGGGGGCGACGGAGGTGCTGGTGGCCCGGTGGGCCAGCGGGATGACCCAGGCGGCGTGGTGCGCCTCCCAGTTGCGCAGTTGCGAGGCGTTCATCCGGGTGCTGCGCCGGACGAACGAGACGACGTCGCGGTGGGCGCGGGGGAGCGGAGTGGCGGTCCCGGTCACCGGTCGGCCCTGCGTCGGTAGGGGTTGGCCTGCGGCTTGCGGCGGTTCCGGTGCGCCGACGGGTGGTCGTGTTCGGCGCGTTCGGCGCGGCGCCGGGCCGCCTCGGCGTCCTTGGCGAGCTGCTCGGCGACCATCGCGTCGACCGCCCGCTGCCGGGACCGGTCGGTCCAACGGCGGGTGAGGACAGACCGGAGGTACATCGTCACGGTCAGGACGACGGCGAAGGCCGCCAGCGACCATCCCCAGTTGCCGGTCAGCTGCAGCGCCAGCGCGCCGGCCGCGGCGGACAGCAGGGCCACCACCCACAGGCTGACCTCACGGATCAGCTTGGCGCGGCTGATACCCCGGCCGACGAGGTCGGCCGGAGTCCGGTCGCCGAGGGCAGGGGTCCGGTCGTCGCGAGGCTGGGATCCGTCGTCGGGGGTGGTGGGCATGAGGCCAATGTACGGGCCGGCCACCAGCCCCGGGGGCGCGTCCCGGGGGACGTCGTCCCGGAGCCGCCCGCCCCGGGTCAGCCGCGCTCGTCGATCGGGACGAAGTGCCGTCGCGGCGCGCCGGTGTAGATCTGCTTGGGCCGGACGATCTTCTGCTCCGGATCGTTGGCGCCCTCCAGCCACTGGGAAAGCCAGCCGGCGGTGCGGGGGATCGCGAAGAGCGCGGTGAACATCTCCGGCTCGAAGCCGAGCGCCTCGTAGATCAGCCCGGAGTAGAAGTCGACGTTGGGGTAGAGCCGCCGCTTGACGAAGTACTCGTCCTCCAGTGCGATCTTCTCCAGCTCCAGCGCGATCTCCAGCAGTGGGTTGACGCCGGTCACCTCGAAGACGTCGTGTGCGGTCGACTTGATGATCCGGGCCCGCGGGTCGTAGTTCTTGTAGACCCGGTGGCCGAAGCCCATCAGCCGGGCGCCGCCCGACTTCACCCCGGCGATGAACTCCGGCACCTTCTCCACGGCGCCGATCTCGCGCAGCATCCGCAGCACCGCCTCGTTCGCGCCGCCGTGCAGCGGGCCGAACAGCGCCCCGATCCCGGCCGACACACAGGTGTAGGGGCCGTTGCCGGACGACGCCACAGTGCGGACCGTGGTGGTGGAACAGTTCTGCTCGTGGTCGGCGTGCAGCACGAACAGCACCTCCAACGCGTGCACCAGCCGCGGGTCGGGGCGGTAGTCGCGCTCGCCCATCATGAACAGCATCCGCATGAAGTTCTCCACATAGGAGATGTCGTCGCGGGGGTAGACGAACGGCAGGCCGGCGGAGTGCCGGTAGGAGAACGCCGCCAGGGTCGGCATCTTGGCGATCAGCCGGCGGATCTGCAGGTGCGGGCTGAGGTGCAGGTCCGCCTCGCGGGACTCCGGGTAGAAGGCGTGCAGCGAACTCACCGCCGACATCAGCTTCGCCATCGGGTGGGCGTCGTACGGGAACGCGTCGATCAGCTTCTTGACGTTCTCCGGGATGAACATGTGGTGGTTGATGTCGTACTCCCAGCGGGCCAGCTGGCTGCTGGTCGGGAGCTCACCGTAGGCGAGCAGATAGGCCACCTCGAGGTAGCTGCACTTCTCGGCGAGCTCCTCGATCGGATAGCCGCGGTAGTCGAGGATGCCCTTGTCGCCGTGGATGTAGGCGACCGAGGAATGGCAGACGGCGGTGTTGAACATGCCCGGATCGAAGGACACCAGGCCACGGCCCTCGGCATCGTGGATCTGGAACAGATCCTTCGCCCGGATGGTCCCCTCGGAGACCGGGAGCTCGTACGTCTCCCCGGTGCGATTGTCGCGAATGGTCAGAGTCTCTCCCATGACGGCACGATAGGGGCGGTGAGGGTCCGTCTCGGGGAGGGGCGGGCGTCGGGTTCGTCACGTCGTGTGGTAAGACGTGTGATAGACAAAAGGGAGGACACGGGTCGCCTGCGGCGCCGGCGGCCGGTCGGTTGTTTTGACCCGGGCGCTCGGCGACGGTAACCTATTCCGATGTGCGCTTGGCGACGCATGCCGGCGAGCCCGTCGCCCCGGAGACCGGGGGTGGCGATCGCGGCTTCCCGGCCGCACTGCGTACAGAGAACGTAAAACTACCTAGTGGAAGTGGTCCCCGACCGTGTCTACGTACAGCCCGAAGCCCGGCGAGATCGAGCGCCATTGGCATGTCATTGATGCCGAGGGTGTGACCCTCGGCCGCCTCGCCGTGACCGCCGCGACCCTGCTGCGCGGAAAGCACAAGGCGACCTTCGCCCCGCACATCGACGGCGGTGACTTCGTCGTGGTCGTGAATGCTTCCAAGATCCGGCTGACCGGCAAGAAGGCGACCGACAAGATGGCCTACCGGCACAGCGGTGAGCCGGGCGGCCTGAAGGCCGTGGCGTACGGCGAGCTCCTGCAGAAGGACCCGCGCCGCGCCGTGGAGCTGGCGGTCTGGGGCATGCTCCCCAAGAACCGTCTGAGCCGCAAGCTGATGGGCAAGCTCAAGGTCTACGGCGGCCCCGAGCACCCGCATGCGGCACAGAACCCGCAGCCGTACGAGATCGTCCAGATCGCCCAGTGACCCACTGATTGCCGAGGATCAACCAAGTGTCTGAAAACGTCGCAGAGACCACCGACAGCAGCGAGGAGTTCGCCTCCTTCACCGAGGGGGACCGCGAGATCGCCTATCGTTCCGAGGGTGAGGCCGCGGGTACCGCGGCCCCCGGCGAGCGCCAGGCCATCATCGCGCCCGGCATGGCCACCGGCCGCCGCAAGGAGGCCGTCGCCCGCGTCCGGATCGTTCCGGGCACCGGCCAGTGGTCCCTCAACGGGCGGGCCCTCGAGGACTACTTCCCGAGCAAGATCCACCAGCAGCTGGTGAACGAGCCCTTCGTCGTCGCCGGTGTCGAGGGCGCCTACGACGTCATCGCCCGGGTGCACGGTGGCGGCCCCTCCGGCCAGGCCGGCGCGATGCGTCTGGGCGTGGCCCGTGCGCTGAACGCCGTAGACGCCGAGGCCAGCCGTCCGGGTCTGAAGAAGGCCGGCATGCTGACCCGTGACGCGCGTGCGGTGGAGCGCAAGAAGGCCGGCCTGAAGAAGGCCCGCAAGGCTCCGCAGTACTCGAAGCGCTGATCCAGGCCTCTGGGGGGTGACTCGACGTGGGTCGTCTCTTCGGCTCGGACGGTGTTCGCGGGCGCGCGAACCAGGACCTCACGGCGGAACTGGCGCTCGATCTGGCGGTCGCGGCGGCCCACGTCCTCGGTGAGGGCGGCGGTCACCGCCGCCTCAAGGCACTCGTGGGTCGCGATCCCCGGATCAGCGGCGAGTTCCTGGAGTGCGCCGTCGTGGCTGGGCTGGCCAGCACCGGCACCGACGTCGTCCGGGTCGGTATCGTGCCGACCCCCGGAGTCGCCCATCTGGTGCGGGAGAACAACGCCGACATCGGGATCATGCTCACCGCGAGCCACAATCCGATGCCGGAGAACGGTCTCAAGTTCTTCCGCGTCGGGGGCTGGAAACTCGATGACGCCCAGGAGGACGCCATCGAGGCGCGGATGCTCGATTCCTGGCAGCGCCCGATGGGGGCGGCCGTCGGGCGGGTGTCCGACGCCCCCCAGCTGGTGGATGACTACACCCATCATCTCGTCTCCACGCTGCGCTCCGCGACCCAGGGCAGCGTCTCGCTGGCCGGGCTGAAGGTCGTCCTCGACCTCGCCAACGGTGCCGCCCACCGCACCGCCCCCGCGGCGTTCCGCGAGCTGGGCGCCGAGGTCGTGGTGATCAACGGCAAGCCCGACGGCACCAACATCAACGACCGGTGTGGCTCCACCCACCCGGCCGAGCTGCAACGCGCCGTCCTCGAGCACGGCGCCGATCTCGGCATCGCCCTCGACGGCGACGCCGACCGGGCGATCGCCGCGGCCGCCGACGGTGACATCGTCGACGGCGACCAGATCATCGCCGTTCTCGCGTTGGCGCTGCAGGAGCGCGGCCTGCTCAAGAACAACGCCGTGGTGGTCACCGCGATGAGCAACATCGGCCTCGACCATGCCCTCACCGCCCGCGGCATCGACGTGATCCGCACCGATGTCGGTGACCGGCACGTGCTGCGGGCGATGCGCGCCGGCGGTCACAACCTCGGCGGGGAACAGGCCGGCCACATCATCCTGCGCGACCTCGCCACCACCGGCGACGGCACCCTCACCGCGCTGCTGCTGATGGCGGTGATGGCCGACACCGGGGCGCCGCTGGCCGAACTGGCCTCGGTGGTCCACCGGATCCCTCAGGTGCTGATCAACGTCCCCGACGTCGACAAGCACCGCGCCGCCACCGACCCCGAGGTGCTCGCCGCGGTGGCGTCGGCCAATGCCGCCCTCGGATCACGCGGCCGGGTGCTGTTGCGCCCGTCCGGCACCGAGCAGGTGGTCCGGGTGATGGTGGAGTGCGAGGACGCCGACCGCTCCCGGGCGGTCGCCGAGGGGCTGGCGGCCGTGGTCGGCGAACGCCTGACGCTGCGCAGCGCCGCCCGCTGAGCCGGCCGGTCAGATCTTGCGGATCCGCACCCACTTCACCTCGTGGTTCACGCCCTTGCGGAGGATCGCCGTGGCCCGGCCACGGGTGGGGCGGATGTTGAGGGCGAGATTCGGGCCGTTGATGGTGTCCCAGATGTTCGCCGCCTGACGCATCGCGCCCTCCAGACTCATCTCGGCGTACCGGCGGAAGTAGGACCGCGGATCGCGGAACGCGGTCTCCCGCAGCGACATGAACCGCTCCAGGTACCAGCTGCGGATGTCCTCGGCGGCCGCGTCGACGTACACCGAGAAGTCGAAGAAGTCGCTCAGCGCCAGCCCGGTGGAGCCGTCCGCGTGCACCCGGGCCGGTTGCAGCACGTTCAGGCCCTCGACCACGACGATGTCGGGCTGGCGTACCACCAGCCGCTCACCCGGCACGATGTCGTACGACAGGTGCGAGTAGACCGGTGCGGTCACCGCGGGACGCCCCGACTTCACGTCCATCACGAACCGCAGCAGTGCCCGGCGGTCGTACGACTCCGGGAACCCCTTGCGGTGCATGATGCCGCGCCGCTTGAGCTCCTCGTTGGGGTAGAGGAAGCCGTCGGTGGTGACCAGCTCGACGTTGGGATGGTCCGGCCAGTTGCGGAGCAGCTCGGTGAGCAGGCGGGCGGTGGTCGACTTGCCGACGGCGACCGAACCGGCGATCCCGATCACGAACGGGGTCCGCTTGACGTCCAGTCGCAGGAAGGTGTTGGTGGACCGGTAGAGGTTGCCGCGGTGCCGGAAATGCAGGCTGAGCAGCCGGGTCAGCGGCTGGTAGACCTCGACCACATCGCGCATCGAGGTGGGGTCGCCCAGACCGCGCAGCCGGTCCAGCGTCTCCTCGCTCAGCGGTGACGGCAGCGCGTTGGCGAGTTCCGCCCAATCGGCCCGGCTGCGGTGGACGTACGGTCCGCCGGCCTCGCCCAGATCCGGTGCGGAGTCGCCCGGTGGCAGCGTCGCGTCTGGCATGGGCGCCATTCTGCCGCGTCCGGGCGCGCCCCGACGCCACCGCCGTGCCGCGGGCGGCCGGGCGGGTACGGTTTGCGGGCACGCGTGGTCCGAGTCGGCCGCTAGGCTGTCACCCATGTGTGGAATCGTTGGGTATGTCGGGCCCCGCAGCGCCCGTGAGGTCGTGATCGAGGGGCTCCGGCGCCTCGAGTACCGGGGCTACGACTCGGCCGGTGTGGCCATCGTGGCGGACGGACGGATCGCCGCCGAGAAGAGGGCCGGCAAGCTGCTGAACCTCGAGCTGGCGCTGGAGGACAACCCGCTGCCGGAGTCCGGCACCGGCATCGGCCACACCCGGTGGGCCACCCACGGCGCCCCCACCGACGGCAACGCCCACCCCCATCTCTCCCAGGACGGCCGGGTCGCCGTGGTGCACAACGGCATCATCGAGAACTTCGCCGAGTTGCGCGCCGAACTGGCCGCCGAGGGGATCACCTTCCGCTCCGAGACCGACACCGAGGTCGCCGCGCAGCTGCTCGGTGTCGAGGTCGCCAAGGGCGCCGACCTGCGCGCGGCGCTGCTCACCGTGGTCAACCGGCTGCAGGGCGCGTTCACCCTGGTCGCGGTGGACGCCCAGGCGCCGGGCCGGGTCGTCGCCGCCCGCCGCAACTCCCCGCTGGTCGTCGGCCTGGGCGAGGGGGAGAACTTCCTCGCCTCCGACGTCGCCGCGTTCATCGAGCACACCCGCGAGGCGCTGGAGCTGGGTCAGGACTCGGTGGTCGAGATCACCGCCGAAGGGGTGCAGGTGAGCGATTTCGCCGGACGTCCGGCGGAGGCCAGGCGCTACCACGTCGACTGGGACCTGTCGGCCGCGGAGAAGGGCGGGTTCGACTGGTTCATGCGCAAGGAGATCTTCGAGCAGCCGCAGGCGGTGGCCGACACCCTGCTCGGCCGGCACACCGAGGACGGTGCCCTGACCCTCGACGAGATCCGGCTGTCCGAGGAGGACCTGCGCCAGATCCACAAGATCATCATCATCGCCGCCGGCACCTCGTTCTACGCCGGCATGGTCGCCAAGTACGCCATCGAGCACTGGGTGCGGATCCCCTGTGAGGTGGAGTTGGCCTCCGAGTTCCGCTACCGCGACCCGATCGTCGACTCCTCCACCCTGGTGGTGGCGATCTCCCAGTCCGGTGAGACCGCCGACACCCTGATGGCCATCCGGCACGCCCGTGAGCAGCACGCCCGGGTGCTGGCGATCTGCAACACCAACGGGTCCACCATCCCGCGGGAGTCGGACGCGGTGATCTACACCCACGCCGGCCCGGAGATCGGGGTCGCCTCCACCAAGGGCTTCACCACCCAGCTGGCCGCCTGCTACCTGCTCGGCCTCTACCTCGCCCAGGTCAAGGGGACCATGTACGGCGACGAGATCGCCGCGGTGACGAAGGAGCTGGAGGGGCTGCCGCCGCTGATGCAGCAGGTCCTGGACAACTCCGCCCCGGTCCTCGACCTGGCCGCCCGGCTGGCCGACCAGCCGTCGGTGCTCTTCCTCGGCCGCCACGTCGGCTACCCGGTGGCGCTGGAGGGCGCGCTGAAGCTCAAGGAGATCGCCTACCTGCACGCCGAGGGCTTCGCCGCCGGCGAGCTGAAGCACGGCCCGATCGCGATCATCGAGCCCGGCATGCCGGTCTTCGTCGTGGTGCCGCCGCGCGGCCGTGACCAGCTGCACGACAAGGTGATCTCCAACATCCAGGAGATCCGGGCCCGCGGTGCCCGCCCGATCGCGCTGGCCGAGCAGGACGATGCGGTGGTCGAGGAGTTCGCCAGCACGGTGATCCGGCTGCCCCGGGTCTCGACGATCCTGCAGCCGCTGGTCGCGGTCATCCCGCTGCAGCTGTTCGCCTGCGAGCTGGCGACCGTCCTCGGCCACGACGTGGACCAGCCCCGCAACCTGGCCAAGTCCGTCACCGTCGAGTAGCGGCTCGCCCGGATGGCCATCGTCGGGATCGGGGTCGACGTCTGTGAGGTCGCCCGGTTCGAGGAGATGCTGCTGCGGACGCCCGGGCTGGTGGCCCGGCTGTTCTCCGCCGAGGAGGCGCACTACCGGCCGGCCTCGCTGGCCGGGCGGTTCGCCGCCAAGGAGGCGTTCGCCAAGGCGCTGGGCTCCCCGGGCGGCCTGGTCTGGCGCGACTGCGAGGTCCGCAAGACCGCGGAGGGACAGCCGTACTTCGTCACCACCGGCACTGTCGCCGACCTCCAGGCCCGGCTCGGCATCGTCCGGACCCACCTGTCGATGTCGCACGACGGGGGCATCGCGACCGCGTTCGTCGTCTGCGAGGATGACAGGTAGAGGGTGACGGGCCCGAGCCCGTGGGCCCGGAGGAGGTCATCGTGCTGCTCGTCCACTCCGTCGAGTCGATCCGCGCCGCCGAGGAGGAGGCGTTCGCCCGCACCGAGGAGGGCGAACTGATGCAGCGCGCCTCGGACGCACTGGCGACCAGCCTGCTGTGCGATCTGGGGCACACCGACGGGACGAAGGTGCTGATCCTCGCCGGCCCCGGCAACAACGGCGGCGACGCCCTCTGGGCGGGGATGCGGCTGGCCGGGCGGGGCGTCCGGGTCTGGCTGCACGCGGTGGTGCCCGACCGGGTGCACCGGGCCGGCTGGGCGGCCTGCGTCGAGAACGGCGGCACCCCGGTCGACCTCGACACCGCGGTGTCCCTGATGGGCCGGGTGGACCGGATCGTCGACGGCGTGTTCGGCATCGGCGGCCACCCCGGGCTGT
>Ga0334882_1004569_pt1 | contig 11582 bp, 8 predicted proteins | sample GraSluR1_MG_5_FD_207226 | JGI IMG/M metagenome (GOLD analysis project Ga0334882, IMG submission 207226) | Sludge microbial communities from methane-producing bioreactor in Wageningen University, Netherlands - Granular Sludge_15_04-R1 | ecosystem: Engineered > Bioreactor > Anaerobic > Unclassified... | reverse complement strand
GTTCAGGATGCTGCTGATCCGGATGCCAATATAATATTTGGAGCAGTAATAGATGAGGACATTAAAGATGAAATAAGAATTACAGTAATAGCTACAGGGTTTGAAGAGGACAAGGAAAAAATCAAGCCAGATAACAATTTAAAAAAAGATGTAAATAGCGGCGGTAGACGGTTTAAAAATGGATCAGATGCAAAAAGTGAGGCTGCAGCTACTTCGGATTACAACGATTTAAATGAAGACGATCTTGAAATACCAGCCTTTCTCAGAAGACAGCAGAGAAATGGCAGATAATAAATAGAGTCCATGTGCAATCAATTGCACATGGACTCTATTTGTTTTTCATTGTTGTCAAATTTTCATATCAAAATTACATTTCTTTTTTTTTATATACATTTGTATCCATGTAATCTTATATTAAGTATAAATTTAAATACTATGGCATATTATAGAAAATGAAAATATTATATGACATTATAAAATGACAAAATTTTGAAGAACATAAGTATATAATAGAGGTAAATATTGGAGAGCAATATGGGGAGATGATGGATATTTGATTGTATTTCTTGATGTACTGATCTTTGTAAATGTAGTAGTAAATTTTTTTATTATGTATATTACAGCGAAAACTCTTAGGATAATGGTAAAATTTAGATATATGGTTTTATCATCTCTTCTGGGGGGAATATATGTTATAACAATGATTTTTCCTGTATTATCGGTATTTTCTAGAATGCCTTTTAAGATACTGGCTGCTGCAATTTTAGTATTAATAACCTTTAGAAAAAGAAATATCGTTTTTAACTTAAAAGCCTTATCCATATTTGTAATGTATTCAATGCTTCTTGCAGGAATATGTATTTTTATTCAATATAATATCTATGGGGAATATACGGACAATTTTTCATGCAAGTGGCTTGTAATTGCCATTATGATTGCATATATCGTAATTGACAGGCTGGTGGTATTTATAAGGGACAGGAAGACACTTACCACTTTGATATTCAATGTAGATATTGTATTAAACAATGGGAGCAAAAGAGTGAAGGCATTTTTAGATACTGGAAATGAATTAAAAGAACCTGCAACCAATCTTCCGGTAATCATAGTTGAAAAATCAATGCTTGGCAATATAGATATTGAAGGCTATGACAAATTTTATATACCCTACAAGGTTGTAGATGGAAAATGTGGAAGGCTTAGGGGATTTAAACCAAAGGCAGTAAAAATAGGCATAGGAGATAATGTTGAAATCAGGGAGGCTATAATAGCTTTTTGTGAAGATAGATTAAGTGAATTCAGTGATTATCATGCATTGTTGCCCAGAGGGGTAATTTAAAATTAACAGCTGGTAAAAAAGTAAGTATGCATGAAGATATAGAATTAAAAACTAGGGCTAATGGAGGATCGGTTATGTTTAAAATAGATGTGATATTGAATAGATTGATGTTAAAGTTCAAAATATTTTTTAAGAATCTTTACTACATAGGAGGCAGTGATGTGCTTCCACCTCCTCTTACCAAAGAAGAAGAACAGAATTTGGTATTGAAGTTGGTGGATGGTGATGAAAAAGTAAGGTCAACTTTAATTGAAAGAAATCTAAGACTTGTTGTGTATATAGCCAGGAAATTTGAAAATACGGGTGTAAATGTAGAAGATTTGATATCTGTAGGTACAATAGGTCTCATAAAGGCTGTAAATACTTTTGATCCAAATAAAAAAATAAAGCTTGCCACTTATGCGTCCAGATGTATTGAAAATGAAATATTAATGTACCTTAGAAGAAATAATAAAGTAAAGGCCGAAATATCATTTTATGAGCCGCTGAATGTAGACTGGGATGGCAATGAGCTGCTGCTGTCAGATATATTGGGCACGGAAAATGACATAGTTTATGACCTTATTGAAGATGAGGTAGACAAGCAACTTCTTGTAATAGCCATGGAAAAGTTAAGTGAGAGGGAAAGAAAAATAGTTAATTTAAGATTTGGATTAAATGGTTATAGAGAAAAGACACAAAAGGAAGTGGCGGATATGCTTGGTATATCCCAATCCTATATATCAAGACTGGAAAAGAGAATAATAAAGCGTTTAAAAAAAGAAATAAATAAAATGTTATGAGCTTGTCTTTGGTATAAAATTCAGCTTCTTAGTAAATACTTAAAATGCTATGTATTCTAAAGGGGCTGATTGCATGATAATTAACAAAGTCGAAATTTGTGGAGTAAATACGTCAAAATTGCCAGTTCTTAAGGAAAATGAAATGAAAGAACTTTTGACCAGGACTAGAAATGGAGATTGTGAAGCTAGAGAAAAGTTCATTAAGGGAAATTTAAGACTTGTATTAAGCGTAATACAAAGATTCAATAATAGGGGTGAAAATGCTGATGATCTCTTTCAGGTAGGATGTGTAGGGCTAATAAAGGCAATAGATAATTTTGATTTGAAGCAGAATGTAAAGTTTTCCACCTATGCGGTTCCCATGATTATAGGTGAAATAAGGAGATATTTGAGGGACAATAATTCCATAAGAGTAAGTAGATCCCTCAGAGATATAGCTTATAAGGCACTTCAGGCAAGAGATAAGCTTGTAAAGGAAAATAACAAGGAACCTACAATATCACAAATATCCAAGGAACTTGATATGCCGAGAGAAGAAGTGGTGTTTGCACTGGATGCGATTCAGGATCCTGTTTCGCTCTTCGAGCCAATATATCGTGACGGGGGAGATGCCATATATGTCATGGATCAAATAAGTGATACGAAAAATGTAGATGAAAATTGGCTTGAAGACATATCAATAAAGGAGGCTATGAAAAAATTAAATGACAGGGAAAAACTGATATTGAATCTCAGGTTCTTTGATGGTAGAACACAGATGGAGGTGGCGGAGGAGATAGGAATATCTCAGGCCCAAGTATCCAGATTGGAAAAAACTGCTTTAAGGCATATGAAAAAGTATATATAAATATAATATAACTAGATTATATTTAATTAGGGGGTGCCTACATATATGGAGAATAATATTGCAGAGGAAAACTCATTGTATTCACTGGCAAGTTTGAGATCTATGGAAGTCATAGATATAAATACGGGGGCAAAACTGGGTTTTATAAAGGATTTGAAAATAGACTGTGAAAACAACAGAATATTATCTTTGATACTGCCGTCACAGACAGCCAAGATAAGCTGGTTCGGTAAAAATGATGATCTTGAACTTCCATGGGATAATGTAAAGAAAATAGGAATAGATGTACTCCTTGTAGATGCAGAAAATGCATTGACTTAAATACATTATTTTTTATTGTATATCTATATATGTGTGCAGCCTGATGAAAATGCATTCAAAAAAGTGTATAATATAAGTCATATATAGGTATAAAGGACGTGAAATGAAATGAAATGCCCTTATTGTGGATATCCGGAAAGCAAGGTCATTGATTCAAGATCTACGGAGGATAATAAAGCTATCAGAAGGAGAAGAGAATGTCTCAATTGTAAAAAAAGATATACTACTTATGAAAAAATTGAGGATATTCCGATACTGGTTATAAAGAAAAATATGGGCAGGGAATATTTTGACAGAAATAAAATATTGAATGGACTTATAAAAGCTTGTCAGAAAAGACCTGTTTCCAGACAACAGCTTGAAGGTATAGTAGATGATATTGAAAAAAGTATAAATAATAAAATGATAACTGAAATAAATTCTTCTGATATAGGTGAAATGGTTATGAAAAGACTTAAGAATGTTGATGAGGTTTCCTATGTGAGATTTGCATCAGTATATAGACAGTTTAAAGATATAAATACATTTATGGAAGAAATTAAAAATCTTATTTCAAAAAAGTAGATGATATATAATATGTCATCTACTTTTTATAGTTAATCAAGCAGTCACTATATCTTATAGGAAAAAACTGTATTTTTATTATAAAAATAGATATAGTGGATTTAATAGATTGTACGTAGAACTTATTGAATTATTAACTGAATTTAACAGATAATTATTATGTATTTAACATAACAATTGTATACTTTCTTCAGATGTCGGTATATGAGGTGAATCAGATGAATCTATGTGATAAATATGAATTGGAAAAAATACTGGATAATAAAAGCATTAATACAGTATTTCAACCTATTGTATCCCTTAAGGATGCATCAATTATAGGATATGAGGCATTGAGTAGAGGACCGAAGAACTCTCCACTGCATTCGCCTGAAAAACTTTTTTCAGCAGCTGAATGCTTCGGAAGAATATGGGAACTTGAGTTGCTGTGCAGGCTTAAAGCTATTGAAAAGGCAAATATTATAGATAAAAACAAGTTTTTATTTATAAATGTAGATCCTAAAATATTTAAAGATGAAAGATTTAGAAGTGGATTTACCAAAGATTTTTTAAAAGACAACAATATGTGTCCGGATTCAATTATCTTTGAAATAACGGAAAAAACAGCTATAGAAGATTATAAAAGTTTCAAGACGGCTCTGGACAATTATGTAAATCAAGGCTATAAAATTGCAATTGACGATATGGGAACAGGCTATTCAGGACTTAAAACTTTGATGGAGACAAAGCCGCATTATATTAAAATTGACATATCGTTTATAAAAGACATAGATAAAGATGCATTCAAGCAGGAACTTGTAAAGACATTTTTATCATTTGCCAATTCTACGAATATGAAAGTTATTGCAGAAGGAATTGAAACCGAAAGTGAACTCCTGAAACTTATAAGTATAGGAATTACTGCAGGCCAGGGTTATTTCCTTCAGAGACCATCGGGTACATTCCTTGATATTTCTGAAAGTGTAAAAGAAAAAATAATCAAATACAATAAGATAGAAAACAATAAATTTGATAAGAACTATGTGGGAAATATTGTACAGAGAAATCCTGCATTTCCATTAAGTGCTACTGGCAGGGACATGAAAAAGTTTTTTGATAGTTCAGGTGTTACAGGGGCATGTATTGAAAAAAATGGTTATCCAGTGGGTCTGATTATGCAACATAATCTTGATTATGTACTTGCTACCCAATACGGACTTTCAGTTTTTTTAAGGCGGCCGGTATCACTAATTATGGATTGTTCACCGCTTATAGTTGATTACTATACTGATATAAGTGATGTGTCAAGAGTTGCAATGGAAAGAGATCCTAAAAAAATATATGATTATGTTATAGTTACAAAGAAAAATAAATACTATGGAATTGTAACAATTAAGAACTTGCTTGAATATACTATAGAGTTTGAAAAAAATCATGCCAAGAATCTCAACCCGTTAACAGGTCTACCGGGAAATGAGATCATAAATAAGACAATTGATAATATGATAAATTGCAACAGTAATTTTTTTTTAATCTATGCAGATTTGAATAACTTTAAAACATATAATGATACCTATGGTTTTGAAAATGGAGATAAAGTATTAAAATTTACGGCCAGGCTTATAGAAGAACAGATTAAGAAGTTTTGCATATATAATAGTTTTGTAGGACATATCGGAGGGGATGATTTTGTATGTATAATAGAAAATCAGGGTGAGATATGTCATGAGTTATGCAAAAATATAATTTCGGAGTTTGATTTAAAAATATTGGATTTTTTTAATGAAAAAGATAAAAACAACGGGTATATTGAATCCTTCGATCGAAAGGGCAACAAAGATATTTTCCCACTTACGTCCATAGCACTAGGATGTATGTATGGTAATTTCAGTAGATTTAAAGACATTGATGAAATTGGAGTGTATATGAGCAAGATTAAGAAGAAAGCAAAAAAGAACAAAAATAGCAGTTATGTTGTCTTAAATATTAATCATGACAGCTTGTGTTATAATTAATAAAATTTGGAGGAGCCGACATGAAAAAAAAGTTCAACTTTGAGTTTTTGCATACGTTTGACGGTATGAAAAAAAGAATATTTGCCAAGCTAAGAGGAATAGAGGGAAGAATAAGAATAGCAAAAAGAATAAATTTACCTAGTTTATCAATCTTGAATAGTGTGGGGACAAAAATAATTGCACAAATTGGCTTACTGGTAATAGTTATTTGTGGAGTTATTGGAGTAATATCTTATAGCAATTCTTATGCAGCTATGGAACAAAATATAAAGCAGTCTCTTCAAGACAAAGCTGTTGATTCATCTAAATTAATAAATTCAATGCTGCAACAGCAGATTAAAGCCATGGTTGAAATAGCCAACAGACCTGAAATAAAATCAATGACTCCTGAAAGTCAAATTCCAGTTTTAGCCAGGAGAGCTGAAGAATTAAATTATTTAAGTCTTAATGTAATGGATCTAAAAGGATTAACTTATATGCAAACCGGCGGTAAAACAAATATAGATTTGAATAGCAGCGATTCGGATTATCTTAAAACTGCGCTGCAGGGAAAACCCAAAATTGATGGACCATATTTTAATGTTAATGGGGATCAGATAATAGCAGTGGCGGTTCCTATAAAAAATGATAGTAATAAAGTCGTAGGAGTTCTGTTTTCAAATATAAGTACAGAAGAATTGAATAAACTTGTTCAGAAGATGAAGGTTGGTGCAAGTGGGTATTGCTTTATAATCGATAAAAAAGGAAATAAGGTAATACATAAAAATTTGACCCTGGTTTTAAATAAAGATAATACTATAAAAAATGCAGAAAAGGATAAATCTCTTGTAGAACTATCAAATATTGAAAAAAAGATGATACAGGGTAAAAGTGGTTCCGGATATTATAAAGAAGATGGAAAATATATGCTTATGGCTTATGCTCCTATACCGGAAATGAACTGGTATTTGGGAGTTACTATAGCTAAAGAGGAAATATTTGCGTCTGTAAACATACTTAAATACAAGATGATAGCTGCTACTATAATATTTATATTGATAGGAATTTTTATTGGCATAATTATAGCTGGACAAATAAAAAAGCCTCTGGTTAAAATTAGAAAATATGCTGAAGAACTGTCAGGATTTAATTTGGAATATAAAATAGATATAAAAAGCAGGGATGAATTTGGTCAAACGGTAGGTGACCTCAATTCCGCGTTGGAAAATATAGGCAATATGATGAAATATGCTAAAAAAGAGAGCAGCACTGCTCTGGAATCCAGCAACTACGTGAATAAGATGTTCCAAGAATCACAGGCCAATATTGAAACTGTATCAAGTATGTCCAATGAAATAACGACGAATATGGAAGAAACACTGTCAGCTATTGAAAATGCAGGTAAAAAAGTAGATCTAGTCAAACATATGGTGGAGAAGACTGTTGATGAGGCTAGTGCCGGATTGAGTTTATCTGATGAAATGAATAAAAAGGCTGTCTATATAAAAGACAATATAGAAAAATCAAGAGGAGATTTGAAAATCTGTTATGCAGAATCGAGTAAAAAACTTAAAAGTTCTCTGGAAACTATAAAGGTTGTGAACAATATATCTAAAATGTTGAATGAAATTAGAAATGTCTCAAAAAAGACAAATATACTTGCTTTAAACGCACATATCGAAGCTGCAAGGGCGGGAGAGTCTGGAAGGGCATTTATGATAGTTGCAGGGGAGGTAAAAAAGCTTGCAGACCAGTCTTCGAGCATGGCAGATGATATACAGGTAAATATAAAGGATATAATGACGGCGGTGGGAGAACTGATAGATTCTTCAAAAAATATACTTCAGCTTATAGAGGAAAATGTAATGAAGGACTATTCAAAAATAATTGAAATGAGCAAAGAATATCAGGATGAAGGTATAAAGATTGAATTGGTTATAAAAAAATTTTGTAATCTTACAGATGATATAAATTTGTCCCAGCAGGAATTTTCAAGTATAATCAGTAATATTACGGACTCTGTAGGCAAATGTACTGAAGCAGTAATAAACATATCCGGCAGTATGAGTTCAATAGAAGAAAAAAATTCGGATATATCTTTAAAAACTGCCCAAAATGCCGATGAAGCAAAGAAACTCATCGACATTGTCGAGCAATTTAAAGTTCAAGATTGATCGGATTTTCCCAAAAATCGTGTAATAATTTCTGATGAAATAAATGATACAATGGGAACTGTAAAAATTATCGCCATGCTTCCGGTTAGTCCTTGAATTATCTCTAAATTTACCATATCCATGTTAATAAGCTGATTATAGCTTACATTGTAGGAATAAATTATTATAATCATGGTAAGTGATGCTCCTGCAAATGCTAGAATCAATGTATTTGCCATTGTGCCCATCATGTCTCCTCCCACATTCATTCCGGATTTGAAAAGTTCTTTTTTGCTCATATTAGGATTTGATATATATATTTCTTGTATAGAAGAGGCTATTGATATGCTGAGATCCATTACTGCTCCAAGAGATGCTATTAAAATCCCGGCAGTTAATAATTCGTGTACTTTCATGCCTGATACATTTGAAATCATGTTCAAAGTTTCTACATCGGCAAAGTTAAACCCTGTCAGATGAGCCAAGTGGCCAGAGACCAGTTCAATTATTCCTGCGATAACAACTCCGGATATGGTACCAAGTATGGCAGACAAAGTCTTTGGACTCCAGTTATTTAACAAAAACAATGTTACACAGCTTGTTATAACTATTATTAGAATTGAAGCCATAATTGGTGAATATCCTCTGTATAACATTGGAACAAACAAAAATATGATACATGACAGTGTAAATACAAGCCCAATTACAGATCTGAAGCCTTTTTTCCCGCCTATTATACATAAAGAAGTGAAAAAAATAAAAATGAATGCATATTGAACAGGGGCTCTATAGTAATTGTATATCGTTATGCCATGTGAGGCGGAATTAGCCGTAGAAATTTCCACAATTACTTTCATTCCAGATTTTAGGTATACGTTATGGGTATCACTTAAATAATTTGTTACGTTTTCTACATCTCCTTTGTATTCCCCCGAAAGAATTTTAATTTGCACTTTCTGAGTCCCAAAATATATGTCTTTTGATTGTGTGAATTGTTTTAGAGAATTGTTTTTTACGGATATAACCTGAGCTTTTTCATATTTTATATAGGATTTCCCATTTTGTTTATTATATGTTACGGGATGGCTCATGTTAAAATGGTATAAAAAAATACCGAATAATATTACGGCTGCTGAAAAAATTAATACTTGAAATGTTTTTGAAGATTTAATCATAATTACCTCCATCATAATATAGAAATTATCTGAAATTTGATATACACACCATTATATTACGCAAATGAAATGTAATTATAAAATGCGTGTAAAATCTAGGTTAAATATGAAATGTTATTATTATTTTACATAGACTTTACATGAATATAACAGATAGAAATATGAAAGTTGTTAATATAATAGTGTATGTATTAATGAACTGTTAATAAAATTATTGTTTTAGGAGGAAAGTTCATCATGATGCAATATCTCAAAAAAGCAACGTCAAAAATAGCGTTATTCATGCTATGTTCTCTAGTTGTATTTTCAGGACTGGGAATGCCGATATCGACAAAAGCAGCTGAAAATGATGATACTTCTACAAGTCAGTCAGTTACAGCAACAGCAGAAGAAGGAACTCAGCCAGATATTAAAGATGTAACCTTTGCACCGGGAGCAGATCAATCACAGGTAAATTTTGCATGGTATTCAAAGGGTAATGCAGATCCACAGGTGCAGATTGCACTGAAGTCCGACATGACTGGAAGCCAGTTTCCTGAAGACAAGGCAAAGACCTTCAAGGGACAGAAATCAGAGGGAAATGAAGGATATACCTCCAACAAGGCAACAGTAACGGGACTTAAACAGGCTACTGCATATGTATACCGTGTAGGAGACGGAACTAACTGGAGTCCGGTCAATGACTATACAACACAGGATATATCTAAGGGATTCAATTTTCTGTTTGCAGGAGATCCTCAGATCGGTGCCAGTGGCAAAATAACTGAAGATGGAAACGGATGGGTTGATACACTGAATAAAGCTTTTGATAAATTCAAGGATACGGATTTTATAATGTCGATAGGAGATCAGGTAAATAACGGCAAGGAATCTCTGGATGAAAACAGCGCAGTCAAGAATGAAGGAGAATACGACCAGTTCTTCAGACCTGAGCAGCTAAAAAATATACCACTTGCAGCAATTCCGGGTAACCACGAAGGATATGGACCGGGTCACATAACTCATTTCAATGTTCCTAATATGTCAGACAAGTATGGTATATTCACCAATAACGGATTCGAGGAAGATAAAAGTAATGGAACAACAGGAAATGACTATTACTATGTATATGGAAATACGCTTTTCATGATGCTGAACAGCAACGACATTAATGCAGAGGACCACAAGGCATTCATGAAAGAGGCGATAGCAGCGAATCCAAATGTAAAATGGAAGATAGCGGCAATGCACCATTCAATCTACAGTTCTGCAAACCATGAGACGGACAAGGATATAGCGCAGAGAAGACTTACACATCCTGAGGTATTCGAGGAACTTGGAGTGGATGTTGTCCTGGACGGACATGACCACTGCTATACGAGAACATACCAGATGAAGGCTGGAGAAGCAGTTGATGTTGAGGATGCAAAAGACGGCAAGGTTACCAATCCGGAAGGGGTTCTGTATATAACTGCAAACTCTGCAAGTGGAAGTAAATACTATGAAATGCAGGAACCAAATCAGAACAATTACTATGAAGCTGTAAAATGGCAGGATCATGTTCCAACATTCTCTGATGTAAAAGTGGATGATAACAACTTTACAATAACAACATACAGAACTGATACAATGGAAGCCATCGATACCTATACTATAACTAAAACATCAGATGAACCTGGAATTGACAAAGATATTAAAGATGTAACTTTTGCACCAGGAGCAGATCAATCACAGGTAAATTTTGCATGGTATTCAAAGGGTACTGCAGATCCACAGGTACAGATTGCACTGAAGTCCGACATGACTGGAAGCCAGTTTCCTGAAGACAAGGCAAAGACATTCAAGGGAAAGAAATCAGAGGGAAATGAAGGATACACTTCCAACAAGGCAACAGTAACGGGACTTAAACAGGCTACTGCATATGTATACCGTGTAGGAGACGGAACCAACTGGAGTCCGGTCAATGACTATACAACACAGGATATATCGAAGGGATTCAATTTTCTATTTGCAGGAGATCCTCAGATCGGTGCCAGTGGCAAAATAACTGAAGATGGAAACGGATGGGTTGATACACTGAATAAAGCTTTTGATAAATTCAAGGACACTGACTTTATAATGTCGATAGGAGATCAGGTAAATAACGGTAAGGAATCTCTGGATGAAGGCAGTACAGTCAAGAATGAAGGAGAATACGACCAGTTCTTCAGACCTGAGCAGCTAAAAAATATACCACTTGCAGCAATTCCGGGTAACCACGAAGGATATGGACCGGGTCACATAACTCATTTCAATGTTCCTAATATGTCAGACAAGTACGGCATATTCACCAATAACGGATTCGAGGAAGATAAAAGTAATGGAACAACAGGAAATGACTATTACTATGTATATGGAAATACGCTTTTCATGATGCTGAACAGCAACGACATTAATGCAGAGGACCACA
>Ga0334882_1004566_pt1 | contig 11594 bp, 10 predicted proteins | sample GraSluR1_MG_5_FD_207226 | JGI IMG/M metagenome (GOLD analysis project Ga0334882, IMG submission 207226) | Sludge microbial communities from methane-producing bioreactor in Wageningen University, Netherlands - Granular Sludge_15_04-R1 | ecosystem: Engineered > Bioreactor > Anaerobic >... | reverse complement strand
TCTGGCTCGAAGTCGTCCCCGACCCCGACGCCGGCGTGCTGACCAGACCCGAAGGCCTCAACCCGCCCACCCCAACCGACATCCTCGAAACGATCCTGCGCCGTGACCAGACCCAAACATCGGCCAGCAGCTTCCTGCGCGCACAATCCGACCCCCGGCTGCTGCTCGGCCAAGCCACCAGTCGCTATCTCGATGGGCTCGGGGTGGCGGCCGCGCACCACCTCGGCACGGCGGCGGTCGCCGACTTGGAAGCCCGCGCCGAAGCGCTGCTGCGCGGCATCACCGACCAGCCCGCCTGGCCGACCCTGCACACCCACCTGCTGCTGCTCGGCACCACCGGCGCCGACCCGATTACCTCGCTCACCGACACCCTCGACATACGTTCGATCGCCGGCGCCCACGACATGGCCGCCGTCCTGTCGTGGCGGCTGGACGACACCGGCCTGCGCAACACCACCCCCGGACCGCTGCCGTGGCTGCCCGGCATCCCCACCCCACTCGCCGCGGACACCACCTTTGGCGCGTGGCTGACCAGCCAGTCCCGGCAGGTCACCGAACTCACCGTCCAGGTACGCCAACAGGTGTCTGAGCAGACCGCTCCGCCGGCGTGGACGCGGATCGGCGACCACCAACCCGACGCCGACCTGCTCGCCGCGATCGAGGTGTGGCGGGCCGCGATGCAGGTCGACCCCGCAGACCCGCGCCCCACCGGGCCACCCCAGATCTCCCGGGCCGCCCACACCTGGCAGCGCCACCTCGACACCCAGCTACGCCACGGCCTCGCACCCGCCATGGCCGAATGGGGACCGCTGCTCGCCCGCCTTGACCAGGCTGTCGACCGCGACCCGTTCACCCACCAGCTCGCCGAACACCTCGCCGCACTGTCCCGCAACGGCCACGACGCAGCCCGGCTCGTCCGCACCGCCGCCGACCGTGGGCCGCTGCCCGACGACTACGCGGCCGCCGCGTTGTGGTGGCGCATCCACCAACTCCTTCCCCAACCAGACGCCGCCGCCCAGGGGCGTGTCGAGCCCGGCGAGTGGACCTCCCAGCTGGCGTCGCTCGTCGGCGACCAGCAGGCGGCGCGCATCACCAACAGCCCGCTGTGGCCGGCGCTGGTCGCCCAGGTCGACGATGCGCTGGCCCGCGGCTGGCGACTGTCCGGCCTCATCCGGTTGCCCGACGATGACACCGGCCAGCCCGACCCGTGCCTGACCCTTCTACAGCGCACCGCGATCGCCATCGAGCAACCCGCCGAACTCGACCCACCCGAGCCCGACTACGCCGTTGCGGTCGGAGACCGGATTCACGCCGAGTCCGATGCCGAGGAGTTGGGCTGGTTGGCCGGGGACGTCGACGCCCGGCTGGGGATGGCGGGGCTCGTCCGGGCGTCCATGGGGCCACCTGAGGCCACTGCAGAGGACGTGCGACGCATGATCGAACGCGACGACGCGTGGCGCACCTGCCCTGCCAGCCGTGACCGGCTCGTCCAGGTCAACCGGCTCACCCAGAACTTCTACGCCGCCCGACTCCCGGGCTCCTGGGCACGGCAATACCTGATCGAACGGTTCGGAGCCGACCTGGCCGGGCACCGGCTCGTCCAACCCGGACACGCCCCGGCAGGGTGGACCAACTTGGTCGACCACCTCCGCCAGCAAGGGGTGACCGACACCGAGATGATCGCCGCCGGCGTCGCCCGCGTCGCATCCACCGGCCGGCTGATCGACCAGTTCCGCGACCGCGTCACCTTCCCCATCACCAACCCGGACGGCGAGATCCTCGGCTTCGTGGCCCGCCGCAACCCCGCCAGCGGCGACGACCCGAAAGCCGGACCGAAGTACCTCAACACCGCCCAAACTCCGCTGTTCTGCAAGGGCGACCAGTTCTACGGCCACCTCGTGCCCGGCACCACGCCCGTGATCGTCGAAGGCCCGATGGACGCGATCGCCGTCACGCTCGGCAGCCAAGGCCGGTACAGCGGCCTCGCACCCCTCGGAACCTCGCTCACCAGCCAGCAAGCAGCCATCCTCGCCGGACAACCCCACGTGGTCATCGCCACCGACGCCGACCTCGCCGGCCACGTCGCCGCCGAACGCGACTACTGGCAACTCACCCCGCACGGCATCAACCCGCAGCGGGCGCGGTTCGACCAAGGCACCGACCCCGCAGACCAGCTGCACCACCACGGCACCACCACGCTCACCAACGCGTTGGACGCGGCCACCCCGATGGCCGACACGATGATCGACGAACGCGTCGCTCACCTGCCAATCCCGGTCGCCGCGAACGATGCCGCGCGGATCATCGCCGCACTGCCCGCCGACCGGTGGGACGACCTCGCTGCGACAACCGCCACCCGGCTTGGGATACCCGAGTCCGACCTGCGCCGCCAGCTACTGGCGCACGTGCAGGCGTGGAACACGGACCCTGCCCGGGCAGCAGCCGACGCCACCGCCGGCACCAGCGATGTGCGACAACGCATGCAGTTCGCGGCCGCACAGACCAGGTGGCGGCGACTGGCCAACCAGGTCAACCCGCGACTCACAAGGCAGTCCGATTGGCCCGACCTCGAAACAGCCATGCAAGCCGCCCACGACAACGGCCACGACGTCGAACTTGCCGTCCGCCTCCTCGCCGAGCTGGACGCTGGCTCCGTCAAGCCGGTAGCCGACCTGCATGCACGACTCACCGCCTCCCTCGACCTCGCCGACACCAAGCCGCCCACTCTTGCCGCGACCCGGCAGCCCGAGGTAACACGGCACAGCCAGGGTCGGCCGCAGCCGGCGCCTGCAGTGACATGAGGAACACTTACCAGCGGAAGGAGACACCCGATGTTCATCGTCGCCGCCGTCCTGGCCGGGTTACTGGTGGGCTGGGTCCTCACCCGGCGGCTGGCCACCCTCGGTTACCGCCGTCCAGATGAGACCGGACGAGCGACCCCGGCCAGTCGATGGTGGTTGATCGTGGCTACCGGCGCCGCCTGGGGTTGGCTGGTGTTCACCCTCGCTGACCAGCCGGCGACGGTCATCGTCATGTGGCTGCCACTGTCAGCAGCACTCGGTTGGATCTCGGCAGTCGACCTCGACGTCCAACGCATCCCCAACCTAACCCTCGGACCCACCGCCATCTGGGTTGCCGTCTGCTTGATCGCGCTCGCGATCACCGAACACCCCTCGGATCCCCTCTTGCATGCCGTGATCGCCGGCGCGGGATGTTTCATCGGCTTCGCCATTCTCCACATCGCCAGCCCGAACGCGCTCGGGTTCGGCGACGTCAAACTCGCCGCCATCCTCGGCGCGGCCATCGGCGTTGTCTCCCTGACAGCGGTGCTCGCAGCCCTGCTGTTCGCATGCATTCTCGCCTTGACGTGGGCAACCGCCACCCGGACCACACACCTCGCGTTCGGCCCCTGGATCGCCGCCGGAGCCATCCTCGGCGTCGGCCTGCCCGCGTTGTCGAGCGCCTTGGCGTGAGGTCCTGGGAGCCGTAGGTGCCAGCAGTGCGCAGCATCTACTTCTGCCCGCGATCGAGGAATTGTTGACATCCCGAATCAGTTGGCCGAAGCGGAGGCCTACTGCAGACTCAAGATCCCCGCCCTGGCTGCAAACACAGGATGGTTCGTTCCACAGACGGGCAAGAGCGGTCGCGTTCTGGTGTACTAACCAGGCGATGGTCCCGTCCGGCATGATGGGTCTGTGACTCATCCGGATTGGCGCGAGCCGGTTCGACGACTTCGTGCAGCGACTCGTACGGCCACATCCGAGCAGCTTCGGATCGCCGCGGCTGTCGGATGTCCCTTCGACAACGAACCGAGCGGCGTCCTCACGGCCATCATCGAGTGCTGGCTGAGGCCAGTGCTCTACACGGAGGACCCACTGCCCGCGACGGACCGGCAGTTGGAGTACTTGGACAAGCTTGGGCACGCGCAAGTGGGACGGGAGATGCATCGGTCCGTTGCTTCCGCATGGATCGACCACTACCTATCCTTGCGGACCGCTGACGCGCTGGAGAGCCTCAGGCTCAAGGCTGGCGATCGGGTACACCGCCAGCACGAGTACGCCGACCCGAGTACCGGCGAGGTTACATCCCTCGATAGATCGTTCACGGTGTCGAGCATTGGCTCCAATGGCTTGGTGTACTTCCGGGGAGGGAACGGCCAGTGTGGGTGGCCCTCCAACCTGCGTCGAATCGAGGAATGACGGACCGCGATCGGAGAACTCATAATTATCGGATTGGTGCTCATCCAGCGGGTCGAGCAGGGCAGCGCAGGCGAGGCGTCGGCGGCAATGAAGGGAACGCCTCGCGCTGATGCGAGACTTCTAGCTGCAGGAACGTTGGCGCGAAGTCAGTCTTGGGCGCCGGCCCGAGCGCGTTCAACTGCTCTTGTGAGGTTGGGCAGCAGTTCGGCGGCTTCGTCAGCCCCGATGATGACCGATTGACCCGAGGTTGGCCGCAGGATCGCGTGATCGTGGTTGCGCTGGCCCTGCGCCATGGCCCGGATCATGTCGAGTGCAGCATCGAGTTCTCGGCCGGTGTATTCGCCAGCTGTGTCGAAGTTGTAGTCCATTAGCTTGACCGAGATCTCGCCGAAACGGCCGTCCGACCGCCTCATGCAGACCCATCCCTGCTCAGGGACGTAGATTTCCAACCACCGCACGGTGGAATCTTACGCCGAGGCGCTCAGCCAATGAGACTGGCGAACTTGGAACGCCGCCTCGGGGAAACGGATCGTGATGGTCGCACGCATCGTCCGGGTTGGCTGTGCCAAGGGCCGGGTCAAACGCGTGGGGCTGTGCGCTCCGCCGGCTTGGTCACACCGGCGCGGTGTTCGGGTCTGTGGGAGCTCGGCACCGCCAGCCCCGCACCGGACGTCGGCTTGGCCAGCCCCGAAACGGGCTGGCCGTCTGGGCGGTCGAGGAGTCTGCGGAGGTGGGCGCGGGCGGTGTCGGCGATCCGTCGGACGCTGGTCGTGCTTGTTCCGAGTTCTTTGGCGATGGCCTGTTGGGTGCTGGGCGCCTGACCGTTCAACCCGTACAACTTGTCGATGACTTGTTGTTCGAGCGGCGGGAGCATCCGCACGTATCGGGAGACATCGACCTGGAGGACCTTGTCGAAGGCGACCTGGGCGCGTTCGGAGGCGTCGACGACGTCAGCGGCGTCCAACGGAAGATGGGAGTGGCGGGTGTAACTCATGACCTCGCTGATCTCCTTGACCGGCCGGCCAAGTTCAGCAGCGACGGCCGCGGGGGTGGCGGGGCGCCCGTCGGACATCAGTCCCAGCTCTGCGCGGCGGACCTCCATGAGGTCCTTGGCCTGGCCAGGCCGCAGGTGCAGTTCGCCGCCGCCGGTCATCAGCGCCGTCAGGACGGTGCCGCGGATGTGGTGGTAGGCGTAGGTGGTGAACGCGGTTTGGGTGGGGTCGTAGCGCCATGCCGCGGTGATCAGGCCGATAACGCCTTCCTGGAACAGGTCGTCCCTGATCCTGGCCCGCCCGTTGGCGTGGCGGGACAGCACCAGCCCGACCACACCCAGGTTCGCCTCCACCATCTCCTGGACGGCGCGCCTGCCGTCGGCACTCAACGCGGCGACCTGTTCGGGTGGGATCCCGGCCAGCAGTCGCCGGGCGTCCAGGTGCGTGCTCGCGGCGTCGGCGACGATGCCCATGTCACGCCGTTCGCACAACACCAGCAGCTGTTCGCGGGTCAGCCTCATGGCAGCACCTCGCCCGTGGTTGGGTCGATCAGCAGCCCGTCGACCAGCCTCAACGCTGCCCGCCCCGCTGAGCCCGCGGCGGCCGCGCGGGTGGCGACGTCCTGGGCGAACAGTTCCTGCCGGGCGTCCACGGCGGCCGCAGCAAGGTATCGGCCGGTGCGGGTAGCGCTGGGCGGGTTCTTGTGGCCGTCCTCGCAGATGCCGCGGGTTCGGGTGTGGATGCGGTCGAGGAACTGCGGCAGGCCGTAGCGGTGCCATTCCTCCAGCAGTTCCGAGGTGACCGCGAGTCCGGCGCGGCGCCGCTGGTCGGCCAGGCAGCCGATCTCGTGGACGAGGTGCGGATGCCGTGGCCAGCATCCCGGGACGAGACTGTCGGCCAGCCACGCGTGCTGGGTGTTGATCCACCCGACCACTGCGTCCAGCCACTCCCACACCTCGCGGCGCAGCCCGGCGTCGCGGCAGCTGGTGACGTCCCACGGACGTGGCAACAGCTCCAGTGGACCCAGGTCGAGCACCTCGTCCAGGTTCTTGGCCTGCTCGACGCGCGCCAGGTCGGCGTAGGCCCTCATCATCAACACACCGACCTGCGGGAACGGTTCGACCAGCGCCGTGCTCACCGTCCGTCCTCCCACGTTGTGGACGCCAACCCGAGGGTGCGCGCCTGGGCCAGCGCGTCGGCCTGCTGGGCGCGGGCGTCCGGTCCCAATCGGCGGGTGTTGGTGAGCCGGTCGCGCAGCTCGGCCTGCTGGCTCAGCAGGGTCTTGCCGCGGCGGCCGTCGATGCAGCGGGTCAGCGCGGCGATGATCGGTTTGCCGTTCTCGGCCACGACCAGCGCCGTTCTTTCGGGAAGTTCGCGGACCTCTTCCGGACGCAGCACGGGAATGTCCTCACCGCTGAACGTGCGCCCGCTGGTGCGGCCGGTCTGGTGGGTGACCCGGGCGACCCGGACGCTGCCCAGAAGGTCGGAGACCTCCTTGTTGAACGACGCGTCCTTCGACCCGCCGAACACCATCAGCACGTTGGTCAACCCGAACAGGGCGCGGGCCTCCTGCTCACCGAAGATCGCCGCCAACTGCCGCCACGTCTGCGCGGCGTAGATGAACGCCAACCCCAACGCCCGCTCGTTGGCCATCCGCGTCCGCATGGCCGACTCGATCGCTGGGATGCGTCAAACCGGACCTGCGGCCGCCAAGTTGGGTGTGCGGGTGGTCGGGATGCCCGATGTCGCTGCAGCGGGCTGCGGCCGGCACAACGTCGTCGTCACCCGCGGCGCCGTGCTCGCGCTTCAGGCGGGTCGCCTGCCTGCAGACCAGATGACGGCTCTGTTGGTGTCCGCGGCCGGCCAGGTCGTCGGTGGCGCCACCCGCTTGGAATGGCCGCTGAGCGTCCTGACCCTGCCTTGGCTTCCGTTCCGGGTCCTGCTGCAAGCCTTCATGATCACCTTCGGTACGAGCCGGCCTGTCCGGTTTGCGCTCAAGGTGCGCGGCCTGTACGCCATCGCGGCGTTCATCCAAACCACACTCGAGGGCCACCCCCTGATCGGCGTCGGGGTGCTCGCCACGCTCGCAGCAACCTACGGGCAGCCCTACGCCGCCCGCCAGGTCGTGCGCCGCCAGACGCGGGCCGGCGACCAGTACGCGGCTGAACAAGGACATGGACCTGGTCTGGCGGAGTTGCCGAAACAGTTGCGTTCGTGTCCCGTGAGGCGCGCACAGGTTGAGAGAGGGCTGGACTGAAGGCCGTCGATGTCGCTGCGTTCGAAGTCCTCGATGAACTGAGGATGGAGACCACGCCCGGCGAGGCCAAGGCGCGTCTCGGCAGGCTCTCGACCCGGCTCTGGGCCTTTGCTGACGGCGCCACAGTCGCGCCGCGGGCGTCAAGTCGCGGCGTGTTGCCCGCCAGGCGACCCGCGCGCTCAGTCGATCGCCAGCGCGGCGTCGGCAGCCTCCTTGATCGCCTGGACCGCGCGCCGCGCCTGCTTCGCGTCCCCGATGACCCAGCACGGGATACCGAGTTCGCCGGCGCGTTTCTCAAACGGTTCGGTCGGACGAGAGCGTGCGCCGATGGCGATCACCACGGTGTCGTAGGGCAGTTCGCGGGTCTGGCCGTCCTGCTCGTAGACAACTACGTCCGGCGTGATCTCCTCGCAGCGGGCACCAGTCCTCAAGTCCACGCCAGACCTGCCCAATTCCTCCAGCACGCTGATCCGTCGGATCTGGCCGATGTCCTCACCGATCGCGCCGAGCATCTCGAGCACGACCAGCGAATCGACCTTGTCGACCAGGTATTCGGCGACCTCGAGGCCGACCAGCCCGCCCCCGATGACGACCACTCGTCCGGTCGGGAAGACCGCCTGGGTGAGCACGTCGTGCGAATCGACCACGCCGGGCAGGTCGCGCCCGGGGAAGCTCGGCATGATCGGGGTCGCGCCGGTGGAGATGATCAGTGCGTCGGCCCCGTCCAACCGGTCAGGGGTGAGTCGGTCGTGCAGCCGCACCTCGACGCCTTCCTTCAGCAGCGTCTTGCCCATCGCGATGGCGGCCTGGCGCATCTCGGCCTTCCGTGGCGCCATCCCGGCCAACAAGAACTGGCCACCCAACTCATTGGTCGACTCGAACAGCACCGGATGGTGCCCGCGGCGGTGCAGCAGCGTCGCGGCCTCCATCCCGGCCACCCCGCCGCCGGCGATGTAGACGACCTTGGGGTCGGTGGTCGGCTTGAGCTCGTAGTCCGACTCCAGCCCGACCGACGGGTTGCGCAGGCAGGTGATGTGCGGCATGTCCGGGGAGACGAAACCGTCCGGGTCAAAACCTGAAGCCGGGCAAGGTCATCGACCCGGCGCTGTCGCTGTACGACAAGTTGGGCTGAGCGGGCTGCCCGGGGCGCCGCCGGCGGACGCCGAGAGGTTCGACTTCACGCCGACCGTCGATTGGCTCACCCTTCAGCTGGGACCTGATGATGGCTGTCCGTCGGGACGTAGCGGGCGGTTCTGCGCTCGCCGACCATCTTCAGCATCCCCTTGTCGGTCATGCGCTTCAGCAGGGCGCGGGCCTCGGTCGGGGCGAGCTGGCAGAGTTCGGCAGCCTGAGAGCGCGCGATACTGCCGTAACTGCGCACGTACTCTGAGACGAGCTGTTCCTGCTGGAGTGGATCCATTGCCCGGACGCGAACGTACGCGTTGCGATCCTGGGCGAGGTCGTAGAAGCGCGCGGTCAAATGGAACCGGCGGTTGCGACCGCTCCCGCGGGCCTCAATGACGCCCATCTCGACGAGTCGGGTGGACGTCGTCCGCACGGCACCGGACGGGAGAGCCAATGCTTCCGCAAGCTCGCCGTTGGTGGCCGAACCTGCAGCCTTGAGTTCGTGGACCAGCCGGAGCTCGTCCAAAGCCAGCGGACGCTGCCGCGAGTCTTCGAAGGTCAACAAGAAGCGCACCAGATCCAGATCGACCGAACCCAGAGGGACAGCCACCGATACCAGTTCCGGGTTTGAGGCCGTGTAGTCGGGGACTTCCCTGCCGGCCCTCAACTGCGCTTCAAACATTTCGTTGATGCCTTTGCCTTTGCGCTCGACCAGGCCCACCCGCCGGAAGGCATCGGCAAGGATCGGGCTCCGCGGACGGCTCTGCTCGAGCATGTTCTCAACTGTTATCCCAGGTGGGAATCCGCCGGGGTTGCTGACTACGAACTGCGTGTCGGTGAGCCTGATCGTCGTCGAACCGAGTTCCGCGTAGTCCCGATGGACCAGCGCATTCGCCACCGCTTCGCGTCGCGTCCGTTCTGGCATCAAGTCGATGTCCACCCTATGGATGCCGGCGGTGAGTTCCGTCGTCGTATTGCGCAGGTCGAGAAGCGCGGCAATCTCCTCAGCGATGCGCAAGAGCGGGCCCCGCAGCCGCAGGTTGGCGTGGAGGCCACCCTCGCGCAGGTCCTGGAAGAGGAACTCGGCGGTCGGAACCCAGCGGTCCAACGCGGCATCGCGGCCGAAGAGAAGAATGGCTCCAAGGCCGAGAGAGCCGTCATGGTGCAGCAGGCCGAGTGCCTTGCAGATGTCTGTGTCAGACAGCTTGGCCATCGACTCCTGCCCCGATGTGGCAGCACACCGCCGGCGGAATCGTTCGAACTCCACTGGGTCGAGGTCGGCCATGCTGGCACCACGAGCCGGGGCAGCTGCGTAATCGATCCCCCGGGATACCAGCCCCAAGCTCACTATCTCGTAGGGGGTCATCGGGATGCAGGTCGGTCGCCCGTCCGTACCGATAGCGCGCTTCACGAATAGGCCCGACTTTGTCGCGACCGGTCCTGGGATGGCCTGCGGCACCTCGATGACAATGACCTCTACGCCCGCCACCTCGTGAACCGACACGTCAACGGCATGCGGCGGCTCGGTCAGGTTCTGGATGGCTGCTGCGAGTCGCATCGGACTCGTCTGAGTGTCGTGCCGATGCTTCGCCCCCGTGATGGCGCCGTCATCCTCGACTCCCAGGAGCAGGGTGCCGCCTTGGCCATTCGCGAGACACACGACAGTCTCGATGACCTGTCGGTCGTTGACTGAGCCTCGCTTGAACTCAACGGTGAGGGATTCGCCAGCAGCCACCACAGCGGCCACATCGAGGTGTTCACGGTCCGCGTCGAGGTTCACACGGTCAGTCTATGCATAAGTTTGATGCGGCTAAGGACATCTGGGTTTCGAGTTCATAGTTTTTGAACTTTATGAGTTGGATCTATCTTCTTGGGCAGTGGACTGCCTCCTGGGGCGGCGAAGGGTCGAGCAGGACGCGCACGGGGCTGAATCGCGTAGTGGTGCACGCTGAGCGGCTGAACCAACGCGCGAACGACAACTGGCGCTCGACTACGCGAGCCCGACGAGACGGGCGAGTGGGTGTGAACAGCCCCAGGCGGAACTGACTCGCGCGCGAGTCCGTGCACCCGTCGACGCCCGTCATCGGGGCACGCGTCCGCCGCCGGATGGACCGCCCCGGGGATGTCGGGCGGCGGTCGGCGGCTGGGGTGGCCGCGGTCAGAACTTGGCCGAATCTGAACCTTTTCCAGACTCCCTGCCAAGACGAGGGCTGCGATCCTGACAACCGACGAGGTCCAGGCTTGGCAGCGGAGGAAGTTGCGATGGGGTGGGGTATGTGGCTGCTCATGCTGGCCGGCACCGTCGCCTTCTGGGGTGTCATTCTGCTTGGGCTGCGGGCCCTGCTCGAGGTCCGGGAGGAAGACGGAGCGGCCCAACCCGAGCAGGCCATGGATCCTCCCGCGAGCCGGCCCGTGGTCACCGCACCCGAGTTTCAGCAATCACCACCCGGCGATGACGTCAGCGCTCTCGAATCGGACAGCAGGACGCCATCGCCGACACCAGGAGCCAAACGATGAACCATTTTTCGCGGCGGAGCATCCTGCTCGGAGGTCTCGGTCTCGGGGCTGCGGCGCTGGCAGGCTGCACACCGGCCGGCCCGACAGGCGGACGCGAATCCTCGAGTTCGGCCCCGGTTCCCTCGTTGGCCGTCCCGACCCCCGGACAGCGGGTCGTGGAGCAGACGCTCACGGCGAGGCCTGTCACCCTCGATCTGGGCGGCTCCCAGGTTGCGACGTGGGCGTACGGTGACTCCGCGCCCGGGGCCGTCATTCGCGCCACGGCAGGCGAATTCGTGCGGGTCACCGTGGACAACCAGCTTCCTGCGGACACCAGCATCCACTGGCACGGCATCCGGCTGCCCAACGCCGCCGACGGCGTCCCCGGCATGACCCAGGACCCCATCCGAACCGGGGAGAAGTTCGTCTACGGGTTCACCGCAACCGACCCCGGGACCTACTTCTTCCACCCGCACGTGGGGGTCCAACTGGACCGGGGGCTGTACGCGCCGCTCGTGATCGACG
>Ga0334882_1004565_pt1 | contig 11595 bp, 8 predicted proteins | sample GraSluR1_MG_5_FD_207226 | JGI IMG/M metagenome (GOLD analysis project Ga0334882, IMG submission 207226) | Sludge microbial communities from methane-producing bioreactor in Wageningen University, Netherlands - Granular Sludge_15_04-R1 | ecosystem: Engineered > Bioreactor > Anaerobic > Unclassified... | reverse complement strand
TGCGGGCCCGACCTCAGGGCACGCAGAACCCCGAATTGGCGACCGGTGAGATCGAGCTCGCTGCCACGGCGGTGGAGGTGTTGAATGCTACGGCGCCGCTGCCTTTCCCAACGGACGATGCCGATAGCGTCGATGAGGTGCTGCGCATGCGCTATCGCTATCTGGATCTCCGGCGCGAGTCCATGCAGCGCAACCTGCGGCTTCGGCATAGGGCAGTGAAAGCCCTGCGCGACTACCTCGATGACGAGGACTTCGTCGAGGTCGAGACCCCGGTCCTGACGCGGAGCACACCCGAGGGCGCGCGCGATTACCTCGTACCCAGCCGTATCTATCCGGGTTCGTTCTATGCCCTGCCCCAATCCCCGCAACAGATGAAGCAGTTGTTGATGGTTGGGGGGGTGGATCGCTACTACCAGGTGGCACGCTGCTTTCGCGATGAGGACCTGCGAGCCGATCGCCAGCCGGAGTTCACCCAGTTGGATCTGGAGATGAGCTTCATCGACCAGGAGGATGTGCTCTCGTTGGTCGAGTCGATGATGGTGCGTCTCGTCAGTTCCCTGGCACCGGATCGTCCCCTGACCGTGCCCTTTCCCCGCCTCACCTATGACGAAGCCCTCCGTCTTTACGGCACGGACAAACCCGATCTGCGCCTGGGTATGACGCTCGTCGATTGCACGGCGCTGTTGGAGGAGAGCGAGGTTCGTATCTTCGGTGATGTCATTGCGGCAGGCGGCTGTATCAAGGGATTCTGTGCGCCCGGTTACGGCACGGCCTCGACCACGGATCTGGACGCGCTGCAGAGCCTGAGCCGGACCCTGGGTGCCGAGGGCATCATCTGGCTGCAGGTCGCGAACGAGGGTGTGGCCTCCCCCATGGCGCGTCACCTCTCGCTTGAGGAGCAGCGAGGGTTGGTGGCGGCCCTTGGTGCGGTGCCGGGGGATCTGCTGATCCTCGTGGCGGGTGCGACCGATGTCGTCCACGGCGCCCTGGATGGGCTGCGCCGTGACGTGGGTCGCCGTCTCGGCTTAGCGGCAGCGCCGGATCTGGCTTTCGCTTGGGTCGTCGATTTCCCTCTACTCAAGTGGGACAGTGAGGCGGGCCGTTGGAACGCCGAACACCATCCTTTCACGCATCCCCGACCGGACGACCTGGATCGCCTGACGACCGACCCGGGTAGCGTACGCGCCAGCTGCTATGACCTCGTCTGCAATGGTTGGGAACTCGGTTCGGGGTCGCTGCGGATCCACGAGCGAACGCTTCAGGAGCAGATCCTCGCCCTGCTGGCCATGACGCCCGAGGAGGCTGAGGAGAGTTTCGGGCATCTGTTGGAGGCTTTCGACTACGGTGCGCCGCCGCACGGCGGGTTTGCCGCCGGCATCGATCGGTTGGTTGCGATTCTGGCGGGCACCGATACGATACGGGACGTGATCGCCTTTCCGAAGACGCGACAGGCGAGCGATCTCACGATGCGCGCGCCTGCTCCGGTGACGCCGGCGCAGCTTGATGAGATTCACCTGCGTGTGGTCCCGCGGAAGGGATAGAGAGAGGAGGGGTACGATGACAGAGACAACGCAGACGATCGATCAGACCTTGGTACGGCACATGGCGGATCTGATCCGCTTGGCCCTGACCGACGCTGAGGTGGAGCTCTTCACTGAGCAACTCGGTGCGGTGGTAGGGTATTTCGACCGCTTGGCCGAGGTGGATGTCGCCGATGTGCCCCCCTATCGGCAGCCTCAAATGGGTCGGGCACGCCTGCGCGCAGACGAGGCGCAGCCTTCAATGTCCAGGGAGGACTTTCTCGCCAACGCGCCGCAGCAACAAGATGGCTTTGTCCGGGTCCCCGTCGTCCTCGACGTCCCCGAGGAAGCGTAGGGAGGGGGAAATGACACTGCATACGCTGACCCTACGGCAGGCCGGTGAGCTGCTGACGGCAGGCGAGATCACGTCGGTGGAGTTGACGGAGGCGGTGCTTGATCGCATTCGGGCAGTTGACCCGACGGTCAAGGCCTACGTCACCGTCTGTGAGGAGGCGGCGCTGGCGGAGGCGCGGGCAGCCGATCGCCGTCTGCAGACAGGCGAGGGGCTGACGCCCCTGACCGGCATCCCCTACGGTGTGAAGGATTGTCTCTCGACGACAGGGGTGCGGACCACGTGCTCGTCGCGCATTCTGGAGGATTATGTTCCGCGCTACGATGCGACCGTGATCTCGCGGTTGCGCGCCGCCGGCGCCGTGCTCGTGGGCAAGCAGAACATGGATGAGTTCGGGATGGGTTCATCATGTGAGAACTCCGCCTTCTACCCCACGCGCAACCCTTGGGATCCGGCGCGTGTGCCGGGCGGCTCCAGCGGTGGCTCGGCGGCTGCGGTGGCTGCCGAGATGGGGCTGTTCTCCCTGGGTGAGGATACGGGGGGCTCCATTCGTATGCCGGCGGGCTTCTGCGGCGTGACCGGGCTCAAGCCGACCTATGGACGGGTCTCGCGCTATGGCCTGATCGCGTTGGTCTCCTCGTTCGACAGCATCGGGCCGATGACCCATGACGTGTGGGATACGGCGTTGGTGACGGCGGCGATTGCGGGTCACGATCCATGTGACAGCACATCCCTGGAGGCTCCGGTGCCGGATTACCTGGCGGGGATGGCGCAGGAGCGCCTCGACGGGGTGCGCCTGGGTGTCCCGCGTGAGTACTTCGCCGATGGGATGGAGCCCGGCGTCCGGCAGGCGGTCGAGGCGGCGCTGGCCCACCTGGCAGCGCTGGGCGCTGAGATCCGCGAGGTCTCGCTGCCGCACGCCGACCACGCCATCTCGATCTACTACCTGATCCTGACGGCGGAGGCGAGCTCGAATCTGGCGCGGTTCGACGGTGTGCGCTTCGGGCTTTCCGAACCGCCGGAGGGCGTCGACATCATCGAGCGTTACCTGCAGACACGCGGTAAGGGCTTCGGTGCGGAGGTGAAACGGCGCATCATGCTGGGGACCTTCGCGCTCTCAGCCGGCTATTACGACGCCTACTATCTCAGGGCACAGCGGGCGCGGACCCTGCTGCGTCAGGATTTTGAGCGCGCCTTCGCTGACGTAGATGCCCTGATCGCACCCACCTCGCCCACGACCGCGTTCCCGCTAGGCGAGCGGATCGGTGATCCGCTGCAGATGTATCTATCCGATATCTACGTCGTGGCGGCCAATCCCGGCGGTGCGTGTTCCTTGGCGGTGCCCTGCGGGTATGCTGAGGGCTTGCCGGTGGGTATGCAGATTATGGGGCCGGCGCTGGGGGAGGCGACGATCTTGCGCATCGGTGCCGCCTATCAGGCGACGACGGATTGGCACACGGCGCGTCCCGAGCAGCTCCCGAGTGGTTGAGGCGAGGGGAGCGTGCCTGACGTCCCCTGTGAAGCAGCGCCCAGGGTCTTGGTAGGAGGATGAACAAACGATGAATCAACACACGATGGACTACGAAGTCGTCATCGGTATGGAGATCCACGCCGAACTGCGGACGGCATCGAAGATGTTTTGCGGCTGTGCCGTGGTGGACACGACGGTAGCGGAGCCCAACACGGCGGTCTGTCCGGTCTGTGTCGGGCTGCCGGGGGCCATGCCGGTGGTCAATCAACGCGCTGTCGAGCAGGCGATGATGGTGGGGCTGGCGCTCAACTGTGACATCAACGCCTTCACCAGCTTTGCGCGTAAGAACTACTTCTACCCGGACCTCCCCAAGGGCTATCAGATCTCGCAGTATGACCATCCCATCGCGACCGCCGGCTGGATTGAGGTCCAACCTGATGAGGGGCAGCCCGCGCGTATCGGCATTCGCCGGGCGCACATGGAGGAGGACACGGCGAAGAGCTTCCATCACACGACCGGCACGCGTGGAGGTGGCGGCTACACGCTGATCGACTTCAATCGCTCGGGTGTGCCGCTCTTGGAGATCGTCTCGGAGCCTGACATGCGCTCGGTGGCTGAGGCCTATGCCTACGCGACCAAGATCCGCGAGATCCTCCGCTATCTGGGGGTGAATACCGGCGATATGGAGAAGGGGGTGCTGCGCTTTGAGGCCAACATCTCCATCCGCCCTCGCGGCAGCGAGACGCTCGGCACACGCACGGAGGTGAAAAACCTGAACAGTTTCCGGGCGTTGGTGCGGTCCGCTGAGTACGAGATCCAGCGGCAGATTGCGGTCGTGGAAGCGGGCGGTACGGTCGTCCAGGAGACGTTGGGGTGGGATGAGGCCCGCGGCGTCACCTACTCGCAGCGCGGCAAGGAGCACGCGCACGACTACCGCTACTTCCCCGAGCCGGACCTCCCGCCACTGGTGATCGACCCCGACTGGGTGGAGGAGGTGCGGACGTCACTGCCGGAGTTGCCCGATGCGAAGCACGCTCGCTTCATCCGGGAGTATGGCCTGCCGATCAATGATGTCCGCATCCTGGTGGCGGAACGTGCGCTCGCCGATTACTTCGAGGCAGCGGCAAGGGCCCACGCAGGTGACGCGGTCGCGATCAGCAAGTGGATCGTCGGCGAGTTGGCCTTCCTGATGAACCGCGACGGCGTCGACATCGGCGAGGTTAAGGTGACGCCTGTGTCGCTGGCGGCTCTGGTCTCGTTGGTGGACAAGGGCACGATCAGCCAGACCAGCGCCAAGGACGTGCTGGGGGCGATGTTTGCGACGGGCAGGGCGCCCGAGGATATCGTCAAAGAGAAAGGACTTGTCCAGATCTCCGACGAGGAGGCGCTCTCGCAGGTCGCCGACGAGGTCCTGGCCCAACATCCCGACCAGGTCGCCGCCTACCTCGAGGGTAAGGAGAACTTGCTGCAGTGGTTTATGGGTCAGGTGATGCGCGCGACGCGTGGGCGCGCCCAACCGCAGACCGTGCTCGGCCTGCTGCGCGAGAAGCTCGAGGCGCGCAGGTAACGCGGACGTCTGTCCTGCGCTGAAGAGGAAAGGGGCGGGAGCTTATCCCGCCCCTTCTTGCGCCCTAGAGTTACGAACGGCGACGGCGGCGCAGCCCAACGATCAGCAACACGACCGCGACGCCGGCGATGGCACCAGGCAGCCATGCGGGGACCTCCGGCAGGGGCTCGGGCAGCTTGGCCGGCGGCACCTTGGCCTGTGCCCAGTCGACCTTGGCCGACCGGGCGCCCGTCGTGTCGGCATCGGTGAAGTCCGCTCCCGTGACCTCCACGCGCTTGAACGTTGTCCCTGTCAGCTGAGCGCCGGTGAAGTCGGCGCGGCTGAGGTTGGTGCCCGCCACCTTAGCCGCCGTCAGGTTCGCATCGCGAGCGATCACGCCTTCCATATTCACGCCCATCAGTTTGGCATCGCTGAGATCAGCGCCGCTGAGATCGGCCTGCTCCAGGCTGACGCCCATAATCCTAGCTGCCGTCATGCGCGCCTTGCGTAGGAGCGCTTTGGCCATACTGACGCCCATCAACTTTGCGCCGGTCAGGTCGGCCCCGTTGAGGTTGACGCCCTCCATGTCTGCTCCGGCGAAGATCCCGCCCGGGAGGTCGGCCCCGGAAAGATCCGCTTGCGGCATCTTGATGCCGGCGAACTTCATCCCCGCCAGCTCCGCACCGCTCATGTCGGCGCCGCTCAAGTCGCGCCCGGCGGCGATCTTGCGGTCGATCGCGACCCTATCCGCCAGCTTCGTCGGTGTCTCGATTCCTTCGTCCTGCATCACTTCGTCGCTCATCGTGCTCTCCTTAACTCTTTATGGCTTCGTATCATAGGACTACGAAGCAGTAGGACTGCAGGTTGCGGCGGGTACGGAATCACTGAGGACACTGAAGCGGATGATCACACTGAGGCTGCGCTCGCCAGGGTTCTGGTGTCCGCTCCATCGATGCGACTTTGGAGGTCGCGGCGTGGTCAGACGTCTCGAATCTTGGGATCAGTGCGATCATCCGCTTCAGTGCTATCAGTGGTTCACCACACCTGTGCCGCGGGAGGCTGGGTCTCGACGATGTCTTCCATTTGTCCGGCGAGCCGGTAGCGCCGCGTAGGCTGAACGCTGAGGCTGAGGTGGTGTTCCACGGCCCATTGGGCCAGGGCGTAGAGGTCATGCAAGCTCGCCTCCATCGCCAGACCCCAGGTCGTGCCGAAGCGGTAGGTGAAGAAACCGGGATTGTCGTCGCTGACGTAGGCTAGGATGGGCTCCAGGGCGCGCGCAAGCTCACCGGGAGCCGGGTCTTCGGCGAGATGGGCTAGGGCGTCGACCGGTAGCTTGAGGTCCTCAGCGAAGATGTGGAGGATCCAGGGCCGGTAGAACACCTTGCAGAGCGCAGCGGCGTGCTGCCCCGGTGTGCTCAGTGCGTTCGAGGCGGGGATCTCGACGGCGTGGCCTTCGACGTCGGTGGCGCTCAGGTTCAGTGTGAAGTGCTCGGTGACGATCTTCGGATGCTCTGCCCGATAGGACGCCGGAATCAGCGCGTTGACAGCTTGCAGGATGTCCGTCGCCGCGGACTGGAGCGCCTGGCGCCGTGGTACGCCGTCGGGTACGGTCACGGGAGGCAGCGGCGTGCCGACGTTCATCGTCAGACGTGGGCGGCGGAACTTCAGGGCTGCGTCGAGCGCGCCGGCGGCGCCGCCGAAGCCGATCGGCAGGATCGGCGCGCCGGTGTGATAGCTCAGCCACGCCACGCCGCGTTTGGCCTCCATGGCGCCCGGGTCCCAGACCCCGCCCTCGGGGAAGACGCCCAGGACGCCGCCCTGCCTGAGCACATCCAAGGCCTGCGTCATCGCTGCCCTGTCGAAGTTGCCGCGGTTGATGGTGATGAGACCGTACAGCTGCGTGATGGTGTTCATCCACCCCGGTGGCGCGATGTCGCCGGCCCCCAGCATTTCCAGTTGCCGTGGCGTGTAGACCACCATCAGCACGACCTCCATCGTGGCCACGTGGTTGCCGACGACAATCAGCGGACCGTGGGCGGGGAAGTTCGCCCGCCCGCTGATCTCGGGTCGTGCAAGGAGCGGTACGATGACGCGCCCCAGCCCACGCAACAGGGCACGGATCGCGCGTCGCCGCGGATAGGCGATCGTGTAGGCTGTATGGTCTGCCGGGCTTACTGCCATTTGAGCTCCTCCGCTCCCGTGTTATGATGTCGCCACGCATCCTCTGCTCCCACCCCGCGCTGAGGGTCGAGACCGTGGTGTGCCATCAAGCTAACACACCTTGCGGGCAGATCAAGGCGGCTTCGCCAGGGGCATTTACGTGGCTCTAGAAGGGAAGGCCGATGAACCGAGAGATCCGTTGGTACGACTACCTCAGCATCAACATCTACTGGTTCGCGCTGACGACACGCTCGCAGGTGCTCACGCCGCTGATCGTGCCGTTGTTGGTGCAGCGCTACGTCGGCGAGGCCGTCAAGGGCGCCTATGTCGGACGCATACGGCTGTGGGCGTTGATGGTCGCGTTGTTGGTGCAAGCGCTGATGGGCCTGCTCTCCGATCGCAGTACGCTGCGCTGGGGTCGACGGCGCCCTTTCATCCTGATCGGTACGCTGGGTGAGGTCGTCGTCCTGACCCTCGTCGGTGTGATCGCCGGACTTGAGGGGATGACGGGATACCGGGTCTTCTTCGCTGTCTACATCCTGTCGATGATCGCCTCCAACACGGCCCACGCAGCGACCCAGGGGTTGATCCCGGATCTTGTGCCTCTGGAGAAGCGCGGGCGCTTCTCCGGTGTGAAGGCGCTGCTGGAGCTTCCGGTGCCGCTGGTTTTCTCATCGTTCGTGGTGGCGGATATGGTCGCTGCGGGGAATCTCTGGGGGGCGCTGCTTACCTTGATGGCGGTCCTGGTGATCTGCGCGGCCCTCACTATGTGGGTGCCGGAGACGCCCTTGCCCGGGCCGGCAGCGCGCCTGGATTGGCAGCCCCTGATCCGGTTGGCGTTGATGACGGCAGTCTTCACCGTCGTGATCCTGGGCGCCGGGGCTGCGGTACAGCGCCTGACGATGGGGGTGACGGTGGTCACGGGCAACGGGGGCGGATTGGCCGTGCTGCCGGCAGGTGTCTTGGGTCTAGGCGTCGCGGTCCTGGCGGGCGTCTGGCTCAGCGTCACCGTCAGCTTGGGGGATGAGGCGCGGCAGCATCGCTCGTTCACCTGGTGGGTGGTCAATCGGCTGGCCTTCCTGGTCGCTTCGACCAATCTCGCGGGCTTTATGCTCTACTTCCTGCAAGAGCGCTTCCCCGAACTCGCCGGCGAAAAAGCAGCCGGGCCGGCATCTCGGGTCATTATGTTCGTCGGTGTCTTCATCATGGTCACCGCGGTGCCCAGCGGTTGGCTTGCCGATCGTTTCGGCAAGCGTGCCCTGGTGGTGGCGAGCAGTCTTATCGCAGCGGCAGGGACCTTCCTGATCTTGCTCGTTCCCACGATGCCCACGCTCTATGTGGGGGGCTGCTTCATCGGTGCCGCCATCGGCCTCTTCTACTCAGCGAACTGGGCTCTTGGAACCGAGATCGTGCCGCAGGATCAGGCGGGTCGTTTCCTGGGGCTCTCCAACCTCGCCGGCGCCGGGGCGGGCGCGGTGGGCGCCTATATCGGCGGACCCATCGCCGATGCGCATGGCTACGTACTCCTTTTCACGATGTATGGCATCATGTTTCTGCTCGCCACGCTCGCCCTGTTGGGGGTGAGAGACGTGCGCTAGCGTCTGCGGTGGTTGCCTAGCCGAGAGGCGAATGGGGCAAGGGCTATCCTGAACTACGGAGGGTACAGATGAACTCGATCTTACATGCGCGCTATACCGCTCGCCCGGCGACGATGGATGATGCCGAGGCGGTGACGGAGCTCATGAACCTCGTCGCTATCGACGTCCTGGGGCACCCGACCACGGATGTCTCAGAGGCGTTGAACGATTGGTCGAGCCCCTCCTGCAATCCGGCGACCAACACCCGCCTGGTCTTCGAGGGTGCGCGCCTGGTCGGCTATGCAGGCCTGTGGATCGAGCCGCCCTATACGGTGGTCAACGGCTGGGCACGTGTTCACCCGGAGCACAAGCGCCGGGGCATTGGGAGCTATCTGGCGTCCTGGTTGGCGGCGACAGCGCGAGAGCTGGCCCTGCCGCAGGCGCCGGAGGGTGCCCGTGTCATCCTGCATCAAGGGCGTCCCGAGGCGGATGCCGATAGCCGAGCGCTGCTTGAGGCCCAGGGCTATCTTCCCGCCCGCTATTTCCTCCGTATGCTGATCGAGTTGGAGACGCCCCCACCCGCTCCTCAGCTGCCCGAACCCCTGGTCCTCCGGACCTTCGATCGCGACAGGGATCTTGCCGGGCTGGTGCGGGCCGAACAGGCGATCTTCCGGGATCACTGGGGCTATGTGGAGCGGGACTTCGATCATGAATTTGAGTCGTGGGAGCACTGGATGGACAACGATCCCCATCACGACCCCTCGCTCTGGTTCCTGGTGATGGACGGTGAGGAGATCGCCGGCGTCTGTCTCTGTACGGGGGTGCGACCCGGCGAGCCCGACATGGGCTACGTGGCCTCGTTGGGGGTGCAGCGGGCCTGGCGCCATCGAGGCGTCGGGCTGGCCATGCTGCACCACGCCTTCGGTGAGTTCTACCGGCGGGGTAAGCCGCGCGTCTCCCTTGACGTGGATGCGGAGAGCCTGACCGGTGCCACCCGGCTCTACGAGAAGGCGGGCATGCACGTCCAGCGGCGGAGCATCGAGTATGAATTGGTGCTGCGCGAGGGGAAAGACCTGAGCACCAAGCAACTGGAGGGCTAGACGTGGGCCTACGAGGGTTGGGCATCGTGTTCGTCATCGGCCTGTTGGTCGGTTGCGCGGCGGGTGAGCTGGGTCCTGAGCCGACGCCGACGCTCCAGCCGACGTCGACGCCGACATCGACCCCCGTGCCTTCACCGATGCCGACGGAGACGCCTCCGTTGACGGGTGTGATGGCTCAGGCTGCGCGCTTGGGGCGGGGCGTCAACCTGGGGAACGCGCTGGAGGGCCCCGAGGAGGGTGCATGGGGCATGGTCATTGAAGAGTCCTTCTTCGGCCTGATTCGCGAGGCCGGCTTTGATACGGTGCGCGTGCCGATTCGCTGGTCGGCCCATGCGCTGACGCCGCCGCCCTATACGATCGATCCCGTCTTCTTCGCGCGGGTCGATTGGGTGATCGAGCAGTCCCTGGCCCACGATCTCAACGTGGCGATCAACGTGCATCACTACGATGAGCTCTTCGCCGCGCCTGACGAGCACGCGGAGCGGTTCGTGGCGCTCTGGGAGCAGATCGCGCGCCGCTATCGCGATCTGCCGGACGGCGTCTATTTCGAGTTGCTCAACGAGCCCCATGATCGGCTTGACATTGCGGGATGGAACGCGCTGCTGGCTGAGACGATCGAGGTGATCCGCGAGATCGACACGGTCCACACGCTGATCGTCGGCAGTGCGGAGTGGAACAGCATCGCGAACCTGCGCACGCTGGTCTTGCCCGAGGGCGAGGAGAACGTGATCGCCACGGTTCATTACTACGATCCCTTCCTCTTCACCCATCAGGGCGCGGAGTGGGTGGGTCCGGAGATCGGGACGCTGGGCGTGACCTGGCCCGGTCCCCCGGAGGAGCCGGTTGAGTTGGTGACCGAGGCGCGGCAGGTGGAGTGGGTGCGCCTTTGGTTCATGCGCTATAACCAAACGCAGGGCAGCCAGAATCCGGCGAGCCCCGATCTCATCGCGAGCGCTTTCGATATGGTGCAGGACTGGAGCGAAGCGCATAGCGTGCCGGTCTGGCTGGGGGAGTTCGGCGCCTACAGCACCGCCGATATGGCGTCACGCGCGCGTTGGACCGCCACCGTGCGCCGCGAGGCCGAAGCTCGCGGGATTCCCTGGGCCTATTGGGAGTTCGGTGCGGGGTTCGGTGTCTACGATCGCGACGTCGGGGCCTGGCGTGAACCCCTGCTGGAAGCGCTGATTCCGAGCGCTGAGTAGGATCTGTTCTGAACGATCGGCCTAAGCTGATTCGGGCACGGGCGCGTCGGAAGGAGGAATGACACCTTACCTTTTCGCGAAAGCACGGTAAGGTAGGGTCCAACTAGGCTATCGTCGTTCTGTCCCCGGAGATTGCCCCGGTGCTCATCTTGAGGAGGATATCCAATATGTCGTCGGAGAAGCCGAATCGTGTGACCCCCAAATCCCTGTCGCAGCCCATGTCGCGGCGACGCTTTCTTGAATGGGCCGGCGCGGCTGCTGCAGGCCTGCTCATCTCGAGCTGCACGCCCGAGCCACCTGCGGCGCTCACCGAAATCGCGCCCACGATTGATCCTGCCTCTGCCGAAGGTGCCCTTGCGGCGACCGCCACGGCGCCGGCTGAGTCCGCCGTCGTCCCCCCGCTTTCGACGGGGCGCACCAGCCAGGTCGCGATCGGCACGGCGAGGAGCTATGATCGGACCACCATCTACAACGTGGTCCGCGACATGCTCGACGATCTCGGCGGGTTCGGTGATGTGGTCGGGCCCGGCGATCGCGTGGCCATCAAGACCAATCTCACCGGAGGCTTGGGCAATGAGGGGCCGCCCGGCCTCTCGCCGATGGAATCCTTTGTGACCCATCCGGAAGTCGTGCGGGCGCTGGGCGCGCTGGCCCGTGACGCCGGCGC
>Ga0334882_1004564_pt1 | contig 11595 bp, 8 predicted proteins | sample GraSluR1_MG_5_FD_207226 | JGI IMG/M metagenome (GOLD analysis project Ga0334882, IMG submission 207226) | Sludge microbial communities from methane-producing bioreactor in Wageningen University, Netherlands - Granular Sludge_15_04-R1 | ecosystem: Engineered > Bioreactor > Anaerobic > Unclassified... | reverse complement strand
ATAACCAAAATGTGCAACCAGAATTAGGGAGAAGATCACATATGTGCAACTCGATCAGCGAATCGTATTGCTGTGCGCATGGCGGCGCAGGGCGGACCGGGTCCGGGCCCCGCGGACCTGCCCTGCCCGAGCCGGATCAGGCGATTGCGGTGAGGATCTTGGCCAGTTGCTGCTCGGTGACGGGCACGGGATTGCCGGAGGTGCAGTAGTCGAGGGCTGCCTTGCGGGCGATCTCGGGGATGCGAGATCTGTACTCCGAGCGGTTCACGCCGGCTTCGGTGATGCTGACCGGCATGTTCAGATCTCGGCGCATCTTCTTGACCCACTCGCACAGTGCCAAGACCAGGTTCCGCTGGTTGCTGGCGCTGAGCCCGAGCGCGGCGGCCAGGGCCGCGTAGCGTTGCGCGGTCGGGCTCAACTTGCCCGGGCCGAAGCCCAGCTCGCCGGCGTTGAACTCGATGACATGCGGTAGCAGGATGCCGTTGAGGCGTCCGTGCGCGACTGGGAAGGTGCCGCCGATCGAGTGTGAAAGACCGTGCACGATGCCCAGCGCGGCGTTCTCGAAGGCGATCCCGGCCATGGTGGCGCCAGTGTGCTGGTGTTCGCGCGCCACGATATCGTCACCGTCCACGAAACATCGCACCAAATAGAGGTTGGCCAGGCGTAATGACTTCTCGGCGAGTGCATCGGAGAAGTCGTTGTGGCCCTTGCCCACATAGGCCTCGATGGCGTGACTGATGGCGTCCATGCCGGAATCGGCAGTGAGCTTGGGCGGCGCGGTGCGAACGGCCTGCGGGTCGAGGATGGCCACGTCGGCGATCATGTCGGCCGATTCCAGCGGCAGCTTGGCGTGTGTCTTCGGGTCGGTGACCACGGCGAAGGAAGAAACCTCCGAGCCGGTACCACTGGTAGTCGGCAGGATGTAGAAGCCCGACTGCGCGTGATGTCCCTGCTCGATGGCCATCTTGCGGACAGCCTTCGCGGTGTCGATGGCCGACCCGCCGCCGATGGCGAGAATAGCCTGCGGGTCGAACGCGAGGTAGGACTGCAACCCTGCTGCCACCGCGTCGATGTCGGGGTTGGGCTGCACCTCGTCGAAGATCGCGAGTTGCGCGTCGACCAGCTGATCTCGGACGCGGGCCATCAGCGCCGTGTTGACCATGAAGCCATCAGTGACGATGAAGACCCTGCGTCCGGACAGTTCCGACAGTTCTGCGAGCGCGTCAGGCCCGTAGCAAAGAGTCGTGCTGAGCTGAAAGCGATGCACCGGAAGGACCTCCATTGCGCGACGTGTACTGACGCCGGTATTCGCTCGGAGCCATTCCCGTGTAGGTCCGGAACACCCGCGAGAAGTAGTTGACCTGGTTGAAACCCAAGTCAGCCGCGATCTTGCGAACTGGCGTCTCGGTGAAAGCTAACATCAGTTGCGCGCGTGAGATCCTCCGTGTGGCGATGTACGACACGAATGTGCATCCTGTGACGGATTTGAACAGCTTGGAGAAGTGGCCGGGCGACCAGTGCAACATGTCGGAGGCCTCGGTGAGCGTGTACGGGTGGTTGGGATGCCGGGCGATCTCGTTGAGCAGGTCGCCCAGATCCGGCCGCCGTTGTGGACGTGAACGCGTGATCTCGTCCAAGACCATGGTGAGCAGCCGTTCGAGGTAGAGCTGGCACTGGTAGCGGTTGCTCGTCGTGGTGCGGGCGCGCTGCTGGGCCTTCACCAGTTCGGACAGGTGCTGGGTGATTCGCGGTGCACAGTCCTCGGCGACTGCCACCACGGTCTCCTCGATCAGCGCCAGCTGTTCGCGCAGCTCGCCGCGAACCGCGAATGCCTCATCCAACATGATGCTGGCTTGGCTGAATGCTTCGTCCAGGTTCTCCGCGGTGAGCGCATCGCGCAGCGCAGCGTGGTGCTCGGAGACGGTTCGGGAGCCGGATTCGTCATCTGCTGAAACGATCTGGGTCAGCAACTGGAATTGCGGTTGAGTGCGCTCCGGGTGCACCGTCTCGGCGGCACGAGAGCCCGACCTGGTCGGCAGATTGAAGATCGGGCACTTGTTGACCAGTCCGGCGGACTTGCTCAGCCCGAGCAGCGTCTCCGATGCCGCAATGATGCGTCGGCGTGAATAGACGGGAACCTGGTTGTACAGCTCGACCAGGCGTGGATCGTCCTGCCAGGTGCTACCGGTGGTCAGATACTGCGGTTGATCGGCGTCGTCGGTCTGACGCACCTGACCCGAAGCGATCGCTCCCAGATACTTGTCTCCTTCCATCATCGGCACACTGAAGTCGATCAGGCCGGCATGACATCGATAGATGCGCGGCGACTGTTCGATCAGAGACTGCAGTCCGCCATGAGCGTCACAGCTCTCACAAAGCTTGGCTCGCACCGGATCCGAGCGCATGGCCTGGCAGAACTCGGTGAATGCGCAGGGTGCCGCCACTGGTACCCCGCGCGCCTCCACGATTACCGAAGCGAGTCCCGTCGCTTCGGAATAGTCTGCGGTCATCCGCTGAACCTGGTCCAAGTTCCATCGTTCTTGTTCCAGATCTGTCATTGTTTCCCTCCCACGGGCACCTCCGAGGGTAGTTGATTCCGCGGAGATTGAGAAGGTAATTGTCTGGATTGCCGAGCCGGGTTATCGACGCAGATCTCGGCGATCAGTCGAGGCGCCCCGGGGGTCTCTCGAGCTCTGCGGTGGTCGCTTCCCGGTACGGCGGACCGGCGTCCGGGTCGGGGAGGCGGCCGGCGCCGCCCGGGTCACCACCTCTCGGCGGAGTCGTCGAGGTGCGGCGTGCTGCGCGCGCTAGGCTCAGGTCTGGCTGTTGGGGACCCGGCGAGGAGATGATGCACAATGCGCTGGCATTTAGGCGGTTCTGTCGATAATTCCGGCAAGGTCCGAGTTCCGGCTATTCCTGACGGGGAACCGGTCCTTTCCGCCCGTAGCCTGATGGCGTCGGGACCGGAAGGAACAGTCTTCGGCCCGGTCGATCTCGACCTGTATCCCGGCGAGTTGTGCATCGTGACAGGTGATGAAGGTTCCGGGAAGTCGGCATTCCTGCTGACTCTTTCCGGACGATTCCGCGGCGCGACCGGAGACCTCACGATCTGCGGCATCGATGCGCTGGCCAGACCCTACGAGGCGATACAGAACACTGCTGTAGCCCGGCTCGGAAACTATGTACTGCCCGAAGATCGCCTCACTGTGACCGAATCCATTTCTGAGCGCGCCTACCTTGACGGCATTTCCTTGGCCGAGGCCGAACGCCGCGCCGCCCAGATGGAGGAGATACTCGGTTTCCGCATCGAACGCGGCGCAGAGATCGAGCAGTTGGATCCGGTCACCAGGATTGTCGGCGCAACGGCGCTTGTGGCGCTGCGTCCGGCACGTGTGATCGTCGTCGACGACGTGGACGCCGCAGTTCCGCATGCCGACCAGGTCGCCATGTATCAGTACCTCATCAAACTCGCCCAATTCAACGGGGCCGCAATAGTCTGTACGGCCATCAATGGCGATACCGTCCCGAAGGGTGTGCTGCGCGTGCGGCTCGCCTCGCGCCGGCGTTCTTATGTGCATGCCTATACCGACCATGAACCGGCCGAGATGACCGTCGTGGATACCGATCCGGTGATATCGGCAGATCCATTGCTGGACACCGACACCGGCACCGTCATCGTCACAAGAACAGGTGAGAACTGAAATGAGCGTCCAACCGGCATCGCGCCTGCTCTAGTACGAATTCCGCCGCTTCAAGGGCAAGTCGAGACTCGCGCTCATCTTCGTCCTGCTCATCCCTTTTCTGTACGGATGCATCTACCTGCACGCCAACTGGAACCTGTACGCGAACATCGATGAAGTCCAGGTGGCGGTCGTCAATCATGACAAGCCGGTCGAATTCCAGGGCCGTACCATCGCCGCCGGCCAGATGTTCGAAGATGGTCTCCGCGAAGAGCCGACATTCGACTGGCAGTTTCTCGGGGGCGACGACGCGAAAGCACAACAAGGTCTGTCCGACGGTGATTATTACATGATCATCGAGGTTCCGGAGGACTTCTCGTCCAATCTGGTGAGTGCCGGATCCTACGACGCGGTTCGAGCCAGCCTGACGCTTTATCGCGATGACGCGAATGGCTTCATCATCGGCACGCTCACCAGCAAGGCGGACGATGCCTTGTCCAGGACTCTCGACTCGACCGTTTCGGAGGCCTATTTCAAGGCGTTGTTCGTGAGCATCGAGCAGATCCGGGAGCAACTGACGACGGCATCGACCGGAGCTGCCCAGCTCGACAGCGGACTGGCCCAGGCAGCCACCGGGGTGAGTCAGCTCAATGATGCCGTGACAAGCATCGATACGTCCGGAATGCAGGCTCAATTGGACGCCTTGAATTCGGGACTCGATGATGTCGATGCCAGCATGCAGACGATGGCCGGGGCGGTCGGCACCATGCGCGATGGCGCCGGCGATCTGGCCGGAGTCAGTAATACCGTGATCAACGGCGCATCCAATGTGGAAAGTTCGCTGGCGCCGATCAACGACTTCTTTCAGAATCAGCTGCCAAATATGCAAGGCGATGCCGTAGAACTGGGAGATATCAATGCCGCTTTGGTGGCCGGCGAGAATGGTGGGCTGGTCACCGAACTGAGCGGCGATCTTTCCGGTGCCACGGTGGCGGCGCAGAGATTGCTGGTCAGCCATCCCGAATTGGCGACCGACCCGAACTATCAGGACTTGGTTTCACAACTTGCGAGTGCGACGATTCTGCATGCCGAGATCCATTCGAAGGCGACCGCACAGGCGACGTTGATCGCCGGCCTGAAGGCAAATCTCGATCCGACGTTGCTCCAAGCCGCCGCGAACGCTGCTCAGTCGGCTTCCGACACCTTGAACAATGCGACGGCCCAGCTTCAGACCGGCGTCTCCAAGATCGAGACAGGTATGACTCAGGCCGATGGTGCCACGGCCCAGCTCTACGCCGGGGTCTCGGCCCTGCGCGCCACGGCGAGCGATGTCATGGCGCAGGCTCCGAAGCTGATCAGCGGCGTGGTGCAACTCACCAATGCGCTCGGTCAGCTGAACACGGCGATGCCGCAACTGTCCAGCGGAGCCCACGAATTGGCCGAGGGCCTCAGCGCCGGGGTGAGCCAGATTCCCTCGCTGAGTGAGAACCAACAGGAGACGCTGTCCTCGGTGATGGCTTCGCCGGTCGATATCGAACAGGTCGTGTACCACGACGCGAAGTACTACGGGCGTGGTCTGGCCCCGATGTTCTTCTCCATCGCACTGTGGATGGCCACGGTCTCGATGTTCCTGGTCATCCGCACGATCTCCGGGCGGGCATTGACCGGCCGGGCATCCTTCCTACGGACGACACTTTTCGGCTGCGGTCCGGTGGCGGTGGTCGCCGTGGCCTCGGCGATGATCCTCGGCTTCGGCGTGTGGGTGCTTCTCGGCCTGGATCCGGTACATCCATGGCTGTATCTGCTGCTGCTGGTCGTGGCGTCCTTGTGCTTCACATCGCTTGCCTATGCGCTGCGCGTCCTGCTCGGCTCCCCGCAAACGGCGGTCTTCCTGGTTGCGCTGATCGTGCAGCTGCCGGCCTGTGGCGGCACGTTCCCGGTATCCATGCTGAACGCGTTCTATCAGGGACTCGCCGTGATCTCGCCGATGCGCTATTCGGTGGATGCCTTCCGCGTGGCGATCTCCGGTGGGAATCCCGCGGTCTACTGGGGGAGTGTGGGCGTGCTGGCCGGGATCCTGGCCTGCGCAACGGTCGCGATCGGATGGCTGATCCGGCGCCGGATGATCTTCGAGATGCGCGATATCCATCCGCCGATGGTCACCTCGACCAGCACCGCCGATTACGCGTTCTCGGTGCGTCCTCGCTAACTCATCACCTCGAGTTGGGCCGCCAGCCTCTTGACTGATTCGAACTGGTGTTCGATAGTAGAAGGGTGCTAGTAAACACCGCCGCAGCCACAGCGACCCCGCATGGGGATCTGCTGCAGCGCCTGCGCAGCCAGGCCGATGCCGGGCCGCGGGTGCGTCACCTGGTACCGGTGCATCCGGCGCTGGCCGGGCTGCTGGACGGTGGCCTGCAGCCCGGAGCGGCCTACTCGGTCAGCGGCGGGGCCCTGCTGCTGGCGTTGCTGGCCGAGCCTTCCCAGGCGGGCTCATGGTGTGGGGTGGTCGGTATCCCGGAGCTGGGAGCCGAAGCGGCCGGTAGCGCCGGAGTCGTGCTGGAGCGACTCGTCCTGGTGTCGCAGCCGGGGGAGCGCTGGCTGTCGGTGGTCGCGGCGCTGGCCGAGGCCCTGCCGCTGGTGGCCGTGCGGCCACCAGCTCAGGTGCGCGACGCGGATGCCGCGCGGCTGGCTGCCCGTCTGAGAGAGCGCTCGTCGGTGCTGCTGGTCTGCGGTGACTGGCCGCGGGTCACCGCGAAACTCGGCATCGCCGAGGCGCACTGGTCGGGGCTGGGTTCCGGTCACGGCTATCTGGACTCGCGCGAGGTGCTGGTGAATGCCACCAACCGGCATTCCGGCATCTCCCGCACCGCCCGGCTGATGCTGCCCGACAGCACCGGACGGCTGTCTGCCGATGCCGGCGAGACGATGGCAGAACAGACCCAGCCACGGTCGACGTTGCGGGCGGTGGGCTGATGACTACCACTCTTGCGCCGGTTAGGTGTCTGGCCGCCTGGTTTCCGGATTGGCCGGTGAATGCCTGGTGGCTGGCCGAAGATCAGCCGCAGACCGGGCCGGTGGCGGTGATCGAGGCCAACCGGATCACCGCCTGCTCGCCGGCCGCGCGTGCCGAAGGCGTGCGTTGTGGTCAGCGGCGCCGCGAGGCGCAGGCCCGCTGCCCACAGCTGACCGTGGTGCCGGCCGATCCCCGACGTGACGAGCAGATGTTTACCCCACTGGTGGTCACGATCGAGCAGATCGTGCCGAAAATACAGGTGGTGCGTCCCGGGCTGGTAGCAATGCGGACGAGGGGCCCGGCCCGCTACTACGGTGGCGAGGCCGCGGCTGCTGAGGCGATCCTCGCCCAGATCTCCGAGTTGGGTGTTGCCGGCAGCCGGGCAGGAATAGCCGACGGTCTGTTCACCGCCGAACAGGCGGCTGTTCACGCCGATCCGATTCTGGTGGTACCACCCGGTGCTGCGGCCGGTTATCTGGCGCCGCTCCCGGTGAACCGGCTGGGCGATGCGGAGCTGAGCGAGCTGCTGCCCAGGCTGGGGATGCACACTTTGGGAGACTTCGCGGCGATGAGCGTCGGCGATGTCCGCGATCGCTTCGGCGACCGTGGCGTCCGGTTGCATGCGCTGGCGTGCGGACGAGATCCCCGCGAGGTGGTTCCACGCAGGCTGCCGCCCGAGTTCGACCGTCAGATCGACTTCGATCCGCCGCTGGCATTGGCTGAACAGGTCGCGTTCAGTGTGCAGGCCACCGCTGAGGATTTCGTCGCCGGGCTGGCTGCTCAGCAGTTGGTCTGCACCGAGCTGCGGGTCATCCTGCGGGCCGAGCAGGGCGAGCATGTCGAGCGGGTCTGGTTGCATCCGGGCTGTTTCGATGCGGCGGCGGTGGTCGATCGGGTGCGCTGGCAGTTGCAGGCGGCGGCAGGTAACGCGATCGGCAGCGGGCTGGTGCGGGTACGTCTCGAGCCGGTAGCGACCGATGCGATCGCCCATCATGCCCCCGGCCTGTTCGGCTCCGGCACCGACGAGAAGGTGCATCACGTGCTCTCCCGGGTGCAGTCGATGCTGGGTCACGAGGCGGTGGTCACCCCGGCCATCGGTGGTGGACGCGGGCTGGCCGAACGGCAGCTGATGGTGCCGTGGGGTGACCGGGCGGTGTTGCGTCACCCAGCTGATCGTCCCTGGCCGGGACGATTGCCCGATCCGCTGCCGGCCACCGTCTTTCCGCAGCGTCGCCGGGTCGAGGTGACCGACGCCGACGGCGTGCGGGTCGGTGTCGATGACCGGTTGCTGCTGACCGGTATCCCGGCCCAGCTGAGTGTGGGAGCCGCTCACCTGCAGCTGGCCAGCTGGGCTGGTCCGTGGCCGGTCAGCGAACGGGGCTGGGACGCTGCACAGGCAACCAAGGGCTGCCGTTTCCAGGTAGCAGACGTCACCGGCGGCGCCTGGTTGCTGATGCTCGACGATCAGGGCTGGTGGGCTGAGGGACGGTACGACTGAGGCCAGAAAGGAGGTACACCCATGGGCTACCACAATCCGCCCATCCCATGGCGTCAGCTGGAAGGCACACTGACCGGCCGTAAGCCGCCGGCCGAACAGGAGGCGCCTTTTTCGTGGAAGCGGGCGCCCTACCAGGCGCCACCGATTGTGCGTCCCGCCCACGTCGTGCCATACGCCGAACTGCACGCCCATTCGTCCTTCTCATTTCTGGACGGCGCATCCGGTCCTGTCGAACTGGTCGAGGAGGCGGAGCGGCTCGGTCTGCACGGGCTGGCGCTGACCGATCACGACGGGCTCTATGGCATCGTCCGGTTCGCGGAGGCAGCCGAGGCGACCAGCGTGAAGACGGTTTTCGGAGCGGAGCTTTCGCTGGACTTGCCGGCGCCTCAAAAGGGCGTCCCCGATCCGGTCGGATCTCATCTGCTGGTGCTGGCTCGTGGCGAGGCGGGCTATCACCGGCTGGCCGGTGCTCTCACGGCCGCCCAGTTGGCTGGGCAGGAGAAGGGCCGGCCGGTCTACGATCTCGATGGTCTGAGCGACCAAGCCGGAGGCGATTGGGTGATTCTCACCGGATGCCGCAAGGGAACGATCCGTCAGGCACTGCGCGCCGGCGGCCATCGGGAGGCGTCGCGGGAGCTGGCAGATCTGGTGGAGCGGTTCGGCCGCGATCGGGTCTATGTCGAGCTGACCGATCACGGCGGTCCGCTGGATTCGACCCACAATGACGCGCTCGCCACGCTCGCCGCGCAGGCCGAGCTGCCGGTCATCGCGACCGGCAATGTGCACTATGCCGCCCCCGTCCGGCATCTGCTCGCTCAGGCGGTGGCTGCGGTGCGGGCCAACCGCAGCCTCGATGAGCTGGACGGCTGGCTGCCCGCCGCCGGGACCGCGTTCCTGCGTTCGGGGGCTGAGATGCAGGCGCTGTTCGCTCGTTACCCGGGTGCTGTCGAGCGCACGGTCGAGCTGGCCGACGACCTGGCGTTTCCGTTGCGGAGGGCAAAACCGGCGCTACCCAAACAAGAGGTGCCCGATGGCCACACGCCGATGTCGTGGCTGCGCCGGCTGGTCTGGCAGGCGGTGCCGCGCAAGTATCCCGATCTCGACGAGTCCGGACGCTCACGCATCGAGCATGAGCTGGATGTCATCGAGGCCAAGGATTTTCCGGGCTACTTCCTGATCGTCCATGACATTGTTGCCGAGGCCCGGCGCCGGGGGATTTTATGCCAGGGCCGGGGGTCGGCGGCCAACTCGGCGGTCTGCTACCTGCTCGACATCACCGCGGTCGATGCGATTTTCTACAGACTGCCGTTCGAACGGTTCTTGTCGTCGCTGCGTGAAGAAGAACCCGATATCGATGTCGATTTTGATTCCGACCGCCGAGAGGAGATCATCCAATGGGTTTTCGAAAGATACGGGCGCGAGCGTGCCGCCCAGGTCTGCAATGTCATTCAGTACCGGCCGAAGAATGCGGTGCGCGATATCGCCAAGGCTCTCGGCTACTCGCCGGGCCAACAAGACGCATTCTCCCGCGATATCGAACGCTGGGGTGGCCCGATCGGTGCCGATGGCAGCAATGACATTCCACCGCAGGTGGCCGAGTTGGCGAATCAACTGCTGAAGGCACCGCGTCATCTCGGTATCCACTCCGGCGGGATGGTGCTGACCGAGCGCCCGGTGGGCGAGGTGGTGCCGATCGAGCATGCCCGGATGCCTGGTCGCACGGTGATCCAGTGGGATAAGGACGATGCCGCCTGGATGGGGTTGGTGAAGTTCGATCTGCTGGGGTTGGGCATGCTGGCGGCCCTGCAGCACTGTTTCGACCTGATCCGGGCTTCCACCGGCGAGACGTGGGAACTCGCCACCTTGCCGAAGGAGGAGAAAGCGGTCTACGACATGTTGTGCCGGGCCGATTCGATCGGGGTTTTCCAAGTCGAATCCCGTGCTCAGATGGGCCTGCTGCCGAGACTGCAGCCGCGCAAGTTCTACGATCTGGCGATCCAGATCGCGCTGATCCGGCCTGGCCCGATCCAAGGTGGTGCGGTGCATCCGTTCGTCCGCCGCAAGCTCGGGGCCGAGCCGGTGAGTTATCTGCATCCGAAGCTGGAGCCGGTGCTGGCTCGCACGTTGGGGGTCCCGGTTTTTCAGGAGCAGCTGATGCAGATGGCGATGGCGGTCGGGGAGTGCTCGGGGGAGGACGCCGATCTGCTGCGCCGGGCGATGGGTTCGAAGCGCGGCCTGGAGCGGATCGAGTCGGTGCGGGAGCGGCTGTATGCGGGAATGGAGCGCAATGGGCTGGTGGGGGAGAAGGCCGATATCATCTACCGGCAGATCCAGGCCTTCGCCAATTTCGGTTTCGCCGAATCGCATTCGCTGAGCTTTGCGCTGCTGGTTTACGCGAGTTCGTGGATCAAATTGCATTACCCGGCTGCTTTTCTGGCCGGGCTGTTGCGGGCTCAGCCGATGGGTTTTTATTCAGCTGAGACGTTGACGGCAGACGCCCGCCGGCATGGGGTCGAGGTGCGTCGTCCCGACTTGCAGCATTCGGGCGTCGATGCGGGCGTGGAGCTGCTGGACCCGGGATCGGGCGGGCCGACCGGCATGGATGCGTGCTGTGAGCGGTACCAGCCGTCGGTGGGCGAGTTCGATCCGGCTGCACCTGATGAGGGGGCGAGGCATCGCCGGGATGGCAGGTTTGTGGTGCGGTTGGGGCTGGCCGGGGTACACGGCATCGGGAAGGATGTGGCCGCCCGGATCGTCGCTGAACGCGAGACGGGTGGGCAGTATCGCTCGATGGAGGATCTTGTTCGTCGCACCGGTGTGACCGAGACACAGTTGTCGGCGCTGGCCACGGCAGGGGCATTCGATTGCCTCGGGTTGACTCGGCGGCAGGCCTTGTGGCGGGCGGGTACAGCGGCACTCGATCAAGCCGAGACGCTGCCGGGGACCATCGTCGCGCTGCAGCCGCCGTTGTTCGCTGAGCAGACCGGGCTGGAGCGGTTGGCGGACGATCTGTCGTCGACCGGGGTGTCGGTCGACGATCATGCCATCGCTCATATTCGCGGAAGCCTGGCCGCGCGCGGGGTGCTGACATCGGCCGAGTTGCGCACCTTCGAGGCCGGACGCCGGGTGAGCGCGGCAGGTCTGGTGACCCACCGGCAGCGACCGTCGACTGCCTCGGGTATCACGTTCGTGAATCTGGAGGACGAGTTCGGGTTGATCAATGTGGTCTGCTCAGCGGGCCTGTGGAAGCGGTACCGGCGGGTGGCCCGATCGTCGGCCGCGCTGATCGTGCGCGGCAAACTGGAGCGTTCACCGGAAGGAATCGTCAATCTGCTGGCCGATCGTCTGGAGCCGCTGACGATCGATGTGGCGCACCATTCGCGGGACTTCCGTTGAGTTCG
>Ga0334882_1004563_pt1 | contig 11597 bp, 9 predicted proteins | sample GraSluR1_MG_5_FD_207226 | JGI IMG/M metagenome (GOLD analysis project Ga0334882, IMG submission 207226) | Sludge microbial communities from methane-producing bioreactor in Wageningen University, Netherlands - Granular Sludge_15_04-R1 | ecosystem: Engineered > Bioreactor > Anaerobic > Unclassified... | reverse complement strand
TTCCAGCAGGCTTCGCGTTACCGCGTTCCTCGCTTCTTCCTACTTCCCTACTTCTTTACTGGGCCGAGCGGAAGCACCACGCGACCATAGAGCTCATTCCAGATCTGCGCGATGGAGCCGTACATGGCGGAGAGGCCGGTGAGAATGCCTTCCCACCCGGCGATCTTGCCTACCATCTCGCTGCCAGTCCAGTCGCGGATGGCCAGCAGCCAGAAAAGGATGGAGAGCGTCAGGAACACAACCTGCAGTGAGCGGTTGATGCGCAGCGTGCCGATGAACATGAGGAACGTGAAGATGCCCCAGAACATGAAGAACCAGCCGAGGGCCGTGAGCGACGAGGCGAGATCGGCGGCGCCGTCGATGAACGTCAGTTTGGGCAGCAGAATGAGGCCGACGAGGAGGAGCCAGAAGAGGCCGTAAGAGGAGAAGGCGACGGTCGCGAAGGTATTGCCCTTCTTCCACTCCATCCATCCGGCGAACACCTGTGCCATACCACCGTAGAAGATGCCCATGGCGAGGATCATCGCATTCAGCTCGTAGATGCCCGCGTTGTGGATGTTGAGCAACACAGTTGTCATACCGAAGGCCATGAGCCCAAGCGGCCCTGGGTTGGCGGTGGTGTCCTTGAGGACACGCACATCTGTGCTGTTTGCCATATGGCACTCCCTCCCGATTGTCTCTTGCTCTTACCTGACGATGGATGGACGGGCAACCGCTAGCGACGGCGCGAAGCAGTGACGCTCCACCTGCTGCGAGACTGACCCCTCCTCGTCCGCCGCCCTGGAGACACTCCGGGAGCGGCGAATGTGCGGAGTTGTACCATACCGGCGCGCTCGTGGCCAAGACCGCTCGTGCTCCAGCGAGGATAAGAAGGGCGGCTGGATCACGACAATCGGCGTGCACCGCCGCGACAGCGGGCACCTCCGCGCCGCCGAGGATGGCTCACCCAGCGGCGCGGAGAGCACGCACAACGGCGGCGAACTCGCCACGCGTCACCGCCTGCCGAACACGCTCGATCTCTGGCGCCAGGTAGCGATCGCCGCGCAGCCGAGGCGCTAGACGACGCACGATCTGGTAGCCGCGACGCGTGCCCTCCCCGGGTTCCAGCGGGGCCAACAAATCGATGGCCTGGGTGGCACACAGTGCCTCGATGCCCAAGATGGTCTGCGTATTGCGCAGCACGGTCTCGAGCTTGAGCGCCGCCGTCATCCCCATGCTCACGTGGTCTTCCTGGTCTCCCGAGGTGGGGATGGAGTCCACGCTGGCCGGATGGCACAGGATCTTGCTCTCGGCCACCAGAGCGGCCGCCGTGTACTGAGCTAGCATGTAGCCGTTGCTGAGCCCCGACGTCTCGGTCAAATAGGGCGGCAACTCGCTCAAGAAGGGGCTCAGCAGACGGAACGTCCGGCGCTCGCTCATACTGCCGATCTCGGCCAGGCTCATGGCGGCCAGGTCCAGCGCCAGCGCCAGGGGTTCGCCATGGAAATTACCGGCAGAGACGATCTCGCCCACATCCGGAAACACGATCGGGTTATCGGTGACGGCATCCACCTCGACCGCCACCACCTCGCGCAGCCAGCGGAACGCGTCGCGGCAGGCGCCGTGTACCTGAGGGATGCAGCGAACGCTGTAGGCATCCTGCACCTTGTCGCAGTTGAGATGGCTGAACATGATGCCGCTGCCCTCGGTGGCCAGCCGCACGGTGTGTGCCGTGTGCTCCTGGCCAGGGATGGGCCGTAGCCTCTGGATGCGCTCCTGGAAGGGGCCCACCGAAGCGCGCAGGCCCTCGATGCTCATCGCTCCGATGAGGTCGGCGGAGTCCAGAACGGCCTCGCCGTCGGCCACCGCCAGGCTGCCGATGGCAGCCATGAACTGCGTGCCATTGATGAGGCTCACCCCCTCCTTGGGCTCCAATCGTAGGGGGCGAAGCCCGGCCGCGGCCAGCGCCGGCGCCACTGGTTCTCGCTGGCCGCCGGCGGTAAGCACTTCGCCCTCGCCCATCATGGCAAGCACGAGGTGCGCCGAGGGCGCCAGATCGCCAGAGGCACCGAGTGATCCACGCGAGGGGACGTACGGAATCAGGTCGCGGTTCAGCATCTCCACGAGGAGGTCTACGACCTCCTGGCGCACGCCGGAGTGACCTTTTGCGAACGTGTTCACCCGGATGGCCATGGCGCCGCGTACCACCTCACGCGGCAGCGGCTCGCCGACACCCACGGCATGGCTGCGCACGAGATTCTCCTGCAGCTCGCGTGCTTGCTCTACGGGGATGTGTGTCGTGGCAAGCTGGCCGAAGCCGGTGGTAACCCCATAGACGACACGCCGCTCTCGGACCACGCGGTCCACCACAGCGTGGGCCGCGGCGATGCGCGCACGGCCAGCCGTCCCCACTCGTACGGCGGCGCTCGCGCGCGCCACGGCGACCACACCGCCGATGCCGAGCGGTGCCTCTCCGATCAGAACTTCCCGCGACAACTGCTCCACCCCCCCACAGCACTGCATCGAGGGCGATCAGGACATCGCAACCACTCCGTGGTCGCATCCCGAACCCGATTGGCGGGTCTCGTCCACTATACTAACCCGCATGGAGCTCGACACCGCCCGCCCTCCTCATTCCGCTGCCGCTCTGGGTAGGCGCCGGTTCGGCATGAAGATGGCTGTCTTCGCGGTGCTGGCGATCTCCGCCGTCCTCCGCCTCTGGAGCCTGGGTACACCGACCACGTTCGTATTCGACGAGGTCTACTACGCCAAAGACGCCAAGGCCATCATCGACGGGCGGCTCGGGCAGAAACAGGGCGGCCAGGCCTGGGAGCCCGGCGACCTAGTCTCCTGGCCGCACCCCGAGTGCGGCAAGTTGGCCATCGCGCTGGGCATCCTGGCCTTCGGCGACACACCCTTTGGCTGGCGTTTCGCGCCCGCCCTGGCCGGCTTGGCGTTACTCGCCTGCGTGTACCCCATCGCCCGAAGACTCGGCCTCAGCCGAGGTTGGGCGCTCGGCGCGCTGGTACTGGCGGCGACCGATCTCCTCGGCATCGCTCAGTCGCGCATCGCCACCCTGGATATCTTCGTCGCCCTATGGACAGCGGTCTGCGTGCTGCTCGCGCTCAAGTACGTACAGGATGGCCATCGCCTCCGTTGGCTCGCCCTGTGCGGCCTCGCCGGCGGTCTGGCAGTGAGCACCAAATGGTCTGGCGCCCTCGCTCTCCTGGCCGCTGGCGTGCTCCTCCTGCTCTTCCGACGCTGCGCGCCGCGCCAGCATGTCGCCGCGCAGGAGCACACCGAACCGGTGCCCACCGCTCGCCCGCGGCTCTGGCGAGCCCTGCGCGCCAGCCTCCCCCCCATTCTCTTCTTGGTAGCACTCCCGGCAGCTCTCTATGTAGCCAGCTATGCCTTCTACTTCGCCGCCGGCCACTCGTTTGCCGACTGGTGGGAGATGCAGCGCCAGGCGTTCACCTTTAACTTCAACCTCCACGCCACCCACAGCTACGCGTCCGAAGCGCCTACCTGGATCCTCAATACGCGACCCGTGTGGTACTTCTTCGAGTCCAAGGCGGAGTACCACGGCATCGTCGCCATGGGCAATCCACTGCTCTGGTGGAGCTCCGCGCTCGCACTGGTGGCGGTCCCCGCAGCGGCGCTGCTCGGACGAGATCGCCGGCTGGCCGTGCCGGCGCTGCTGGTGGCCCTCCTCTACTTCCCCTGGTTCGCCACCGGCCGCACCTCTTTTCTTTATTACATGACCCCCGTGGCCCCGTTCTTGGCGATCCTCGTAGCCACAGGGCTCCAGCGTCTCTGTGGCACGCCGCTCCGCTGGCCACGCCGGCGACCCTCTCTTCCCTGCGGAGTCACTGAGACAGCCTTCTGGCCCACGCTTGCCTTCCTAGCTGCCACCGCCGCGACTACCCTGTTCTGGCATCCCGTGGAACGCGGCATCGGCTGGCTCTTCTGGAGGGTGCCAGCAAGCTCGTCGCGGCTCCTAGGTTACGTCGTAGCCGCGGCCGGAGGCGCGTTCATCTGCGCGCTCCTCGGCTGGCTCATCTCCCATCTCCGCACCCTCGCCGGTCGGCAGGCGCTCGCGTGGTCCTACGTGGGCGTGATCGCCGGCCTCGGCATAGTGTTCCTCCCGATCGTCGTCGACATCGGCATCAGCCCCGAACGCTACTATCGCCTTATCTGGTTCACGAGCTGGATTTGATGCAGACCCTCACCGCGCATCGCTCGACCACCGCCACCCTCCCGCCGCGGCCTACCTCACTCGGACTCCTGCCGCTGTACATCGCCCATTCGCTCTCGCACGTGCTGCTCGGCATCTACCCGGCCGTGCTGTTCGTGCTGCGTGAGGAGTTCGCGGCCAGCTACACGCTCCTCGGCAGCTTCTTCACCGCCGCCATGCTGCTCTACGGCGTGGGCGCATTCCCCACCGGTGTACTGCTCAATCGCATCCATCCCCTGCACGTAGTGCGAGCTTGTCTGGCAATGGCCGCGATGGCCGCGACGCTCATCGCGGTCGCCCCCTCCGCCGGAGTCATGGCCGCTGGGTTGCTCCTCCTGGGCCTCGCCTTCTCTCCCTACCACACCGCCGCCAACACGCTCATCTCGCGAGCCAGCGGCAACGACGCCCGCCTTACGGCCCATCACGGCATGTTCGGGAGCCTCGGACTCGCTGTTGGCCCGGCATTTGGCTCCGTGCTCGCCTACGCCGTGGACTGGCGACTGCCGTTTGCCGTGGGCGCCGCCATTACCGTGGCCGCCCTGCTCTATACCTTCGCCCTCCCGCCACTCGCCAACGCACGCGACATGCACACCGACCCCGGCCACAGCCTGGGCGTGACCCACGTGAAGGCCCTCAGCCTGGTGTTCGCCATCACCATCTGCTTGGGGTTCGTGTTCCGTGGCTTCGAGACCTACCTGCCATCCTTGGTCATCCAGCGTGCCGACCTGTTCGCCGGCAGCCGTCTGGTCCAGGGCGGCCTGCTGGCCTCGCTCATCTACATCGTGGGTTTCTTCGGCCAGCTGTGGGCCGCCAAGCTAGGCCGCCACCGTAAGGTAGAACGTATCTACACCGCGCTGCTCCTCGGTCAGGCACTCCTCCTCGTGGTGGCGTACGCGGCAACGGAATGGCCCCTCATCCTCGTGCTGCTCCTGTTCAGCCTCTTTCACTTCACCACGCAGCCGATCGACAACGTGCTCACCGGAAAGTACACGTCGCTCAACCGCCGCGGGCTTGGCTACGGGTTGAGCTTCGGCCTCTCCTTCGCCGTGGGCTCGTTCGCCGCCGTGGCCGGCGGGGCGATCGCGGACGCCGCCGGCGGCGAGCTTCACTGGATCTACCTCATGCTCGCCGCCGTCGCCCTCCTGGCGGCTCTCTGCGGCGCCGCGCTCACGATGCTCGCGCAGCGCTTGCGCGCGGCGCCCCCACAGCCCTCCACAGCTCTGCCCTTAGACTCGCATCCCGCAAGGTGAGCGACGTGGACGGTCACACGCACGCTGGCCTCGGGAGCACAACCGATCACGAGAGGCGACCATGCTCGGCGTAGACCTGCCCACACTGCTCATCTACACGTTCGTCCTGGTGATCGCCCTGCCGGCGCACGAGCTGGCACACGCCTGGGCGGCGGATGCCCTCGGCGACCCCACGCCGCGATCTCAGGGCCGCCTGAGCCTCAACCCGCTGGTGCACCTGGACCTCATGGGCTCACTGCTCCTGTTGTTCGCCGGCTTCGGCTGGGCCAAGCCAGTCCAGATAAACCCCGGAATACTGCGCCGGCGTTCGCCGGCGGCGCTCATGCTGGTCTCCGCCGCCGGTCCACTCACCAACGCCGCACTGGCGCTGGTCGCCGCCATCCCCTTCTGGTTTGGGTTCGCGAGCGAGGGGATCCCTCCGAGCGAGTCAATCCCCAGCCCCGAGGAGTTCCTGATCACCTTCGTGCTCATCAATCTCGTCTTGGCGCTCTTCAACCTCCTGCCCATCGCGCCACTCGATGGCGAAGAGGTACTGTCGTTCTTCCTGCCGCCACGGGCTCGTGCCGCGCTGGCCGCCGTGAGTCCCTACGGGCCCTTCGTGCTCCTGGGACTCATCTTGCTCGGCCGCTTCGGCGAGTTCGATCCACTCGGCTGGTTGATCTTCAACCCCGCCAAGTGGCTGACGTTGCATCTCCTGGGCTGGGCATAGCCGTTCGCGGCTACCGCGAGCCAGCTGCCGAACGCCCTCCGCGGACGATCCCGCGCGGCCATTCCCTGCGCGGTGCCACTCACCGAGAGCCGACGTCCCTCAGTCGCCGATGAACCCGTGTTCGCGCAGCACGTCGCGTAGCGTGGGGCTGCCGATCTCCTGGAGTTCGTAGCGCACACGAACCGTCGGCAGTTTGATGTCCACCACCCTGCGCAGATCGATGGGCGTGCCGATGACAACGGTGTCGGCGCCCGAGGCGTTGATGGTGGCCCCTAGATCTCTGAGCTGCTCCTCCGAGTAGCCCATGGCCGGCAGCAGCACGCCGATGCCGGGGTACTTCTCGAAGGTGGCTCTCAGCTCCCCCACCGCGAACGGCCGCGGATCGATGAGCTCGGCAGCGCCGAGCTGGCGTGCCGCCACCGTGCCGGCGCCGTACTTCATCTCGCCATGCGTGAGCGTGGGGCCATCCTCTACCACCAGCACCCGCTTGCCACGGACCAGTGCCGGCTCGTCCACGATGACCGGCGAGGCCCCCATGATGATCTGCGCCGCAGGATTCACCGAGCGTACCGCCGCGAGCTCGGCCTCTATGCCGGCGCGGTCCGCGCTGTCGATCTTGTTGATGACCACGGCGTCGGCCAGACGCAGGTTTACCTCGCCCGGGTAGTAGACAAGGCCATCGCCGGGCCGGTGCGGATCGGCGACGGTGATGTAAAGGTCCGGCCGGTAGAAGCTGAAGTCGTTGTTGCCGCCGTCCCAAAGGATCACGTCGGCTTCCTGCTCCGCCTGGCGCAGGATCGCCTCGTAGTCCACTCCAGCGTAGATCACGTTGCCGGCGGCCACGTGCGGCTCGTACTCCTCCATCTCCTCGATGGTGCACTTGTGCTTGGCGAGGTCGTCGATGCTCGCGTACCGCTGTACGGCCTGCTGCGCGAGGTCTCCGTACGGCATGGGGTGCCGGATGCTCACCACCTTGTGACCCGCATCCCGCAGCAGGGCCTGGATCTTCCGGCTGGTCTGGCTCTTGCCCGCGCCGGTGCGCACCGCGCACACGGCGATCACCGGCTTGCTGCTCTTCACCATGGTGCACGCGGGTCCCAGCAGACGAAAATCGGCGCCGAGAGCGTTGATCTGCGCGCTCTTGTGCATCACGTACTCGTAGGGAACGTCGGAGTACGCGAACACGACGTGCTGCACGCCGTACCGGCGGATCAGATCGGCCAACTCGGATTCGTCGAAAATGGGGATGCCCTCGGGGTAGAGCCCGCCGGCGAGCGCGGATGGATACTCGCGGTTGGTGATGTACGGGATCTGCGTGGCCGTAAACGCCACCACCTCGTAGTGCTCGTTGTCGCGGAAGTAGGTGTTGAAGTTGTGGAAGTCCCGCCCGGCGGCTCCCATGATCAGGACTCTGGTGCGGCGGTTGGCCATACCTACTCCTTCTCTTCGTCTGCTCGCTCTTCCGCGCCCTCGCCCACGCCCGATTCCGGCAGAGACACGTGATCGTCGCGGCTGTGCACATACTCCTTATCCACGTACTCCGAGGTGAAGGCCTGCAGCAGCGCTGCGTACCCGAGGGTAAAGGAGAACCGGTCTCCAGGCTTCGGCGGAGGGTCTACCGCCTCCACATCAAGTATGAGGTGATCGCTCGAGGCACCCAGCACCTCCACACGGGGATCCAGCGGACGAACCTGCTCCGGCACCACGTCTTGCCGACCCAGAGGCAGGATGGCCCGCCGACGGAGTCCCCGGTCTGCAAACACAGGTACCGCACCCATCATGTCTTGCGCGGATACCCCGATGGGACGAGACGGCTTCACCTGGCACTCGATCACCGGAGCCTCCAGCACGAACGCATCCAGGTGGAGCTCCGGCAGCAACGGCTCACGCGTGAGCGTATTGACGCCCAGCAAGAACGACTCGCCGATGCGCAGCGAGGTGATGCCCGGCGGCAGACCTCCCGCCAGTGCCAGCGGCAACGTCCCCGAGTTGCCGCCAGACACCACCAGCGGCCGGCCGAGGACGCGTTGTGCCTCGTCGGCCAAGGCCGCCACTTGGCCCAAGTTCTCCGGCGTGGGCATGATCGCGCCGAAGCAGGTGAGATTTACGCCCACGCCTTCCACGACGATGTGCGGCAGCGCGTCGGTCGCCGTCACGAAGCGCAGCAGCTCCGCCGGCAACACCCCCTCGCGCAGGTCGCCGACATCTACCATGCAGACCACGCGATGCACCGCGCCGATCCGCGCCGCCGCCGCGGCCAGCGCCCGCACGGTGTCTAGCTCGGACTCCAGCGACACGTCCGCCAGCCTGATCACCTCATCCGCCTGTTGCAACGTGGGCGAGCGCAGCAGCCAGAGCGGGGCTTGCACCCCGTGGTCGCGCAGCCGCGCCAAGTTCACCAGTCGCGGGTCACCCAAGGCGACCGCGCCCCCGGCGAGCGCGGCGCGAGCCACCGCCGGGCTGCCGCACGTCATCTTGGTCACCGCCAGAAGGTCAAGGCCCGGCAGCAGACGCGCGAGCGTGCGGAAGTTCTCTTCGATCTTCTCTAGGTCGATACGGATGGTCGCCGTGCCGCTCACCGTCCCTCCTGCATACTTCTTATGCATTACAGTATGTCATCGCCCAGTACGGCGCAAGTGGGTCCAGCCGGACAGGGCCCAGCCCTCCGTACCGAAAGCGCTGGCGGCCGTACGCCAACGTTCAATGGACCGCCGCCAGACAGGGCCTATCCTCGACATCCCCTGCGAGGTGGCCTGAGAAGACGGGAAAAGAAAAGGCCGCCTGTACGGCGGCCTGGCGAGCCCGAAACGCAGCTTGTGCGTTGGGTCGCGCTCGCCTCTCATTTTGCCGCTCTCGGCGCACCATGGCAATACCCGGAAGGGTTCACGCGAAAGCCGATGTGTATCGCATCGCGCCCACGGCGACGTGCTCATCGCCGCTAGCCACGGCGCCTCATCGCTGCTCGCCAACCCGGAACCGCCACACAGCCAGCCCGAGGAAGCCCGCAGCCCAGCCAGCCGCGACGCCGCATGCCGGCAGCACGTCGAGCACCCCCCAACCGCGCAAGCTGATGCCGCGGAAACCATCCAAGATCCACGCCGTGGGAAGGGCATGACCCACCGCGGAGAACGTGGGCCCTGTGATCTCGAGCGGAAACCACGCACCGGAGAGAGCCGACCAGCCCATTGAGAGAAGCACGGCCGCGGCGATCAGAGCCTGCTCCGACTGGAAGAGCGTGGCCAGGAGCAGCCCCAGACAGGCCACCAACAACGAGAGCGAGACCATGACGAGGACGAGCGCTCCAGGGTCGTTGAAGTAGCCGACGCCGAACCCGAGAGCGCCGGCGACCACCAGCACGACCTGCTGTACGAAAGTCAACACGAACATGCCCACCGCCTTGCCGGTGATCAGCTCGAGGCGGCTGATGCACGTCGTGCGCAGGCGCGACAACGTCCCCGACTGCCGTTCCAGCATGAGCGCGCCCGCGGGCGTGACCAGCCCGAATAGAATGAAATTGACGATCATGCCCGGCGAAGTCTGATCGAAGCCGCTCGGAACCGCCAAGCTCCCTCCACCGGCCTCGACTGAACGCACCTCGATAGCTGAGCTGGGCAACCCCTCCAGACGATCCGCGACCACACTGGAGAGCCGCTCGGGCGTCAGCTCGCTCGACGACGGCCCGAGGGACGAGTCAACTCCTTTGAGCACCGCCGCCACACCCGCGATAGCGGCGCTCGTCGTTCGTCGCGCGGCGCCGATCTCCTCGACAGCTCGACGGATCTCGGCCACCGCGGACTGCCCCGCCGCCGAGCCGGCGTCGCGCACCACCGTGAGCTCGACCTCGCGCCCCGCCTCCACGGCGGCGCCGAAGCCGGGCGGGATCACGAGGCCGGCTACCACGTGCTGATCGTCGACTTCAGCGTCTACCTCACCGACGGCCTTACTCCGCCGCAGCTCGCGGACCAGCAGCCGCGACTGGGGCGAAGCATCGCGATCGGCCACAGCGACCGGGTACCGCTCCTCCACACCCCCGATCACGACGCCGAGGAAGGCGGTAAAGGCAAGCGGCATGAGCACCATGAAGATGGCCGCCATGCGATCGCGGCTCGTCTGCAGCAGATCCTTGGCCACCACGGTCCACACGCGGCTCATGCGAACCTCCGCCGCAAGACGACCGCCGCGGCGGCGAAGAACACCGCGGCGAACCCGAGCGCCACGAGTACCGGGAGGAGCACATCCGCCACTCCGCCACCGCGCATGGCCGCGTCCCACCCCTCCAGAATCCAGCCGTTCGGCGTGATGCGCCGCAACACCCCGGCCACACCTCCCAGCGTCGCTCCGCCGCCGATGAAGTTGCCCCCGATCAGTGCGAGCAGCAAGAAGATACCGGAGCCGATGGCTCCCTGCTGAGCCAGCGTGCGGGCCAGCGACCCGATGACCATCGCCAAGCCGCTGGCGACCAAACAGCCGACGATGGTCAGCAGCACGACCGACGCGGGGCCGCCCCAGGCGATGCCGAACAGCAGCCAGCCGGCGAGCAACAGCACGCAGGACTGCACCAGCACGGTCACGAACGACACCAGCAGTTTGCCACCGAGGACGCCGGCCCGCCGGCCGGGCGTGGTGAACAGGCGCGCCAGCGTCCCCTCCTGCTCTTCTAGCAGAATGGTGCGCGCGGCGTTGGCCGCGCCGAAGAACAAGAAGAGGACCATCTGACCCGCCAGCACCTGGCCCGCGACGCCGGGATCTTCGCTAGCCGCCGCGCCGGACAGCCGTGGAGCGCGTTCGTCCAGCGCAACGGTCGCCCCACGAGCCGAGGCCGCAAGGGAGGCCGCCGCAGTCGCCGCCGCGGCCTCGGCTAGCCTCGCCGGGTCGTCGACGGCCGGCCGCGCCTCCCGCACCACCTCAGCAGCCACGGTGGCAGCTCGTCGCGCATCGTCCAACGTCCGCACCATGTTCTCGACCACCCCGGTCGCCACACCGGCTCCGATCTGGCTCGCCGGGTCCCGGTAGATCTCGACGGCCGCGCTCCCCCTGACGCTCCGCGCGGCCGCGCTAAACCCCTCGGGGACGATGACGGCCACGGTAGCTTCGCCATCGTCAACTAATCGCCGCGCACGGTCTGCTGTCGCCACCATGCGAGCATCGAGCAGCGACGCGGTTTGGGGCCCGGTGAGGACACCCGCCAAGACGCTGGCCGCCGAGAGCGCGGGGGCGCCGTCCCCAGTCTTGTCGAGATTAACCACCGCGATCTTCACGGGGTCGAGGTGGAAGCCACTCTGGCCACCGAACGCCAGCCCTAGAAGCGACGCCAGCGCCAGCGGCACAGCGATCATCAACGCCACGGCGCTCGGCTGACGGTAAATAGAGCGCAGATCCTTCCAGACTATGGCGAGCACGCGCCGCATCTTCTGGCTCTCCGCTA
>Ga0334882_1004561_pt1 | contig 11603 bp, 10 predicted proteins | sample GraSluR1_MG_5_FD_207226 | JGI IMG/M metagenome (GOLD analysis project Ga0334882, IMG submission 207226) | Sludge microbial communities from methane-producing bioreactor in Wageningen University, Netherlands - Granular Sludge_15_04-R1 | ecosystem: Engineered > Bioreactor > Anaerobic >... | reverse complement strand
CTGAAGGGAATGATAGGCAAGGGCGCTAGATCAGGTGATGTAATAGAATCCATGAAGAAGAATAATGCAGTATATTTCGGTGCTATAGGTGGAGCAGCGGCACTTATAGCCAGGTCAATAGAAAAAGCTGAAGTTATAGCCTATGAAGATTTGGGTTCAGAAGCTATAAGAAAACTTACAGTTAAGAATTTACCGGCCATTGTAATAATAGATTCTGAAGGAAATAATTTATATGAAATGGGACAAAAAAGCTACCTGGAAAGTTTGTAGCCATTATATGTTTTATAGGAGATATTTGATATGGTATTAAAGAAAAATAGAGTTCCTTTAAAAATCAAGGCAGTAATATTTGCTCTATTAAGCGTTGCTGCAATTATAATATATGTGAATGCAGCTGTTGAAAACAGGAGAAACAATGCTAAAACCGGTCAACAGGTTCAAAAGTACTCAATAGAGGCTAAAGAAAAGAAGGATGACAAAAATGTACAGTTGGAAGAACAGTATAAACAGGCAGAAAGCCTGTTCAGAAATAAGCAGTATGCAAATTCTATAGAGAAGGCAGATAAAATTATAGAACAGGATGTAAAATTCTATAAGGCCTATAACATAAAGGGAATAGCACTGTGCTACAGTAATAATTATGAGGAAGGAATGAAAAACATAGACAAATCCCTTGAATTAAATCCAGACTATGGATATGCTAGATTCAACAAGGCGCTTGCATATGAACTCTATGGGAAATATGATGAGGCCTTGTTATGGTATGACAAGGATCTGGAGATAGAAAATTATGTATGGAGTTATTATGGCAAAGCAAGTATTTATGGAAGAAGAGGTGACGTTCCAAATACTGTTAAATATCTTAAGACAGCTTTGGATATATCACCGGAGATAAAAAGTACAGCTAGGGAAGAAAGAGACTTTGATCCCGTAAGAGCTTCGGAAGAATTTCAGGATTTAGTTAAATAAAATTTTTATCTATACCATATTTTTTACACTTTAGGGAGATGGTTCTATGGGTTAATCCCAGTATTTTACCTACTTTATTATAACTCCCGTATTTTTTCATAGCCTTTGATATGATTTCCCTTTCGTATTCTTCAATAGTAGCCAGTTCTCCATCTTTTAGATTTATTAGACTTTCTGCATCCTGACTGTCATTTTTTATATAGAAGGGTAAATCATCTGATCTTATTGCATGTCCGTCGCACATATTTATTGCCCTTTCTATTATGTTCTCCAATTCTCTTATGTTTCCAGGCCAGTGATATTCCCTTAAATAATTTAGGGATTTCTTGTCTATTCGAGAAACGCTCTTGTTTAGTTTTTTATTTATTTTCTTTATGAAATGCTCCACCAGGAGATTTATATCTTCTTTTCGATCTCTTAAAGGAGGAAGTATTATACTTATAACATTTAATCTATAATATAAATCTTCTCTGAACTTATTGGATTTTAACATTGCCTCCAGATTTTTATTGGTAGCGGCTATTATTCTTACATCTACCTTATGGGTGGTGAGTCCGCCTACGCTTTCAAATTCTTTCTCTTGAAGTACTCTCAGCAGTTTGACCTGCATGGATACAGGCATATCACCTATTTCATCCAGAAATATAGTTCCCCTGTCTGCAAGATCAAATTTACCGGGTTTACTCTTTACAGCGCCGGTAAAAGCACCCTTTTCATATCCAAAAAGTTCGCTTTCAAATAAATTCTCTGGTATTGCAGCGCAATTTATTCTAATTAAAGGTTCATTTCTCCTGTTGCTGTTATTATGTATGGCTTTTGCTATAAGCTCCTTACCTGTACCACTTTCACCTCTTATAACTACAGTGGAAGTGGATTTGGATGCTTTTTCAGCAATTACAAGACATTCCTTCAAAGAACCGCTGTTGCCTATTATGGAATTGAAAGAACCGGCCAATCTGTTTTGTCTATTTAATTCCTCCTTATAATAATTTAGTTTTTCTTCTGAGTTCTCTAGTTTTTTAAGAAGGTCTTTTAATTCATCGGCAGTTCGTGATATTGACATTACCCCTTTGAATTTTTTATCTGCATATATTGGAGTCACTGTTGAAATTATTGTTTTATTGTCTTTATGATAAACTTTGTTTTTAATGGAAATCTTGGAATTGAATACTTTTATTCTCAAGCCGTGTGGAGAAATATTTATTAAGTCCTTTCCCACGATATCCGGGCTTTTTATATTATAGTGATTTTCATATGCCGGATTTACATAACTCACAATTCGCCTGTCATCTATAAAGCAGATTAGTTCATGAGATGCTTCAAGTATTTTTTTGAAACGTTCATTTAGTTCCTTTATACCTACAAGATCGGAAATATCCTGAAATATACCCATGGCACCTATTACCTTGTCATTTAAAAATATGGGAGATCTATTGGTTATTACAAGATTTTTGTTTATATACTGGGTTTCACCTACTTTTTTTCTCTTTATTTTAAGCAGATTTGGGAGATCTGAAGTTGGGATTATATCTTTTACAAACCTTCCCGTTACTTCCTGTAAGGTCTTATTTACAATTTTTAGGGCATAATCATTCATTGTGGTGATACAGGCATTCTCATCTATGACAACTATACCGACAGGTATATTTTTAACTATTTGTTCGTAAGCTATTGTATTTTCTTCCATTATGTCATCTATTTTTGACGCAGTAGGATTATCTTTTGACAGGTCATTGATTATGAAATTGCATAGTTTGTGCACGGCTTTTTTGCCGGTTTCGGTATCTTCCAGACAGGATACCTCGATTTTTTCATTTTGTTTTATTTTAAGAGATACGAGAGCCAGCATGCTTACAGCAAGAGGTTCTTTTGCTGCAAGATTTTTTATATACAAATTTATTCCGTATTTATTTTTAATCTGTACTGCCATATGGACAATTAAGGCTGCAATTCTTATATGAATTCCGTTTGGGATTGGTACTGTAATTATATTTTTATACATATAATCATCCTTTCTGATAAAAAATATCAATATCAAAATAAAATATGATAAAAAGTATCAACTATTATGTTACAGCTAAAATGGCCTGAAGTCTAGTTTATGTAATTTGAGATCTTGTAAATATAATAATATGTAAAATAATGCTTGATAAAAAGTATCAAATATTTAATCCTCAAATTTTTATTGCATTATAAAATAAAATTTTATTTAAAAAGTCTTATTGCAGGAATTCAGGGGCTTGATCGGATATGAAAAATATGTGCCATAAAAAATTTTCAACATCAGCTTGATTTGGCATAAAAATTGCTATAATAAATAATACACAGAAGGGGGAATATTAATGAAGAAAGGTATTGCAGCTTCAAAAGGATATTCGATAGGCAAAGTATATTTAAAAAAAGATAGAAAAATAAAAATAGAAGATAGAAAAGTAGATGATGTAAAAGGAGAAATTTCAAGATTCAAGACTGCCCTTGAAGCCTCCAAAAAGCAGCTTGAAAACATAAAAGCCAAGGCTGAAAAAGAACTGGGTGCTGATAAAGCGGCAGTGTTTGACAGTCATATTATGCTTTTGGATGATCCGGAATTTGCAGGCTCAATAGAAGGAGAAATTGAAAGCAATAGTGTAAATGCGGAAAAGGCACTTTCTGATATGGTAAAAACGTATATGGCAACATTTGCAGCAATGGAAGATGAATATCTGAGGGAAAGGGGAGCAGATGTAAAAGATGTAGGAAAGAGAATACTGGATAATCTTACAGGCAATGTATCAGGAATTTCAGAAGTAGCGGAAAATACAGTAATAGTGGCCCATGATTTAACTCCATCTGATACGGCGCAGCTTGATAAAAGTAAGGTTACAGCGTTTTTGACTGATATAGGTGGGAGAACTTCCCATAGTGCAATTATGTCAAGAACTCTGGAAATACCGGCAGTAGTTGGCATGAAGGATATAACTTCCTCAGTTAAAGATGGAGATATAGTAATTGTTGATGGAATTGAAGGTATTGCTATAATAAATCCTGATGAAAGAACCATAAGCGAGTATGAATTAAAGAAGGAAAATTATGAAAAGGAAAAAGCCAAACTTAAAAAGCTTATAAGTGTAGAGACAAGGACTAAAAGTGGAAAGCGTGTATTGGTGGCAGGAAATATAGGAAAACCCAAGGACGTAGATCAAGTTATAGAAAATGGTGGAGATGCCATAGGATTGTTCAGAACGGAATTTTTATATATGGATAGAGATGAGATGCCAGGCGAAGATGAACAGTTTGAAGCTTATAAATATGTTCTTGAAAAGATGGGAAACAAATCTGTAGTTATAAGAACACTTGATATAGGTGGAGATAAAAAACTCTCATATCTTCCATTACCTGAAGAAATGAATCCCTTCCTCGGATACAGAGCTATAAGACTTTGTCTTGACAGGCAGGACATATTCAAAGTACAGCTTAGGGCATTGCTTAGAGCATCAATTTATGGCAATCTCAAAATAATGTTTCCTATGATATCTTCTCTGGAGGAAATACTTCAGGCAAAAAATGTAATCGAGCAATGTAAAGAAGAACTTAAAAATGAAGGCAAACAGTATAAAGATGACATAGAAGTTGGTATAATGGTTGAGATACCTGCCGCTGCTGTGAATTCTCAGGAACTTGCCAATTATGTAGATTTCTTTAGTATAGGGACTAATGATTTGATTCAATATACCTTAGCTGCAGATAGAATGAATGAAAAAGTATCATACTTGTATAATCCAATGCATCCAGCAGTGCTGAAACTTATAGAGATGACAATACAATCTGCACACAGGGCTGGAAAGTGGTGTGGAATGTGCGGTGAGATGGCTGGTGATGAGAGGGCTATTCCTACATTGGTAGAATATGAACTGGATGAATTTTCAATGAGTGCATCTTCAATACTGAAAGCAAAACAACTCATAATGGAGAAATAAAATAACTGAGTTTTAAAATCCCCCGATAGTGATATTGTGGGGATTTTGTATTTGAAGCATTGAAAAAATTCAGATTTATTGGTAATCTATAGATATAGTGTAATTACCTTGATAGGAGGGGTTTTATGAAAAGTTTTAAGATGGTTAAGAGTATATCCATAGGTGTTCTCTTTTTGATTTTGGCATTGGGATTTACTGCGTGCAGCAAAAATAATACAAGTACTTCACAAGTTCCTTCGGATAATAATTCTGCGGATTCACAAAAATCAACTCAAAAGTCCAGTAGTGAAACTAAAGACAAAAAGGAAGAAGTCAAGCAGGAAGAAGTCAATACAAAAGTTAAGACTTCAGGTGGAATTGAGTTTACCAAGAAGGAATTGGACAGCAATACCAAGGTTGAATTCAATACTCCCTGGGAAAGCTCCGAAGGTGGTACATATAGTGCAACTATAGAGGGAAAAGGTGAAGAGGCAATAGAAGAGGGACAGGGCAAGATAATATTGAAAGGCAATGATAAAGTTTATTCTTTTGAACTTATAAATAATTCACAAAAATCCCCTAAATCAATTGAATGGGCTGATGATGAAAATTTGCTCGTTGTTATTGGAATGTCAATGGGTACGGTTTCAAAAGGCGGAAACCTGTATATGCTGAATGTGAATACAGGGAAAGTATTTTTGGTTCTGGATACACCAAGTGACAAACAGCAGGTTATGTCTGCGGAGAAAAATGGAAATAAGTTAAATCTAAAGGTAAATGTATATGATGACGATGTCTATAATAAATCCCATATAGAAAATTGGGTGATTGAGCCTTTTGATCCAAGCCTTAATAGTGATATGAAAGTTAGAGACTCTAGCGGAAAATTAATTTCAGAAATATAATGATTATGTAAATGCTTTTGAATTACTGAAGGAGTAAATTTTATGGATAAGTCTCGAAAAATATATACAAAAGCTTTGGACAAGTATAATGACGGTTACATAGATAAGGCTGTAGAATTGTGTGAAAAAAGCATATCTATTGATTTACACAATGCGGCCGCTATTAATCTAAAGGGACTTCTCATGTATTTAAAAGGTGATATTGAAACGGCCCGTAAATTATGGAAGATGAATGCACAGACAAATAAAGACGGAGTTTCAGAAAAATACCTTGAGAATTCAAATGGAGATGTAAGCAGGAAGATACTATATAATAAGGCAATATCCTTTATAAAAAAATTAAAAATCAATGAGGCGATTCCATTACTTGAACAATGCAGTGAAAGTGATTTCAATATGATTGATGTAAACAACTATCTGGCACTATGTTACATAAAAAAAGGTAAATATTCCAAGTCAATTGAACTTTTGGACAAGGTTTTTCAAATTGACAGAAATAATAAGATGGCAAGACAAACCAGAAAATCTCTTCAGGATATGAAGATGGTTAAAAAACAGGTAAATTTAAAAAGAAAAATTTGTATATCTATAATAATTGTAATTGCAATAATCTCTGTATTATATTTTTTGTTAGTTGGGAAAAATAATTATGGAAAGCTGCAAAATATAAAAGGAATTAACTTGTTAAGTTTAATAAATGGTCAGAAACATTATAAAGATGAAGTAGTACATAATGACAAAAAAAGTCAATCTTCAAAAGTTCCTAAAAAAGAAAAAAATATTAAAAAAAGCAATTTCCCTTATAATGACATTAAAAGTTATATGGGTAATAGAGATTATGATAAATTATACAGTGAACTTATGAATTTTAAAGAAGAAGATGATTCTCTGACTATTAATGAAAAGGTGATTCTAATAAAAGCCAAACAGCTTCTTGTTTCAGATGGAGTTGATTACTTCTATAATAAAGGGTGCAGTTACTTGAACAACAGGGATTACACAAAAGCAAAAGAATATCTTCAAAAGGCTTTCCGGTATGGTTTAAGTAGTTCTATATACCCGGATATAATCTACATGCTGGGTTATAATCTTGAACTATCCGGTGATATAGAAAATGCTATAAGTTACTATGACAAATATGACAAGAATTATAAAGATGGATCATATGAAGAAACGGTAATTTACAGACTTGCACTTATTTACAGAGATCTGGATAAATCTATGGCTAAAGCGTATGCACAGAGATTGGTAGATAAATATCCAACTTCCATATATAATAATTCTGTGATACATTCTATAATAGGAAGTTGAATATGCGTAAAAATATTGACTAAGTAAATAATAGAGTATAGAATATAATTAAAAGATATACCCTTATAGGGTATAAGGAGGTTGGAAAGAATGATAGAAGAAATAAAAGATGAAAATTTTTCACAGTCGGTCAATGAGTCATCTGCTCCTGTAGTTGTGGATTTTTGGGCTTCATGGTGTGGACCATGTAAAATGCTGTCACCTATAATGGATGAGGTGTCCGAAGAAGTTGGATCAAAGGCCAAATTCTTCAAGGTGAATGTAGATGAAAACCCTAATACAGCTTCCCAATTCAAAGTTTCAAGCATTCCTACTGTAATGGTATTTAAGGATGGAAATGTAGTGGATAAGTTTGTTGGATTCAAACCTAAAGAGGCCGTAAAACAAGTACTGGAAAAGCATATATAATTTTGATAGTCATAGATTATCCATTATGGAATTGAAATGGCAGATTGACTGTTATGTTGATTTGCCATTTTATTATAAACTTTTAAATGGAGATGGTAACCAAATGGAAGGTACAAGGTACGATATAGCTGTAGTTGGCAGCGGGCCGGCAGGTCTTGCAGCGGCAATTAATGCAAAGATAAGAAATAAGAATATAGCTTTGTTCGGGATAGAAGAATTAAGCAACAAGCTGGTAAAAGCACCTATAATAAATAATTATCTTGGCTTTTACAACATGACGGGACAGCAGTTTAAAGAAAAATTTAAAGAGCATATAAAATTTCTCGATATATCCATAATTACGGAAAAGATAAATACTATTTATGCCATGAGAGACTATTTTGCGCTGGATTCAAATGGGAAAATGTATGAAGCAAAATCCGTTATAATTGCAACGGGTGTCGAATATACAAAACCTCTAAATGGAGAAGAGAAGTTTTTGGGCAGGGGCGTAGGTTATTGTGCTACTTGTGATGCGCCGCTTTACAAAGGTAAGAGGGTATGTATAATAGGATATAACAAGGAAGCAGAAACTGAAGCAAACTATGTTAGTGAGCTTGCCGGCAAGATATATTACATACCAATGTATAAAGGTGAATTAAAATTAAATGAGAATATAGAAATTATAAGGGAAAGAGCTGTAGAAATACAGGGTAGTGATAAAGCAGAAAAGGTTATACTTAAAAATGGAGAAATTGAGGCAGACGGTATATTTGTCTTAAAAGACAGTATATCACCAGGCCAGCTTGTGCCTGGACTCGACATGGAAAATAATCATATAAAGGTAGATCTTGATATGAAGACGAATATAAAAGGTTGTTTTGCAGCAGGAGACTGTACCGGGAAACCTTATCAATATATGAAGTCAGTTGGCCAGGGACAGGTGGCAGCTTTGAGTGCGGTTGCCTATCTGGATTCAATTGAGTAAATAGAAAAAGTAGGGGATGTCACACTGATTTTTTAGTGCGACATCCCCTTTTTACTAACTGCCAGGCGTATTAATCCGCTGCAAAGAAAACATGATGACCTATGGATTTAACATTTCTCTTGCCTATATCTTTCATCCATGTTGATGTAGCTATTCTTGGATTATAGAAAAATACTGCCTTATTTGTGGGGTCTACCCCTTTTAATGCCTGTGATACTGCATTGTAGTTATTTTGGTTTGGAACTGCGGGTACATTTCCATTTCTAACGCAGGAAAAAGCGCCCCTTTGATTTATTACTTCCTGCACGGTTTTCGGGAATTCCGGGTATTTCAATCTGTTCAGTATAACAGAAGCTACAGCAACCTGCCCTTCAAAGGGCTCGCAATTGCTTTCTGCATATACGACTTTTGCCATTAAATCTACGTCTTTTTGAGTTATATATAATTTTTGATTTGAGTAGTTAAATACCTGGACTATCTCTTCCTCTTCATTGAAAAGATTGATATCTTTTTTTATTATGGAATTTGCTGATATCTTTTCCAATGGAGTAAATAGCATGAATAATAAACTTACAAAGCAAAAAAATTTTTTCAAATAAAATCCTCTCCTTGTTACCTGCGGGGTTAGCTGACGGGTTCGGTAAAGGCATAACCTACGTATAAATACGATTCACCCCAAGTGTTTTTTGGTTTCCCCGTGTTTTTTTGTTAAACTTAGGCTAATGATATTGTGTCCGTTTTATAAAAAAAAATACGGATTTTATTAAAATTTTATAAAATACTTTTTAGCTCTGATATAAATAATATTAAATAGTGTATAATTGTAAATAGATATTCTGTAAGGGATGGTGGGATACTTGGAGCTGCTGCAAATACTTATTAATTCGATAAAATACATGAGTTTGTCATCTGTAATGGATATACTTGTAGTATCCTATATTTTATATAAAGCATATATGCTTCTAAAGGAAACGAGAGCAGAACAGCTTTTAAAGGGAATAATACTTTTAATACTATTGATACCCATAAGCAGTTTTTTTAATCTGACAATGTTAAACTGGATACTTACAAAGACATTGACAATAGGTGTTCTTTCAATTATCATCATATTTCAGCCTGAAATCAGAAGTGCACTCGAGCATTTGGGCAGGACTGCTTTTACTGACAAGCATATTTTCGATGACGAAGAAACCATGCGGAATATTATAACTGAAATTGTGAATGCGGTGGATAATTTATCCAAAAGCAAAACAGGGGCACTTATTATAATAGAACAGGTTACGGGGCTGCAGGATATAATAAAGACAGGGACAAGACTCGATGCCATACTATCTTCTGCACTTCTGGAGAACATATTTGTAGTTAATACCCCTCTTCATGATGGAGCCGCTGTTGTAAAAAACAATAGAATAGTAGCTGCAGGATGTTTCCTACCACTTACCGATAATGGGGATTTGAACAAGAAGTTAGGTACAAGACATAGGGCAGGACTTGGAATATCTGAAAAATCAGATGCACTGGTGATTATTGTATCTGAGGAGACCGGGGTTATTTCACTTGCGGTGCATGGCCGAATTACACGGGACTATACGAAAGACCATCTTAGAAATTTATTGATACGTATAATGAAAAGCAGATCTGAAAAACAGTCGGGATTTAGGGGGAAAGTAAATAAATGGAAGCGAAAATTTCAAAAAACCAAATCCTTGTAAGGGCCTGCTGTATTATTATATCTTTTATCTTGTGGCTTTACATATTTAATGTAGAAAATCCAATGAGGGAAAGGAAGATTTCTGTTCCAGTGAAAATAGTAAATGAAACTGCACTCACCCGGTCAAATCTTATAAAGGTAGGAGACGATAATTACAAAATATCTCTTGATGTAAAAGGGAATGCTTCGGAGGTGTTTTCAATAAATCCTGATGATTTTGAACTGGAATGTGATTTGAGTTCTTATGTCATGAAAAAAGGGAAAAACAATGTACCTGTGAAAGTTAAAAAGCGCCCGAAGAATATAAGTATATTAAATGAAGAAAATTTATGGATGACCATAGAACTGGATGATATTTTTAAGAAGACGGTTCCAGTAAAACTTATCATAGAGGGTGAAACCAAGAATGGACTTCATGCAGTAAATCCTGTGCTGAATATAAAAAATGCTCAGATATCCGGTCCGTCAAGCATAGTCTACAATTTGAATTATGTAGTTGCAAGATATAATATAAAAAATATCAGCAAAAATACAAAAGTAAAAGTTGCTCTTGAAGCAGAGGATTCATCTGGAACTATTGTAAAAAATGTAAATATAAGTCCGAAATATGTCAACATAGATATACCTGTTGCTTATATCAAGAGTGTACCTGTTCAAATAAAGACTGTAGGTAAGATTCAGGATAATATGATACTTAGATCAGTAGTATCTCTGCCTGATAAAGTATATGTATCAGGCGAACGCAAGCTTGTTTCCAGTCTGGATGGGTTGGATACGGAACCATTGGATTTAAGCCCGATTTCAAGCAGCAGGAGTGTGGATGTAAAATTGATAATACCTGATGGAATAAAGCTTGTAAATAGCAATGGATATGTAAATTTGAAAGTTGAAGTAACCAAAAGTGGTGAATCAAATGGGGTTGAAGAGAAGAGCTTTAATCTTAACATAGAAATGAGAAATCTGAATAACAATTATACGGCTCAACTTTCAAACAATAGTTCTTCAATTGTAGTTTCCGGGAATGAAAGTATTTTAAGCAATTTGAGCGAGAATGACATATCTTGCTTTATAGATCTATCTTCCGTGTCCCAGGGTGAGGAAAGCGTTCCTTTAAATGTGATACTTCCTGAAGGTGTATCTCTTATATCAAAGAATCCACAGAACGTGAAAGTTATTATCAGCAAAAAAACATCGGAGGGTGAAAATGCCAATTAAAATAAATAGCTTGACTATAAATCTTGATGAAGATTTAAAAACTCTAAAGACCAAGGCAGCTAAAAAATTGAATATAGATGAAGAGAGTATAAAAAGATTTAGAATATTGAGAGAATCTGTAGATGCCAGGCGAAAAAACAAAATAAGGTTGAATTATATAGTAGAAATTGAAACTGAAGACG
>Ga0334882_1004559_pt1 | contig 11605 bp, 8 predicted proteins | sample GraSluR1_MG_5_FD_207226 | JGI IMG/M metagenome (GOLD analysis project Ga0334882, IMG submission 207226) | Sludge microbial communities from methane-producing bioreactor in Wageningen University, Netherlands - Granular Sludge_15_04-R1 | ecosystem: Engineered > Bioreactor > Anaerobic > Unclassified... | reverse complement strand
CGACCGTGGAGAACTGCAGGAGCGTCGCCTCGATCTGCTGTCGTATCAGGGTGACCTGCAGCGCACCGCCTGAGTGTGCTCTCAGTTCGAGCGAGAAATCGGCGTACGCGACGTGGTCCACAATCGTCAGACTGCGCAGGGTGACCCACTCACCCCAGCCGGCGTCGCGACCCGGATAGCTGAGCACATCCTGGGGGGAGGGCAGCGCGGATGCATACCCGGCGCTGTTGCCGGGGACCGGACCCCAGAGCAGGGCCTCAAGCGAGGCCCTCCCGATGCCCAGGGTCCGCGGAATGTAAATCGCCTGAGGTACGAGTTCCTCTTCTACGACCCAGAAGACCTGGGTGCGCATGGTTCCGGCTTCTCCAGGCGCGAGAACGCGTACCTGCTGCCACGCCAGCGGGCTGCCCTGCAGCGTGCGAATCTCCACTTCAGCGCGCTGCGTGGGTGGATGTCCGGCACTAACGTCGGTGCGGCCTAGCGACCCCATGACGAGTCCATGTCCGTCCAGGCCCGCGAGCACGGGGAAAGTGCGCGTGAACTCTACGCCATCGTCCCACCTTACCACGACGCTGACCTCTTCCCCGGGCGTCCCGGCGCGGGCGAGAAGCTTCATGGGCAGGGTCACATCGGATCTGAAGGCCGGTTGCTCGATGACGCCGCCGCCCGGGAAACCGCTCAATGTGACGCTCTGGGTTGCCTGCGCCACGACGGCGCCGTCCATCGCGCTGAAGTCGAGGAGCTCCACCCGTCCCGGTCCGGGGACACCGCCGTAGGTCACGGGCACGTCGAACGTGGCAGGCCCGCCGTACTCACCCTCGGCAATGATCGGTACCTCTGCAGCCAGCCGGTCGTGGGCATCGTAGATGCGGATCACGAGCGTGCCCTCGAAAGGGAAGAGGCTCGCGCGCCCGCGCACGAGCACGGGATTCCCCACCTCCTGACCGGGCTGGGGAGCACTCAGGGTGATGGCCTGCCCGGAGACCGTGGGTGAGGGCTCGGGCGACGGGGTTGCGGTCGGTGGCGGCGGCGTTGCGGTTGCCGGTTCCGAGGTCGTCGTGGGCGTGGGCGTGGACGGCGCCGGTGTGGGTGACGGTGTGGCCGGGACCAGCGTTGGCGTAGGCTCAATTTGCTGCTGCTCGCCTGTCGGTACGGTGGTCTCCGTAGGCAGCCAGGGCAGCGGGGTGGGCGTCTCACGCACGAGGGCACAGCCGACTAGAAAGGGGAGGACGATCGCCAGCCTCAGCCATCGGTTCGGGTTGCGCACGGGATCTCCTTTCTCACGTAAAGTCCTTAGGTGCTGGTCCAGGGGCGAGCCGCCATCGGTCGCCGGCTAACGACCTGCTGCCTTCGCCGCGTTGATGGCCAGAGCGATGCCGCCTAAGACGCCGGCTTGATTGCCAAGGACGGGCGGTACGATGTAGGTGTCGATCTGGTCCTCCAGGTGCGGCGACTGAATGTAGCCATTGAGGATCGTCCGGACCTCTTGCCGGATCATGGGGAAGAGGTGCAGCTGCTCCATCACGCCGCCGCCCATGATGATGCGCTGGGGCGAGATGGTGACAATGGTGTTGGCGAGGCCCAAGGCGAGATAGTGGGCCTCGAGCGCCCATGCGGGATGATCGGGCGGCAGCGTCTCCGCTCTCTGACCCCAACGCCCCTCGATCGCGGGGCCACATGCCAGGCCCTCCAGGCAGTCGCCGTGATAGGGGCAACAGCCGGGGTAAGGATCGGCCTCCCGATCGTGAGGGATCCGTAGGTGGCCCATCTCCGGGTGCATCAGACCGTGGATCATCTGCCCCTCGACGACGGCACCACCACCGATGCCTGTGCCCACGGTGAGGTAGAGACAGGAATCGAGTCCCTGAGCCGCCCCCCAACGGTACTCCGCCAGAGCCGCGGCGTTCACGTCCGTATCGAAGCCGACCGGCACACCGAGCTCGCGCGCGACCGTGCCGGCGAACTCGGTGTGCGCCCAGCCCGGTTTGGGGGTGGTGGTGACGTACCCAAAGGTGGGAGACTTCGGATTGGCGTCCAGAGGACCGAAGCAGGCGATGCCTACCGACTCCAGGTCGTCGAACGTGCGGAAGAAAGCCACGGCTCTGCCGATGGCGTCCTCCGGGTCGCCGGTTGGGAAACGGATCTCGTCACGGATGTCTTTCGGTCCGGTGCCGACAGCACAGACGAATTTCGTGCCGCCGCCCTCGATGCCGCCATAAAGAGTCATGGAAGGTCCTTTCACTTTCTTGCTGGATTTCGTGGCTGATTCTAGCACCGGACGTGATGAGGGCAACGTGACCCTGCCTTCGGGTCGCACCTCAGTTGCGGTTGCCCTCTAGCGGGCTGGGCCTATACTAGAGCCAATCTGTGAAGTTGATGGTAGGGGGTGGTCGATGTCAATCCGTCGAGGGCTGGATGAAGAGTTGAACCGGATGCGCGAGATGCTCTTCCACATGGAGGAGTTGGCCAATACGTCGCTGCACCGAGCGATGGAGTCGCTGAAGACACGAGATGCAGATCTGGCGCTTGCCGTGATCCGCGACGACGATGTCGTCAATGAGCTGCGCTATGAGGTTGAGCAGTACTGCGTCAACGTTATCGCCACACAGCAACCGGTTGCCCGCGATCTGCGCACCATCATGGCGGCCGTCCACGTGGCGGTGGAGATGGAGCGCATGGGCGATCATGCCGCCGGCGTGGCGAAGATCACGTTGAAGGTGTGCGAGGAGCCGCTCCTCAAGCCCCTTATCGATCTTCCGCGGATGGCGTCGATCGCCACGGAGATGCTCCACGATGGCGTTCGGGCCTTCGTCAACAACGACGTGGACAAGGCACGTGAGATCATCGGGCGTGATGATGAGGTCGATGGGTTGCACGATCAGATCTTCCGCGAGCTCCTGACCTATATGCTCGAGGATCCCACCACGATCCGGCGGGCGACGCACCTCATCTGGGCCTCGCACGCGGTCGAACGCTATGCCGATCGAGCTACGAACGTGGCAGAACGCACGCTTTTCGTCGCCACCGGCAAGCTCGCCGATCTGACGTCGGAGGCATCGGAGGCCGAGGGCGTGCCATTTTCCTGATGATGGATCAGTCGGGCGCCTGGTAAGTCGTCCCGGCGGGTCGTCTGGCCCGCCGGGCTGTTTCAGTTGAGCTAGTCCTGCCGCCGTAGCCAGATCTGCATCGCGCCGGGCGCACGGTTTCCCCAGACGAAGTAGGGAACGGCGGTCAGCCTGAGCGGGTCGAAGGCAGGGGGCACGTTCTCCGCAGGTCGATAGAGCGTGTCCTGCCAGGCGGGCTCGGTCGGTGCGATGAAGCCCTCACCCTCGACGATCTGCACGCCGCCCAGGAGGTCCTTGCGGAAGGTGCTCGTGAGCTGGGCCCCTGAGGGGAGAACGATGTCGCGCAGGTCAACGTCGGGATGGTCTGTAGCCTCGAGGCAGTAGAGCAACGGTCCGCGCATCAGGGCTATGCGACCGGTATTCTCCAGGGTCCAAGGGTGAGCCTCGGTACGGTGGATGGGCATCGGCAGCTGGATGCAGAGGGCGTCGCCCACGGCCCAAGTGCGGCTGACGTGCACGTAGCTTCCTGGCATCACATCCCCCGGACACGTGGTGCCGTTCACACTGACCGTGGGCGGGGAGAGGTTGTCGCCGGCTGCGCACCACGCCGGAATGCGTACGGCGATGGCATAGTCCCCCGGCGTCAGTACCTCTACGGTGATCTGCCCACTCCACGGGTAGAGCGTGCGCTGGATGACCTTCACGACCTGACCACCCGGTAGGGCAATCTCAGCCTCGTTGGCGGCATAGGTGTGGAGCCAGAGGGTGTCATCGCTGACGCCATAGAGGTACCCCGGCATCTGCGCGAGCGTGCGGGCGATGTTGGGAGGACAACAGGCGCAACCGAACCACGGCTGCCGTTGAACCACCGTGTCGCCAGGATCCGACCGACCGTCGGATGCTAGCGGGTTGACGTAGAAGTAGGCTGTGCCGTCCAGCGAGATGCCTGGGAGCGCGGCGTTGTAGAGCGCTCGCTCCATCATCTCGGCATAGATCGGGTCGCCATCGAGCTGGAGCATGCGCCACGCCCACATCGCGTTAGCGATGCCGGCGCAGGTCTCGGCATAGGCCCGGGCGTTAGGCAGCTCGTAGTCGGCGCCTACGGCCTCGCCTTGATGGCGTGCGCCGAGTCCACCCGTAATATAGACCTGACGCGTGACCATCCGTTGCCAGAGCCGTTCCAAGGCGTTGCGCAGGTCGCCCTCCCCGGTCTCGGCGAGGATGTCGGTCGCACCCGCGCTGAGGTAGAGGGCGCGCACGGCGTGCCCTGTGAGCCGGTCAGCCTCTCGAAAGGGCGTATGGTCTTGATGATAGGCGCTGCCACCGATAACCCCATGGCCCCGGGTATCGAGGAAGAAGGCTGCCTGAGCCAGGTAGCGTTGCTCGCCGGTAGCGCGGGCTAGCTCCACAAGGCCCATTTCGATCTCGGGATGGCCCGGCGTGCCGCGTTTTTGATGATCGCCGGTCCCGAAGACCTCGCAGATCAGATCGGCGAAGCGGCACGCGACGTGGAGCAGGCGCGTGGTACCGGTGGCCCGGTAGTGGGCCACGGCTGCCTGGAAGAGGTGCCCGGCGCAATACAGCTCGTGGAGGTCGCGCAGGTTGGTCCAGCGCTCGCTCTCCCTTTCGTAGACGAAGTAGGTGTTGAGATAGCCGTCGGCTCCCTGCGCCTCTTCGATCGCCGTGATCGTGGTCTCCACATACCCCGCCAGCTCGGCGTCGTCGATACCGGCGAGTGCCCACGCTGCGGCCTCCAGCCACTTGTAGACGTCGCTATCGTTGAAGTAGATGCCCTGGAAGGGCACATCCAGCTTACCTGCGGCACGCCGGAAGTTGTCGATCCTTCCCGTGTCCTCCAGGTGTCGGTACTGTGTGCGCAGAGTGACGGTGCGCGTCGTCTCGCGCCGACGGCGCCAGAAGTTGTCGGTCAGGGTCACCGCCGTGATGGGGACCGGCTGTAGCATAGCATGGGGGCTGTTGGTCGTGTCGACGACCACGGCCCTCGGAGCATCAGGTCTGTCATTCATGTTGGTGTGTGTCTCCTCCTCGGATTGAATGTCGACCGTCGCGCTTCACGCTCAGGTCGTGGGTCTGTGATGTGTCCACAGCATTCTAGCGCTGACCCGTAGGCGCAGCAAGTTCTAGGACAGACGATAGCGGCGCTGAGCGGACTCGTTCAAGCACGCATTCGCAGCATGTCTGGGATCCTATGCTATAATGTACCGTCAAATGGACAGGTGGCGCCGATGACCTATACGCTGCGTTACAGGCTTTCTCTTTTGCTCGGCCTGCTTGCGATGATCATGCTGGTCGCCGTGAGCGTCCAGCCGGGAGCCGCGCTGTGCAGTCTCCCCCTCCTGCTGGCCTTCAGCCTCCTGATCGCGTTTGCCAGTGCCTACAGCGTGCCCGTCGGCGGAGGTGACGTCTCGCTGATGCCGATGACGGTGGCGTCTGCCTACCTCGTGATGGGCAAGGTCGCGACGGGGTGGGCTGTGCTGGTGGCCTCTCTGGCCTATGCGGTGGTTCGCTATCGGCGCGGACGCCTGCATCCCGAGTTGCAGGAGCCCAGAGGACCTGCTCTGGTCGAGGCGACAGCACTCAACTTCGCGATGCACAGCCTCGGTATCTTCGCTGCGGCGTTGGCCTTTGAGTCCTTGGGTGGCCAAGTCCCGCTACGTGACGTTGGGCCGCCGGTGGTCTGGTTGCTCGTGTTGAGTGCGGTCGTCTATCTAGCCGTCAACCATGCCCTGGTAGCGGGCTATTTCGCCGCGCGCAGCCGTGACGCGCTACAGACCTATCTACACTCCGTCCCGGTGGTGATTGCCTATGAGGGCGGGCCGATGATCTGGGCGCCGCTCGTCGCGATTGTCTACACGCGCTTGGGCTGGGGTTTCTTCACCCTCTTCGCTCTGGCTCTGGTGGTCACCTCCTGGATCACGCACACGCTCGGTGTCACTAGCCGGCGACTGCAACGTCGCATCCGCGAGCTCAGTGGCCTTCAGGCGGTCGGTCAGGCATTGAGCGCCAGTCTGGATGTGGAGCGTGTTGTGACAGCCGTCTACGAGCAGGTGCAGGACCTGATGCCTGCTGACTCTTTCTATGTCGCGCTCTACGACGCGGATACGGGTGAGGTCTCCTTCCCGATCACGGTTGAGGAGGGGGTCCGCCGGGTGGGTAGATCACGTCGAGCGCGTCGCGGTCTGACCGAATATATCGTTGAGACGGGCGAACCACTGCTGATCCCTCGCGACGTCGGACGTCACATTGAGGCGTTGGGTCTCGAACGCCACGGACGGGCGTCCGAGTCTTGGCTCGGCGTGCCGATTGTGGCAGGCGAAGACGTCCTGGGTGTCATCGCCGTTCAATCATACACGGCGCCTGCGCTCTTTGATCGCTCGCACCTGGACATCCTGAAGACGATCGGAGCGCAAGCCGCGATAGCCATCGAAAACGCGCGGCTGTATGAACGCACCGACGAAGCACTTGCCCGCAGGGTGCAGGAACTCGACTCCGTGCTGCGTACCACGCACGATGGTGTCATCCTGCTCGATCTTGCCCTGCGCTTGGTGACGATCAACCGTGCTATGGCCGACCTCATTGATGTGGCGCAGAGCGACGTCATGCGCCACCCCGTTGATGCCCTGCGCTTGGATGGTGAAGCCGTGGTTCGGCGCATCTGCTACACCATGGAGGAGCTGGAAGCGGACTGCGCACGATTGCGGCGGGGCGAAGCCGAACAGGCTGATGCCGTGGTCGTGCTGCAGCCCTCGGGTCGGCACGTCAGCAGAGCGCTCACGCCGGTGCGTGATACCCAGGGGCGGATCACGGGCTGGTTACTGATCTTCCGTGACCTAACCGAGGAACTTGAGTTGGCGCGTCTGCGCGATGACCTGACCGGTATGCTGGTCCACGACCTGCGGTCGCCCATGTCTCTGATCTCGGCGAGCCTCGCGATGATCGAGGAGCGTATAGAGTCCTTCGAGCCTCCAGGGGAGGGGGGCGCGTCCGCTGAAGAGGGTGGCTGGACGGATCAGATTGCGCGCCTTGTCGGCATCGCGCAGCGCAGCGGTGATCGAGTGATGACCTTGATCGATGATCTGCTTGACATCGGCCAGCTCGAGCGGGGGCAGTTGCCGATGAACTGCGAGGACATACAGCTGCCGGAGCTGCTCAGGGAGATTGCGGCGCGCTATCGACCGGCGGCGGCTGCGCATGGCATTGAGCTTCAGGTCGACAGTGCTCGGGAGCTCCCGACCCTGTCTGCAGATCGGTCCCTGATGACGCGCGTCTTGGCCAACCTCGTCGACAACGCCCTCAAGTTCACGCCCGACGGCGGTGAGATTGTACTGCGAGCCGAGCCGGACGGTAGCCGGGTGGGTGCCGGGCGCGTGGTGATCAGTGTGCGCGACACCGGTCCCGGGATCCCCGTCGAGGCCCGGGCCCAGCTCTTCGAGAAATTCCAGCAGATCCCCTCGATCCGTGGGCGTCGTCGGGGCACCGGGCTTGGCCTGCCCTTCTGCAAGTTGGTGGTGGAAGCTCACGGAGGTCAGATCTGGGTCGAGAGCGAGGTGGGGTGGGGCAGTACCTTCACCGTTGCTCTGCCGATTGACGGGCCTCGTGCGGTGCCACCAGCTGACACCGGCTAGCGTACTCTTCTCTTGAAGCGAGAGGAGGTGCCGTCTAGTACCTCATCACAGTGTCGTAGCTTTTCCTCACAAACGCCATCACGCGGTCGATGCGCTCAAGGTCATCAACCGTCACCTGCACCCAGCGTTCAATCTCCCGCTCCCCGGCCCTAAAGGGCTCGACTGTGTACTTGGCTTCCAGCTCCTCGCGGTCACGTTTGCGTACCTGTGTGATCACGATGCCGTGAGTGACCAGAAAGGCGAACAGCTTGCCGTCGGCTAGATAGGCAGGGCAACCGAACATGCGCCGCATGGTCACTTTCGGCCAGGCGAGCACCTGCCGTTCGACCAGCTGCCGCAATGCCTTGGCATCCGACTCTATGTAGTAGATCATAGCTCGCTCACTCGTTGTGCCCTGTTATGGGTGCGCTTCTTCGACTGCTGCCAATACATAGCTCACCGCGGCGTCATCCAGCCGCACAAGCGTGTGCGGCGCCTGCGCATCATACCAGGCTGTCTGCGACTGCGGGTCGCCGTTTGGAGCGTCCCATGTCAGGCGCACTTTCCATGTTATGTGGTTTCCGCTGGGAGTCCAGACGGGCTCCCCTCCTTGCACCTGGAGGAAACCGTCAGTCCGGTGTAGCACGCCCCGCGTGTCAGACTGGATCACCGCGACTCGCGCTCCATAGGGGAGTCGGAAGGGCAGGGCTTGAAGTCGCCAAGCCCACTCATGGCCGATCAGCGTGGGGGGGGCTCCAGGCTGCACGTCGTCCGGATCATCCTGACGGTCCGGGGAGGTGGGGAGATCCTCCGCACCGGGCGTCGGGAAGTGAAGCTCAGTGACCTGCAGGTTGCCTCGCTGCAGCTCCATGTGGAGCCTCTCCAAGGTCAACGCCGGTGAGGTCCACGTGGCGACCATGTGCCAGGACGTGGCGTCGGCATAGAGCACCTGGGTCAGGTTGTTCAAGCCAAAGGGAAGCTGCCGGAGGGTGTCGTAGGCGTCGTCTGACGCGCCATCGGCACGTCGGCCTCCCCACGTCGGCACTTGCGCCACCAAGTCGACGACCTCGTGAGCAGCGTCGCAGGCCAGCACGATGATCCCCAACGCCGGTTCGGTCGTACACATGGCCTCGCCGACGGGATGGCCCAGTCGATCGACAATGTCGTAGGTCCAGCGCATGTGAGACTGCCACTGAACGGGGACACTGAGGTCGATGCTGTCGTCGAGGACCGCTTCCGGAAAACGGTGGATCAGGACCTCAGTGGCGGAAGCATAAGCATAGATCGCCAGCAGTACGGCCAAGGGGATCGCCCACGCGTGACCTCGGCGCGTCTGAGGAGAAGAGATGGTCGCCGGCGCGGTGGTGGTGCATAGGAGCCAGAGCGCCGCGTAGGAAGCGGGAAGCGCTAACATACCGACGGAGACGAGGCCAAAGGTCAGGAGGCTGACGACTCTGGCCGACGCGAAACTCGTGGCGATCAGGAGCAGTGTGGCGATCGCGTTGAAGCCGGCGTGCAACGCTATGGCAGGAACGAGGGACTCTGTGCGCCAAGCGATGAGGCCCAGCGCGAGCGCGACCGGGAGCAGGCTGAAGAGGCCCTGGAAGCGAAGATGGTAAAGCGAGAAGATCAGACCACCGGTCACGACGCCGATCCATGGATGCCGTTGCTCGTAGGCTCGCTGGATGTAGCCGCGGAACATCACCTCTTCACAGAGCGGGGCTACGATGACGGTGGTGAGCGCGAGCGCCATGGCTTCGAGTCCCGTGCGCGGGAACTGCGCGGGCGTCACGGGTGTCGTGTAGCCGAAGACGGCCCTCGACAGCAGATTCAGTGAGATACCGGTCATCCAGAGTCCGGGGACGGCAACCAGGGCCAACACGACGGCGCGCGGTTCGGCACCTTGAAGGCGCGCCGTCCGGCGAATCGGGAGCCGTTCACGCCATAGGCATAGCAGGGCGGCGCCCGCTAAGGCCAGCTCGACCAGAATACCGATGGCATAGCGGGCCAGGGCATCGGTCTCCGAGCGACCGGAGAAGATCAGCATTAGGATGCCGAAGACCAGATAGAGGTTAGCTAGCCGGCGAGAAGGGAGGCGTGACGCCGGGATGGCGGGGCGGAGTGGTCGCGCCGGCGTCAACTCGTCGGGACGATCCGTCAAGTGCGACCGCTTTCTACCTCGAGGCCGGGGATGTGCGCGCGGCGCTCAACGTGGTGCATGATCCATGTCATCAGGAGCACGATAATCAGGTAGATGACACCGACGAAGGGTAACATGACCATCTGGTTGTAGTGCCGGCTCATAATGCGTCGCGCCTGGCCAAAGAGGTCGGCGACCGCGATCAACGAGACGATGGAAGTGTACTTGACCATGTAGGCGACCTCGTTGGACCAGGGTGCCACTGCGATCCGAAGGGCCTGCGGCAGGATGACGTTGATGATCGCCTGGGAGCGTGTCATACCCAGCGCCCGCGCAGCCAGGGTCTGGCCCGACCCGATGGCCTGTATCGCGCCGCGAAAGTACTCGGCCTGGTAAGCGCCGCTGTTCAGCCCTAGTGCGATGTAGGCCGCGGTCATGGGCCGCAGCACAAGAAAGCCGCTGGGGAGACCCAGATTGATGACGATAGCGTTGAGTCCCGGATCGGCGAGCCCGTAGTAGACGAAAAAGAGCTGCACCAGGAGTGGCGTGCCGCGGATCAGATCCACGTAAGCCGTGGCGATGGCGCGCAGGGGGCGACTTCCGTAGACGCGCAGCAGCGCTGTGGGTAGTCCGAGCAGGAAACCGATGATCAACGCTCCGACACTCAGCCTGAGGGTCACAGCCAGGCCCTCGCCGAGGCTGGGCCAGATCATCGCCCAGAAATCGCTCAGGCTGCCCATAGGTCAGGCGTTCTCCTGTTCCTCGGACGACTCGTCACCATACAGCTCTGTGATCTTCCCCAAAAACTCCGCTGTGCGCGGGTGGTGCGGATTGTAGAACAGCTGTGCGGGAGGACCTTCCTCAACGATGCTGCCGCCCTCCATGAAGATGATGCGGTTGGATACTTCCTTGGCGAAGCCCATCTCATGAGTGACGACCAACATCGTCATGTGCTCCTCCGCGAGCTTCTTCATCACGGTCAGCACTTCGCCGATCAGCTCGGGATCCAGCGCAGATGTGGGTTCGTCAAAAAGCATCACCTTCGGCTTCATCGCCAGTGCCCTGGCGATCGCGACGCGTTGCTTCTGACCCCCTGAGAGCTGACCCGGATACGCATCTGCCTTATCGTCCAGCCCAACACGTGTCAACTCCGCTAGCGCTAGTTGGCGGGCTTCGTCCTTGGGGATGCGCTTGACCTTGATCGGACCGATGGCGACGTTGTTGACGGCTGTGAGGTGGTTGAACAGATTGAAGTCCTGGAAGACCATCCCAACCTCGGCTCGACAGCGGTTGATGTCGCACTCGGGTGAGGTGACTTCGATGTCGTCCAGCCATACCTGGCCCGAGTCCGGAACGGTAAGCTGGTTGATACAGCGCAGCAGGGTGCTCTTGCCGGTGCCGCTTGGGCCGATGATAACAGCCACCTCTCCACGTGCGATCTCCAGGGAAACCCCCTTGAGGACCTCGAGATCACCATAGCGCTTATGCAGATCGACAACTCGGACGATCGGTCGGGTCGGCGTGGTCATCGTAATGGATCTTATTCCTTTGCCTTCATGAATGGGCCGAGCCTTGGTTGCGCTACAGCTCTACCCAGCTGAGATCGCCGTGGATCAGATCCAGGATGGCAAAGCACGGCGGATCCCATCGTGTGTTGCCGAGAGCGCCAGGGTTGATGATCCTGGTGCTCTCGACCTGCTCATCACGTCGACGGTGTGTGTGCCCGACCACCATAATCTGGGTTGCGCGGGTAAGCACCAATTGTCGTGCCTGTA
>Ga0334882_1004558_pt1 | contig 11610 bp, 4 predicted proteins | sample GraSluR1_MG_5_FD_207226 | JGI IMG/M metagenome (GOLD analysis project Ga0334882, IMG submission 207226) | Sludge microbial communities from methane-producing bioreactor in Wageningen University, Netherlands - Granular Sludge_15_04-R1 | ecosystem: Engineered > Bioreactor > Anaerobic > Unclassified... | reverse complement strand
CCCACTCGCGGACAGCATCGCGACATTGGACCCGGGGTCTCCCACAAGGTCGAGACCGTCACCGGCTACCTCCGCGGCGAGCCCCTCTCTGCCCTCGGCCGGCGGCTCCATCACGGCCTCGACAGCATGGAACGCTATCTGCAAGCATTCCGTCGCGTCGCTCTCATGACCCGTGAGGGCCTCGACCCCACCGTCATCTGCAAGGCCTGCCGGCTCTCACCGGGCTTGCTCACTGAGTACCAGGGCTTGTACCAACAGGCTTGTCACGATCCCACCATGGCCTCTGGCCTCGCCACACTACTGGGCGCGGACCCATCCGCCGGCGAACTCCAACTGGTAGACGACAGCGTTCACGACCAAATAGGGCCGGATCGGCGAGAACCCGCCGATCCGGCCCTGTCGTTGGGTGCCCATATGGGCGCACTTCCCGATGGCCAAAGCGAGCCCCGGGGCTCGTCGCCGCCGTTGGCGGCCGCGCCGTTGGCCGGCCGACGAGCACTCCATCGGTCGTTGGCATAGACTGTTGGGAGCCACCGTGCCGACGGGTCATTGCCGCGCTCGTGCTTCCCGGCGCCGGGTGTGTGCCTCACCGTGCGGGCCCGGAGACCCGCGGGCACGGTGGCTCTCAGCAGGGCGTGCCCACGGCCTGGATGGTCCCACGCCCCACGTCCCCCCCCCTCAATCCACACCCCGCGCGCCGGGCACCCAGTTGCTGTAGGTCGCCAGCAGCTCCACCGGACGGTCCTGCGGCTCGGCGAGCAGGCAGTCGATGGCCTTGACCCACAGGCTCCGGTACTGACGCCTACTCTCCTCCGTGACCCGCGCATCCAGCGCACACAGCATCTCCGCGGCCAGATTGGCGTCACAGGCCGCGGCGGCGACGGCCAGGTCACTCAGCCGCCGAGCATGGGGCTCGCCCTGAAGGCCGCCGGGCTGCACGTAGAGGTCCCGCGCCAGTTCCACCGCCATCTGTGGGTTGGCCAGAGCCAGGCCCCGCAGGTACCCGCAGCCGTCATCACCGCCCCAGACCTCATTGCTCTCTACCGGGCGCAGAGACAACGCCAGCCACCAGAGCCCATCCGACGCCGGGTAGCCCATCTGGGCGGCGATGAAGGCCAGCTCGGCGCAGGTCGCGTCCAGGCCCATGGCCCCTCTGCCGCTTTGTTCAGGCGCGGCAGCGGCGATTCCCCTGACGGCCTCGCGCAGAATGGGCATCGCCGCCGCGGGATCTTGGCCCGCCACAGCCAACGCGGCGTAGCCAAGCGTTCGCGCTCTGAAGGCGGGGTCTTGCACGCTCCGGGCCAGCTCCAGCGCCGCGTCCGGATGGGCGGGAGCCATGGCATAGACGACGCGCGGCATCTTGTAGCCCCGCTGCCAGTCGTCGCCGCCGGCCATCAGCTCCCCGGCTGTCTCCGGCTGAGTGGGCGCGATGCGGGCGGCGATATTGGGCTGGTGTCGGGTGGCCTCGTTGTCATCGGTGATGCCGTCGAGCAGAGCCAGGGCTGCGTCAAGGTCCATTCGACACAGCGCCTCGGCCACGCAGCCGCGAGCGAAGCCGGCATGCCCGTCGTAGCCGAGCTTCTCGGCGAGGCCCTGCGCCTCGCGCAGTACCGGCTCGGCGGCCCGGGGGTCGATGTCGTAGAGCGACTCCGCGGCGCGCCCCAGGTAGACGGCCCGGCCGGCGGCGTCGGCAATACCGTGCGCCTCGACAATCGCGCGCTGTGCCACGTCAGCCGCCAGGTCCGGGTTACTCCGGCGCAGACGGTCGGCGGCGTCGGCCAGCAGGTACGCCCGCGCCACCTGGACGCTGTGGCTCTCGAGGCAGGCAATGGCCTCTTGCGGGTCCTCGGAAAGCAGTCTCTGGGCCAGGCCCTCCAGGACCGCCTGCTGCGCCCGGTCGCCCTTTTCCGCCGCCAGCTCGAAGGCCCGCTCCGCATCCAGCCTCGCCCAGCGCCGCAGCAACGTGTACATGCCCTCCTCGCTGGCGGAGCCCGTCAGCACCTCCAGCAGCTCCCGCGCCACCCGACGGTCGGTCTCGGGATCCGTGCAGGAACTGCAGGGACGGGGCTCGCCGAGGGCAACTTCCGGCAGCAGCGGTAGGAGCGTGATGCTGCCGTCCATTGTCCCCGTGAGCAGCCTGGCGCCGCCGATGGTGTCACCCGCTTTGGCGACCACCCACGCGGGGCCCTCGTACAGCCCTTCCAGCCTGAAGCCACCCTCGGCGTCGGTCCGTGAGGTCAACTCCCCCGGGCCTTCGCTGTTGGCCGAGACGACGGCGCCCATCACAGGCTTGCCCTCCGCGTCCACAACCCGCCCAGCCACTGTTCCGGCGGCCTTCAGCAGGGCTAGGACCCCGACGTCGTGGGTCTGCGCGCCGGCGGCCTCCCAGGAGGCCGAGGACGCCTTGCGGTGGCCCGGCTTGACCACAGTCACGGAGTACGAGCCGAAGGGCCACAGGAGCTCACTGGAGTAGACGCCTGCCCCGTCGGTGGCCCCGGTGGAGACAATCGTGCCCGTGTAGTTGAGGGACCACATCACCGAGGCTTCGGCACCGGCCACGGGCCGCCCGTCACCGTCCACCGCGCGCAGCCCCACGCGGCAGGCCACGCCGTCCTCCACCACAAGGCGCACGGGCTCTTCGCGGCCGGGGGAGAGCACGAGGGGCTCGCGGGTCATCCGGTCGCCCGAGCGGGCCCACAACTGCTGCGTCCTGGTGAGGCTTCCGGCTTCCACGGCCGGCTGTTCCTTCGGCACCATGACGTGGAACCGTCCCTGGGCATCACATTCGAGGGCATCGCCGAGGAAGTAGCTCGCGCCGTAGACCAAAGCGCGGGGCACCGGGCTGCCCTGGGCGTCGACGACGACGCCCTCGAGCCTGGTGGCAGGGGTCAGGGCGATATCGGGCGCGGTGACGGCTCGGTCGGTTACCGTCACACTCGCCCCCGGCTGGTTGAGGTCGCTCTGAGTGTAGCGATCGGGAGCGCCGGTCACGGAGAGGTAGGACTGCCCGGGGAGCGCGAAGGCGCGGTAGGTGCCGTCGGCGCCGGTGGGTGGAGGGCCCTCGGCATACCGGGCCTCGCGGCTGGAGACCGAGACCCGGGCGCCGGCGATGGGCTCACCGCTGACGGCATCCACCACCCGGCCGCTGATCTCGTAGGCCTGCTGCAGCGTGACTTCCACATCGGTGGTCTGCCCGGACTTCACCTCCGCCGTGGCGGCCCCGCACTGCCATCGGGCGTCGTGGGGGAAGCGGATTAGGATCTGCGCCATCCCGGGCTGCAGGTGCTGAACCAATGCGGTCCCGTCGTCGCCCGTGGCGGCCTCGGCGCTGCTGTACGCGGCCCTGTCCTCACCGCGACTGCTGACATGCAGAGACAGCCCTCGCGCGGCCTGCGGGTCTGCCTCAGAGATCACCCGCACGGAGATGGCCCCGGGAGGCAGGACCACCACATCTCCCAGGTCACGGCTGTCGCCCGTCTCCGCCCCGGGGCCGCTGAAGGACAGCGACCCGAGGGCGTCGCTCTCGGCGCGGAGCCGCAGTACCGCTTCGGGAGGACAGATGCAGAGGGAGAAGCGGCCCTCGGCGTCGGTCTGCACCGCCAGGGCATCGCTCATCTCGCCCACGATGTGGGCGTAGCTGAAGCCCCTGAGGCCGCCCTGCCGGACGAGCACCGTCACGGGCACGACGCGGGCGGCATAGCCTTTGCCCTCGGCGTCCACCAGTCGGCCGGAGTAGGTCACCGGCGGCAGACAGGCGATGCGCAGGTCTTCCGGCGCATTGGGCACCTCGCACCAACCCAGAGCGAGACCCTCCCGGTACGCCACGACGCGCAGCAACACCCTGCCGGGCGGATCGCCCACATCGAGGTCGGAAATGGAGAAGGCTCCGGTCTCGTCTGTGGCGGTGTGCCCCGCCGGCCTCGAGCCGTCTTGATCGGTCGCCACGACCCAGACGGTCGCACCGGCAACCCCGGCGCCGGCCTCGTCCACGACACGCCCCGTGACGGTGACGGGAGCCGCCACACAGAGAGCGGGGATCAGTACGAGCAGCGCGATGCACAGAGCACGCATGCCAAGGACCTCCCTACCGTTGTGGGGCAACACCCGTGCCCCGCCGGACTTTGGCGCCCTAGGTGCAGCAGGAGACAGGTGACAGGAACGACGGGAACGGCGCGCAGCCGTTCGCCACGGCCGTTGGCCGTCCAGCCCCGCAGCGGCGGTGGTTCGCCCCAGGGCGGCCCCTCACCCGCCCGCATACGGCGCGGGCGACCTCTCCCGGGCGCTCGCTACGCTCGCTGGGAGAGGTAATAGGTACAGGCCCGCGCCCTACAGAAAGGCGATGGCGCGGTACAGGCCCGCGCCCTACAAAGGCGGCCCTTCAGAACCCCCTCACCATGTAGGCCTGCAAGAGCCCCGTCTCGTCGGAGTTGAAGAACCCAGTTCTGCCGTCGGGCGACAAGAGGGGATGCACGTGGGCACCCTTGTCCCCACTGGCGCGGGGGTTCATCAGGTACAGCCAGTTGCCGAGGGCCTCCTCACCGGGCCTCCCGAGTTCCGCGGCATAGAGTCGCCCGCCCTGGGCAAGAGGCGCCGAGTCGGTGATGAAGCGACGGCCCTCGATGTCGGTGGCGAAGTGGCAGAAGCCGGGCTTGTCGAAGTCGCGGCTCAGGTCGTTGCGGTGGCCCCCCGGAGCGTTGATCCCCAGATGCCCGGAGGCCTGGCACTCACGGCCTTCGATGAGCTGGTTCTCCGGCGGATTGCGGGTGCCGGTGCTGGTGATGGCCCAGGTGCTCTTGCCCCGCCAGCACTGGTGGCCCTGGCAGGCCTCATTGCCATCGCGGCCCCACGGCATGTCGCGAAAGTCCGTGCCGTCGTCCCGGATCACGTGGATGTCGGCCCCATCCCCGCCCACCAACCGGGTGACCACCCCCATGGCGTCTGCGACGTTGTCGTGGTTCTCCTGGATCAGCACATCGTGGCTCGCCTCGGGGTCGGTGGAGCGGCAATACTGCGGGTGCATATTGCACCAACTGGGGCCGCTGATGACCCGTTGCACCGTGGCGGCCTCGATGTCGAAGACCATCATGCCGAAGGGGGCGCCTTCGGTGTTCCCGTCGCCGAGGAATGCCGAGATGGCGATGCGCCTGCCGTCCGAGGAGACTGTGGAGAGCGGGTAGATGCGGCTGGGGCGGAACTGGGTGCCGGGGAGAGGACCGTCCAGAACCATGATGGTCTGGCGGTCGCTACCGTCGAGGCGCACGCGCTTGAGGGTGAGCTTCCCGGCGCCGACGACGGTCTCATTGACGAAGTAGTACAGGTACTTGCCGTCGGGCGAGACCGAGGGCCCGGTGGCTCCGACCTCCTCGGTCAGGGGGTGCAAGGAGCAGTTGTCCTCGATGTCGCAGCGCAGGTAGCGGTGCTCCGGATCGTCCTTGTCGCTCCCGTGGGCATGGGCGGAGCGGTGGAGGATCAGGTGCTTCGAGTCGGGAGTGAAGACCTGGGCCTCCATGTACACGTGGGAGCTGGGAATGCCCTCGTCGGTGAGCTGGAGCACCTCGAGCCCGCTGGGCGAGCGTTCGTCGAGCAAGTCCGGACGCGGCTTCATGGTGGATTGGGTCCCTTCTGCTATGGTGCGTTGGGGTGCGGGAGAGGGTGATGCTGCCGTTCTCCGTTGGCCATGGGCCGTAAGCCCTGTGCACCGAACGTCAACGGCGAACGGCAATGCGGGCGAGACGCCCGCGGTCCCAGGAACGGCAACGGCGAACGGCAATCCGGGCGAGACGCCCGCGGTCCCAGGAACGGCGGCGGACCGCGTGCCCTACCCCGTGGTCCGCAGCGTGACCTCCAGCGCCTGCCCCTCTGTCATCAGCAGCGGCTCGACCAGTTCCAGGACGACAAGAGCGTCTTCCCCCTGCGTTGCTACGCCCGGGATCGGCCGTCCGTTGCATGACGCCCGGCACCCGTCCGCGGCCAGCCTTGAGGTGCCCAGATCGAGGACCAGCTTCCGCAGCGTCAGCTTCCCGTGGCGCAGCTCGATACGCTCCGTCTGCAGACCCCCTGCACGCGTCTGGCAAAACAGCCCCCAGCCCTCGGGGACGGTGAAGAAGCTGCGGTGATCCTCGGGCCGCCAGCGGGGCGAGAAGCCCAGCAGCCCCGCCGGACCGTGGAGAATCTGGCCCTGACACGCGGTGAGCAGGCTCCACGAGCTCATGGCCCGGGCGTAGAACTTGCCACACTCCAGCTCCTGAAACGGATTGCCCATCCCACACACGCCGCCGCCGGAGTTCAGGCCCCTGCGGGGGCGCCCGTCGTAGCGGGCCCGGGCGGTGCCCACGATCTGCCGCGCCTCGTCCAGCAGACCCTCGTAGACCATGAGCCCGGCGGTGGAGTATTCGACTCCCGTCCAGACCTCCACGGAGTACAGCGTGAAGGGGTCCGGCCGGTCATCGCCCGGCCAGGTGCACATGTACAGCCCCCCGTCCCCGTCGTCCACATAGCGCCGGGGGGTCTGCTCCAGACCGGTGAAATCCGGCTTGAGATTGTGCCGGTGGATCGCCCGGCAGGCGGCCTTGACGCGCTCTTCGGGGTACAGATATCCCAGCCCGAGCTGATGGGCCCACCACTGGCCCAGGAGCTGGTCGGAGTGGCAGCCGCCATTGTAGTCGTGGGCCGGCGGGGTCTCGGGCTTCTGGATGTAATACTCGCCGCTCCACAGCTCGGCGTCCTGCCTGGCCGAGCCCCTCTTCCCTATCTGCTCCCAGCGTCCGGCGGTCTCGGCCTCGCCCATCTCCCGGGCCATTGCGGCCGCCGCCGCCAGCGCCCCCAGGTACTGGCTGCCGATGAAGGTGTTCAGCCCCGACACCGCGGTGTCGTACGTGTTCCATTGGTGGGTGCGGGTGACACCCTCCTCGGCCTTGTCATAGCGGGCGATGAACCAGTCCATCGCCTTCTTCACACCCGGATAGACGCGGCGCAGGAAGCGATCGTCGACGCTGAGTTGGTGCTCGCGCAGGGCGGCCTGGATGCAGGCGCAGTGGCCGTCGGCGAAGGCGTCGTGCGGCGCATGCTGACGGTGGGAGGTCTCGCCGTCATCGTGCAGGTAGGTGATGAAGTCCGAGATTCGCATGTTGCGCCCGATCTCCGGAAACAGGCGGGCATGGGTCTGGGCGTAGTTCCACACATGGGTGCAGTTCAGCGGGCAGCAGCCATAGGCACCTTCATACGCGCCGAAGTAGCCCGCCTCAGAGCGCCAGCAGGTGGGGCCGCGGAGGATCACCGACTGGCTGCTCAGGGCGTCCAGGAACTCCTCGGGGAGGTTGGACTGGTACAGCGTGCGGTGGTAAAGCAGCGTGCGGTCGGTGAGCTGCCGCAGATTGCCGGTGACGTAGCGCGCCGCCTGCAGGGCATCTGCGAAGGCCCCACAGTAGTGGTTCCCCTGATGGCCGAAACGCTCGACGTTGGGAAAGTGCCAGGTGATGACGAAGCTCTCGGTGTGCGACTGTCCGGGCGCCAGGCGGAACGGGATGGCCAGAGCGCCGTTGATGGTGCTCCCGCCCGGGGTAGGCCCCGCTGCGCCGGCCGGCTCAGGTGCCGGGGCGTCCAGGTACCGGCGGGCCAGGTCTTCACCGTCCGTCCAGCCGGGCACGGCCTTCGCGGCCCCCGTGCTCGCCAGGGCCATGGAGCCGAACCCGCCGCGGGTCGTCTCGAAGCGGACGGTCTCGCCGTCCAGCCCGCTCACGTGGCAGATCAGCTCGCGCGCCCAGGCCCAGGGCATATCGGGGGCCAGAGACAGCACCAGGACGGCCTTGCCAAATTCCACCTGCAGCAGTAGCGGGTCGCCGTTACGGGCGAAGGCGAGCACCGTCAACTCCCCTTCGTCGGCATGCAGCCCCTCCAGACGCAGATAGGAGCTCACCTGCCAGTCGGCCGGGGCCGGGCCGCCGGCCACGGGCACGGGCGCCAGCGGAGCCTCGAGGTCCACCCGCGTCACCGCATCGTAGCGCAGGGGCAGCCGGCGTGCCAGCCTCCCGAAGGCTCCCGCCAGCCGCAGGATGTTGTCCGGAGACACATCGCCAAAGACGATGTGATCCACGTTCACGTGGCCCCAGCCGTCGGAGCGGGCGTCCACGATCTCCAGCGTCGCTTCCTTGCCCAGGAGGTCCGCCACGTCCCAGGCCTGTGGCTCGAGGGCCTCGTTGTCCCTGCCGTGGGCGGAGCGCACGATCTCGCCGGCGACCCACAGATTCATGCAGGTCTGGCCGGGGTGGTTGCCGCCGCCCAGCAGGAAGCCGATGTGGTTGTGCCGGATGGTGAACGGACGGCTCACCAGCCGCCCCTGAGGGCCGTCGTTGGGCAGGAATGTGTTCACCATCCCCCTGCCCTGGAAGCCCGACACCGCCTGCTGCCCCGGATGTGTGCCCCCCGAGGGCCCCGTCCCGAACGCCTCTCCCTCCACCGTCCAGCCCTCATAGGTCGAGCCCTCGAAGTCCTCGAACACCTCCAGATAGTCCTCCTCCAGCCCGCGGGTCCGGGCCGCGCTGAGCGCCTCGAAGAAGGCCTGCGTCGCCCCGGCGCTCACGATCACCGCCGGCCGCTCGGCCAGCCGCGAGAGGGCGTCCAGGCCGCCCATGGCGAAAGCGCCCGCCCTCGCCAGCTCCCCCGGCCCGTCCAGGACACCCAGCCACAGCACGGGATCTGTGCCCAGAGGTCGACCGCCGCTGTGGCGCACGCGCAAGAACCCCGTCCACGGGGGCTCGGAGGGCGTTGTCATCGCCAGAGCCGTCATCGGCCCTTCGCGCACGACCCGGTTCCCATTCCCGCCGAAGCCCGGGTGATGCACGCCCTCGATGGTGCCATTGCCCTCGTAGCCCACGGCGTTTTGCAGCGTCGCCAGCAGCGAGACCTCCGCCGGCTTGTCCCCCGCGTTCGTCGCCGTCACCCGCAGGACCACGCAGGGAAGGCTGCTGTTGGCCACGTCGGTGGGGATCATCGGGCTGAAGGCCTCGACCCGGGCCGAGACGGGCAGGCCTGTGTCGAAGTTCAGCCGCGCCACGGGGTATCCGCCCTCGAAGGTCAGACCGGCGCAGGGGGCAAAGCCCGGCTCAGGCTCGGTCTGCAGGACGCAAAGGCTCGCCGGCTCCCCCTCGGGCTGCACCCGCATGGCCAGGAAGCTCCCCGGCACCCGGGGCTCCGTGCCGTTGTTGAAGATCTGCCAGACCCCAAGGCGCCCCTGACCGTCCAGCCAGATGGTGCCGGTGCCGATGCCCCCGATGGGCATGGCCACCGCCCCCAGGTGCTCGCCCGAGTACAGGCGCGGAGCCGTCAGGGGGTAGTCGCCGTACCCGTCGAGCAGCGTCACCTCCCCCGGAGATCGGGGCGAGGCGGTGTAGGCCGGGGGCAGGGCAAGCTCCCCATAGAGGGCCACAGCGCCGACGCCCAGGAACCTCAGGAAGTCGCGCCGGCTCACTTCGGCGGGAGAGGGCTCTCGGGCCGGGCCGCAGGTACCACCGCAACAGTCGCAATCTCTGGGCATAGCAGGCCTCCGGGAGATGAGTCGGCGAGCCGCGAGTCACGAGTCGACGGCAACGGTCCCGCAGGGCGGGAGCAACGGGAGCGGACGTCTACCTCTCCCAGGCCCGAAGGGCCGCCCGGGAGAGGTCACGGCCGCGATCGCGGCCGTGGGTGAGGGGCCGCCGCGGGGAGAGCCTCCGACCGCCCTGGAACTCGCCAAGCCTCCGCGCCACGGCCGATGCCGGCTCCCGATGTCGGGTGGGTGGGTCTTCCCCTCACCCGCGCCGATACGGCCGGCGCGACCTCTCCCGGGCGCTCGCTCCGCTCGCTGGGAGAGGTGGGAACCCGCAGCCGTCTCTACCTCCCCCGGGCGCTCGCCTCCTCGCTCGCCGCGAGAACTGCAAGCGACGCTACCCCCGCGTGGTGTCGAAGACCTCCAGCGAGCGCAGGGTCACCTCGCCCTGCGCCTCCGTTACCCGGAAGTGCACCTCACGGGCCCGCACCAGCGGGAAGCGACAGATCGCCCTGTGCCCCACGCTGTGGCCCTCGTACACGGCGATCGGCTTGCCGTGCGGGAAGGGCACGACGTCGATGGCGAAACGGTGCACGTGCTCCCCGTGCTCCAGGGCTTCCTGGACCACCACATGATCCACCGTCACCGGCGCACCGGGAGCAAGGACCCACGTGTTTTTCTCGCGGCGGCAGTCGCCCAGAGTGCCGAGGGGCCTGGAGAAGCGGCGGCGCACTTCGGCTCCCAGCTCCAGGAGGCGGTTCGCGTCGGCGTCGGGCAGCAGGCCGCGCCGGTCGGGGCCGATGTTGATGAGCAGATTGGCGCCCCGCCCCACCGACAGGGTCCACAGGCCCATGAGCTCTTCCAGGCTCTTGACTGTGTGCTCATCCTGGTCGCTGTAGAACCAGTTGACCTCCCGCATGCGACAGTCGCATTCCGCCGGGAGCCACCTTTGGCCCGCACCCGCGAGCTTTCGCTCCTCATCGGCGTCAATCGACAGCGGCGCCGCGTCCACGGTGTTGAAGCACGGGGCCGGCGCGATGCCCGACTCATTGCCGACCCAGCGGAAATCCGGGTCGCCCATGCTGAAGATCAGCACATTGGGCTGCATGCGGCGGATCTCGGCGACGATCCGGGGCCAGTCGTATTCGTGGCCCTCGGAGCCGCAGCCGTCGAACCACAGGATGTCGATGTCTCCATAGCCGGTGAGGATCTCGCTGATCTGGCTGATGAAGTAGTCGTCATACGCCCTGGGGTCGGAGTAAGTGGGGGCATTGGCGTCGGCGGGGGAGTAGTACAGCCCGACCTTCATATCCCCCTGGTGACAGGCGTCGGTGAACTGACGCACTACATCGCCCTTGCCGTCTTCCCACGAGGAGCCGGCCACGGAGAAGTCGGTGTAGGCGGAGGGCCAGTTGGCGAAGCCGTCGTGATGCTTGGCGGTCAGGACCATGTACCTGGCCCCGGCCTCCTTTGCCACCGCCACCCACCGGTCGCAGTCCAGCTCGGAGGGCAAGAACTGGGTGGGCGACATGGGCTTGCCGTCCCAGTCGCGATGGCCCTCGTAGAACGTACGGATCCCAAAGTGCAGGAAGATCCCGAACTCCCAGTCCTGGTACTCCAATCGCCGGGCGGTGGGCAGGGGTGCGTTCACGTGGGGCACAACTCCTTTTGCACAGGCTCAATGGGGGCTTCGCCGGTCTGTTCGCACGGCCCCAAGGTTTCTCCTTCGTCCGCAGGCGTACGACAACCACCAGCGAAGCTCCGCCTCAAACCGACGAGCACGGCGCGGAGGTTGTTCCGGGGGCGGCGACACGGCCCGGCGGCGAGCCTTCCGGCTCGCCGAGTCGGGCTGGAAAAGCCCGACCTACGCGTTCACGAACGGCGTGATAGCGGCCCCAGAACTTGGCTCATCTGTGCAGAAGTCGGTGCATATGGGCGCCTAGATTCCGCGGCTTCCTCCCCCGACGCGCGGCAAAGGTCGCGGGAGCCTGTACGGAAGTCTAATGCTTTGGTATTTGGGCTGGGGGAAAGATAAGGAGGGAGCTACCTGTCCTGCGTAGAACGGTGGGTTGCCACCAACACCAGTC
>Ga0334882_1004556_pt1 | contig 11613 bp, 6 predicted proteins | sample GraSluR1_MG_5_FD_207226 | JGI IMG/M metagenome (GOLD analysis project Ga0334882, IMG submission 207226) | Sludge microbial communities from methane-producing bioreactor in Wageningen University, Netherlands - Granular Sludge_15_04-R1 | ecosystem: Engineered > Bioreactor > Anaerobic > Unclassified... | reverse complement strand
GCATCTCTCGAAGATACCATTGCAATATTTGAACTTGCAAAGCATTTCAATTTGCCTCTCTTTTCTTCTTCCTCACTGAGATATATCACCGGTGCAGGGGAGATCGCTGAAGGATCCCTGGGAAAGGTTCTTGGAGCCGATACCTACAGTCCGGCGACCCTAGAGAAAACACATCCTGATCTATTCTGGTATGGTGTGCACGGCGCAGAAACCCTCTTCACCCTGATGGGCACTGGTTGTAAAAGTGTTGCGCGTACTTTTACGGATAACACGGAAAAAGTAGTAGGTATATGGAACGATGACCGCATAGGGACCTTCCGGGGAATCCGGTCAGGCAGATCAGGATACGGAGGAATTGCCTTCTGTGAGAAAGGCATCAGTTACCTGGATAAATATTCCGGATATAATCCCCTTCTGATTGAAATCGTGAAATTCTTCAATTCAGGTATTGTACCGGTAACCAGGGAGGAGACCATTGAGATCTTTGCCTTTATGACAGCAGCCGAGGAGAGTAAATTATCAGGAGGTAAAGTCGTTCAAATACAAGATGTTATGACTCAGGCCATGATATTGGCAGAAAAGATCGTTAAAGCTAACCTGTAATAAGAAATTAAAAGTGAACAGAATGAAACCAGGCAGAAGAAGTTTCCTCAAAACAATGGGAGCAGGTGCAACCGGATTCACACTCGGTGGCTCCGCTCTTTCATTAGCCTCGTGCACCACAGTGTCATCAAAGACTGAAGAGGACGAACAGATTCTCTTTATCGGAGATAATATTGCAGTTGCCGATACTCAATACGGAAAAGTAAAGGGTTATCAGCTCAGGGGGATCTACTACTTTCTCGGCATACCCTACGGGGCTGATATCTCAGGTCCGAACAGGTTTATGCTTCCTCAGAAACCCAAACCGTGGGATGATGTTTTTCCCGCAGTCTGGTGGGGCAATTCAGCGCCACAGATAATGGAAGGAAGATATGCCAACAGATATTCGTCGTTTGCAGATCACTGGAATTATGATGATGTAAGCGAAAATTGCCTCAGCATCAATGTTTTCACACCCGCAATCAACGACGGCAAAAAACGGCCTGTCATGTTCTGGCTGCACGGGGGTGGCTTTACCAACGGCAACGGTATTGAACAGGATGGCTATAACGGTGAGAATTTCTGCCGGTTTGGCGATGTGGTCTTCTGCTCAATTAACCACCGCCTCGGACCGATCGGATTCACCAATCTTGCCGGTGTGGGAGGAGAAAAGTATTCTGCCTCGGGTAATGTTGGTATGATTGATTGTGTAATGGCTCTTGAGTGGGTAAGGGATAATATTGCCGCCTTCGGGGGAGATCCGGATAATGTGACGATAATGGGACAATCGGGAGGAGGAGCCAAAGTAACCACTCTTACTGCGATGCCTTCAGCAAAAGGGCTCATTCATAAAGCCGTTGTGCTGAGCGGTGCCGGTACCAGATCGGGAGATAAAGAGTATTCAGAAAAGCTCGGGGCTTATGTCCTTCAGGAGGCCGGACTTACTCCCGGGCAGATAGATAAACTGCACGAAATGCGCTGGCTGGAATATATACAGCTGGCCAGCAGGGCTTCAGCAAAGCTGGCAAAAGAGTCGGGTCCGGCAACCGGAGGTATGAGACGCGGATTTAATCCTGTAGTTGACGGAATCTGGCTTCCACAGCATCCATATCATCCTGAACCCACACCCGAAGCAGCAAATGTTCCGATGCTGATCTGCTCCACCATGAATGAACAGGCACCCAGCAGGACAAATGCTGAGCTTGAGAATGTGACATTCGACCAGGTGAAGGAGTATGTTAGGGCAAGAGCAGGATTCGGGGCCGGATTCGGAGATAAAGCTTCCGAGGTGGTGGATGCTTATGCAAGAGTTTTCCCTGATAAGAAACCAATAGAGATTTGGTCGATGGTGAGCAGTAACCGTCAGGGTGTTGTAACCCTTGCTGATGCAAAATCAAAGCAGGATCCCCCCGTTTATGTTGCATGGTTCTGCTGGCAGCCTCCATTGTTCGATAACAGGATGAGGGCTTTCCATTGCAGTGATATATGCTTCTGGTATTATAATACCGATCTGATGCTGACTCATACCGGGGGAGGAGCAAGACCCAGAAAGCTATCGGAGAAGATGGCCGGCGCACTGCTTCAGTTTATGAGGAGCGGCGATCCCAATGGCGGAGGATTGCCAGCCTGGCCGCGATATACTGCTGAGAACGGTGAAGTGATGGTGCTGGATGATGAAAGCGAGGCATTGAACGATCCCGACAGGGAAGCACGAAAAGCGTTACCAGTGATTTGACCATTTTAGTATGATGAATTCACGTACTCACCTCCCTCCTTCCCATAACACTCATTAATTAATTGTCATTCTGAGCAAAGCGAAGAATCTTTTAATCTTATTCGGACACTAATGAAATTTTTTTTTAAATTTATAATTGGTTAAGCACCAATAATCTTATTACTAACCTGATAATTATATAAATATGACAAAACGAAGAGATTTTATCAAGAAGAGTGTACTCGGAACGGCCGGCATCGCCATTGGCGGAGTCGGTCTGAGTGCAAAAACCTATTCTTCCGTCCAGGGAGCCAACGACCGGATTACCGTTGCGGTTATCGGTATTCGTGGTCAGGGGGGCGGACATATAAACAACTTCTGTGCCATGAAGGATAGCCAGAACGTAAGGCTGAAGACTATCTGTGATACCGATGAGCAATATTTTGCCCAGCGTGCCAAGACAATCGTTGACAGGACAGGAGAGACTCCCGTTACTGAATGGGATATGCGGAAGATATTTGACGACAAGGAGATAGATGCCGTGTCATTTGCCACACCCAACCACTGGCATGCACTGGGAACAATATGGGCATGTCAGGCCGGCAAACATGTTTATATAGAGAAGCCTTGTTGCCATAATGTATTCGAGGGAAGGAAGATGATTGAAGCGGCAAGAAAATACAATGTTCGTGTTCAGACCGGGTTTCAGAACCGTTCATCGAGGAATGTGATTGCCGCCATGAAATTCCTTCACGATGGAGGTATTGGCGATGTTTACTGGGCAAGGGGCCTTTGCTACAAACCCCGCGATTCATTCGGCATAGCACCCGACGGGGAACCACCATCATCGCTTCATTATGATATGTGGCTGGGTCCGGCACCATTCCGTCCCTACAATGAGAAGAGAGTACATTACAACTGGCACTGGTTCTGGGATACAGGCAACGGAGATACGGGTAACCAGGGTCCCCATCAGTTCGATATTGCACGCTGGGGGCTCAACAAGAACGAGCATCCGGGTTCGGTCTTTTCAATGGGAGGTATATACGGGATCGATCCGAAGGAGTGTGCCCAGGAGACACCAAACACGCAAACATCATTGTTTAAATATGGTGACGGTAAGGTACTGGAATTTGAGACCAGAGGACGCTATACCCACGGAGAATCAAGCCTTAATATCCTTATTGGCAATATGTTCTATGGAACGGACGGATATCTCGAGCTGAACGGCAACACATGGAAAGCGTTCCGAAAGAGGGAAAAAGAGCCATTCGCAGGATCAGGAGAAGGACAGACAGTGGATGTTACTTCAACCCGTGAGGAGAACGTATCAAATCACCCGACCAATTTCATTGAAGCAATAAGATCAGGCAAAAATGAAGATCTTCACTGTGATATACAGGAGGGATTCCTCTCTTCATCACTGCCCATTCTGGCAAATATCTCGTACCGTCTGGGCAGAGAACTTAAATTTAACGGAAAGACCGAAAGGTTTGTGAATGATCCTGAAGCAGACAGAATGCTTACCAGGGATTACCGAAAACCATATATTGTTCCCGAAAAAGTCTGATTTTTAACAAACCCCCTTTAGGGGGCAGGGGGCAAGAATAAGGTACAGGTTTCAGAGTTCCAGGGTTTCATAGTTTCAAAGTTCTGAAATTTCAGAGTTTGAGGGTTGATAAACATTTGAATTAATTTGGTTTTTTATGATAGTAAGATTTTTTCTCAGGATTATTTTCCTTGCGACTTTCTTTAGTAGTGCCTTATCACTGGTTCTGACAGCCCAGGCTCAGAAAGTGCCATTTGTCGATTTTGTCAGGTACGATGCGGAAAGAAGGGTTGATGTGCTGGTTGACGGGAAGCAATTCACCTCTTACTGCTGGCCCGGAAATGTGTATAAGCCGATACTATACCCTGTCCGGACATCTGCAGGGACGGAGGTAACCCGCGGCTTCCCGCTCAATCCCCGGGAAGGAGAACGCAACGATCATATCCATCAGGTTGGGATCTGGCTTAACTACGGCAATGTCAACGGATTGGATTTCTGGGGAAACGGTCACAGGGGAGTTAAAGAACCCAATGGTGGTGAAGTGAAGCACTTGTCAATTGAGAAGCTGTCCGGCGGGGCAGGGGAGGGGATTCTGGCCGCAACTGCCGCCTGGCTCGATCCGGAAGGGAAAACCCTTCTGTCTGAAAAGACAGAATATCATTTTATTGCAAAAGGATCGCTACGGATAATTGACAGGATAACCACTCTTACAGCCGGAGATAAAACGGTAGAAATGAAAGACACCAAGGAGGGTATGTTCGGAATCCGTGTTGCCCGTCAGCTTGAACTCCCCTCAAAGGATGCACTGATACTTCTTGACCGGGAAGGCAAACCATCTCCGAATAAAGTGGTTAACAATGAGGAGATTACCGGCAACTATCGCAGTAGTGAGGGTGTCACAGGAGAGGCAGTCTGGAGCACACGTGCAAAATGGATGCTATTGTATGGGGCTATAGGTGAAGAGAAGATTTCACTTGTTGTCTGTGATCATCCGAAAAACCCGGCTTATCCAACATACTGGCATGCAAGGGGCTATGGATTGTTTTCTGCCAATCCGCTCGGTTGGAGCGACTTTACCGGAGGGAAAGATGTACTGAATTTCTCAATACCTGCAGAAAAATCAGTGACATTCCGATACCGTGTGATAGTTGGATCAGGGGAACATCTTTCAGATAGTGAGATAGATGGCTTGGCGGGAGAGTTTTCGAATAAATATTGAGAGGAAGAAAGTTCGAAGTGCCTAAAGTTCGAAGTGCCTAAAGTTGAAAGATATGGACAACAAAGAGATTAGTAAGAAATAATAATAAGCATGAAAAACAAACTAACCAGAAGACAATTCGTAAACAGAAGCTTCGTAGCAGGCTTTGGATTGGCAGCCATGAAGCAACTTCAGGAGTGCGTTGTCATTCCCGCCACCCACAACATGAAATTTGGCCTTGTTACCTACCTGTGGGGCAAAGACTGGGATCTGCCGACCCTGATCACCAACTGTGAAAAGGCAGGTTATGCAGGCGTGGAAGTGCGAACCGAACACGCTCACGGGGTGGAGGCATCGCTAACACCCGGACAACGTGCATTAGTTAAGCAAAGGTTTGCCAACAGTCCGGTCACCTGTGTGGGATACGGCTCTAACTATGAATATCACAGTCCCGATCCGGCGATATTGAGGAAAAACATTGAAGGAACAAAGGAGTATGTGAAACTCTGCTATGATATAGGAGCGACAGGACTAAAGGTTAAACCCAACAATCTTCCCAAAGAGGTTCCGCCGGAAAAAACGATAGCCCAGATTGCCGCATCACTTAATGAAGTCGGGAAGTTTGCACGTGATTATGGCCAGATGATACGGGTGGAGGTTCACGGGACACTTACCCAGCAATTGCCAAACATGAAGCTTATTTTCGATCAGGTCACCGAGCCAAACGTCAGGATCTGCTGGAACGGCAATGATGCTGATCTATTGCCACCCGGACTCGAAGCCAATTTCAACATGGTCAGCAAATGGATCGGAGATACAACTCATATCAGAGGAATTAAGATCGTTGATTACCCGTACGAAGAACTTTTCCGTTTGTTTGCCGGCATCAAATACAATGGATGGATCCTGCTCGAAGCCACTGCTCCCCACGACGATACCATAGTCGCCATGAAGGAACAGCTGGCGCTCTTTAATGCCATTATAGCAAAACTCTAGGCAGAACGGGATAAAGACTTACTTTTAATAGTCATTCGATAGCTTTGCCCGCTGTAGCTTTAGCGGAGGCGGGTCATTCAATAGTCATTCAATGGTCATTCAATGGTCATTCAATAGTCATTCGATAGTCATTCAATTGTCATTCAATAGTTCCCGCCAGGGCGGGATCTCCGCTGACGCTCCGACATTCAATGGTCACTCAATATGACGGCCGAATGACTCACCACTCATCACTCATCACTCATCGCTCACTACTTTTTTCTGGCGTTTATCACCGCTTTTCCCCCCTTGGTCAAATAAAAAATGACCGCATTTTTTTATTATATACCTTAGCTCTTCGAAAACAAAATCATGCAGAATTTGACACGCTATTTTAACACAGTAAATTTCACACAAAAAAGGACGTTTTTGATTTTTGCATCCTAATTATAAGCTGTTGTTATTAAACTTGTTATAACACTCTGCTGATGTTTTTCTACCCCCGGATGTTGGTCCAAAACCATGTGACTGACGGGGCGGAAGCATGTCCCGCCGCAGGCGGGAAAGACAAAAGAAATACGACACAATAATAGTTAGAGATTGCTTCGCTGCGCTCGCAATGACAGTACTAAAAATAAAATACTATATCACTGAACGCTAATATGCCGCTGTACTGCTATACCGCTGTACCGCTATACCTCTGTACCGTTGAAATACTAATTGAGATTACTTAAATACTAAATTTAACATTTCACTTAAAAGATTTTTCGTAAATTGTAGGATCAATCGGCAAAAATAGAATCACGAAATTTTTAAGTATGATCAGTTATGAAAACCTTGTTTCGTGTTTTATGCAGATCCTCAGTTGATCGGAAAATCATGGGATTTCTGGTTTCAGGTATTTTGTTCCTGATGATCCCCAAAGAGAGTATTGCCCAGATAGCAACAGCCTCAAATTCAGGTCCGGTGTGCGACGGTGATACTGTTAATTTGTTCGAGACCGGCGGCGATGCAGTAAAATGGAATTGGAGCAGCAGCGGTTCGGCGGAAATCGTTAATGATACCCTGCAAAATCCTGTGGCTGTAAATGTTATCGACGGGGAAGTCTTTACGGTTATGATCAGTGATATTAGCGGTAATACGGCCAGCGCAAGTACAACAGTGACGGTCAATCCGTTACCGGCACCCATTACCGGCAGTACATATGTTTGCCTCGATCAGAACATCAAACTGGATAACAATACATCAGACGGTACCTGGAGCAGCGTATCTCCGGAGATAGCTACTGTACAATCAGTAAGCGGTCAGGTAAGAGGAATTGCGACAGGGACTGCAACTATATACTATACATTGAGTACCGGTTGTTACAGATCTGTTGATATAACTGTTAATCCCACTCCGGATGCACCGGTTTTGGGTACGATACAACAACCTTCAGTGGGTCATCCGACAGGAAGTGTAGAATTAACAGACCTTCCCCCAGGAAGCTGGGTAATCAATCCGGGAGCCATTGCCGGAAACGGGACCAGCTATACTGTGGAAGACCTCGCACCTGGATCATATGAATTTACGGTTACAAATGATTGTGGTAATATATCTCCGGCAACTCTTGTAACAATTGATGAGATCCCGCCGGTTGACTTCAAGGTCACACTTCCTTCAGGATGGAGCTGGTTCTCTGTTAATGCTCTTCATAATGATATGACGCCGGGGAATATTCTTTCGACCTGCTCATCACCAGAAGACTATATTAAGGATCAGACTGGTTTTACTGTTTTTTATGAAGGATTTGGCTGGCATGGCACAATGGATGATCTTAATCCGGCTACTTTCTATAAAACGAGGCTTCAGAATAGCTGTGAAGCTGCTTTCACGGGCGAACCCATTGATCCGGAAGCTTATCCCATTAATCTGGTCACCGGCTGGAACTGGCTGGGTTATCTGCCTTGTGATCAGTTACCGCTGAGCGAAGCCCTCTCTTCAATGTCATTTTCGAACCTCGATTATATCAAGAATCAGACTGCTTCTGCAACTTACTATGAGGGAACAGGCTGGGTTGGAACTCTTGAATACATGACACCCACTGAGGGATACATGATAAAGCTTGCCAGACCGGGAACTCTGATCTACCCGGGCGAAGACACAAAGAAAGGAAGGATTCAACAGGGTAGTAATATTGATTTATTGTTTGACCCTTCACCTTTTGAGTTCAACGGATCGGTTACTGTGAGTGTCTCACTCGATGGAGCCCCTGCATGTTCTGACAAAGACCTTTTATATGCCCTGGTGGATGGTCAGATACGGGGCGTGTCATCACCATTCTGGTTTAAACCTCTTGATAAGTGGCTTTTTACTCTGATGGTACACAGCAATACCAGCCGGGGAGAGGTTATTGAATTCAGATTCCTTGATGGTGAGAATAACAAATATTATAAATGCAGCCAGACAATTATTTTCAGAAACGACATGATTGTTGCAGATGCCTTTGAATCGTTCAGGATCAATATCGATACCGGCAGTGAGGAGATAAGTGAACCCGAAACCGAAATTCATGAACTTCATCTTTATCCGAATCCATCAACCGGAAATCTTAACATAAAATACAGGATAAATGAAGCAGGCCGTGTAAAATTGTCGGTTCTGAATATTTCCGGACAGATGGTTAGTCTTATTGTTGACCAGGTCCTCCAGCCTGGTGATTATTCAGTTCTATGGGACTCACCTGAGGTATCATCCGGCATATACATGATAAAACTGGAAGCCGGGCCACGGCAGAAGATAAAGAAAGTCATTTTTATAAAATAGACGATAACTAATTGAAAATTAAGAATATCATGATAAAATCTTTAGGAAGGATACTCTTTGTATTATCCATTTTGACCGGTTCGTATAATCTGGCAGGACAGCACGGCTGGACCGTTAATCCGGCCGATTATGCGTATAATGGCAGTGTGACTGCCGTGGTTTTTCTTGGCAGTAATGAAGTAACAGCGGGAACGCTCGGAGCATTTGTCGGAAGTACCTGTCGCGGATTTGTAAATGCATCCCCTTCTGCGGTGGTTGCCGGACAATATGTTTTTTTATTGACATGTTACAGTAATGTCGAGAGCGGTGAAACGCTTACTTTCCGTTACTATAACGGATTATTTTATGATGTTATCGAAACAGTTGAATTTCAGAATAATATGATCAGAGGGAGTGAAGCGTCTCCGTTATTATTTCATATCTGCGATCCTGTTGCGGTAACAACCCAACCTGTCAGCACCAGCATGTGTGCCGGCACCGGTACAGCATCGTTTACCATCACCGCAGACGGAACTGAACCACTTTACCAATGGCAATATTACAACGGATCTGCGTGGGTGAGTGTAACTAACGGAACCCCTGCAGGGGCATCTTATTCAAATCCGACAACTAATGTTCTGGGAATTGCAGGGATTACTGCAGCCGGAAGTTATCAGTACAGGTGTTATGTTACCAATAATTGCGATAATACCGATAATGCCACCTCCAATTCTGCAACACTCACTGTTCAGAGTCTTTCAGAAGCTCCAACCGGGATTACAATAACCAACAACAATACATGCTATGGAACAAATAAGACCCTGACGGTTCAGGGAGGGAGCCTGGGTACCGGTGCAACATGGCAATGGTTCACCGGAACATGTGGAGGAACAGCTGCAGGTACAGGATCAAGTATAGTAGTTAATCCACCTGCCGGGACCAGTACAGTTTATTACGTACGTGCATCGGGAACATGCAATACAACAGATTGTGCAGAGGGTACCGTAATTGTCACACCGAATGTAGGCACACCTTCTGTTCCTGTGCCATCATTTACCACTATCTGTAGGGGTAGTCCGAATACAAGCTATACTACCTCTGCAGTAAATGCAACCAGTTATAACTGGTCGGTAACAGGCTCCGGCAATTCAATCTCCGGAACAGGTACTACAGGAACTGTAACATGGTCACCTTCATTTACCGGTGTGGCTACGATAAGTGTTACAGCAAGCGGATGCGGAGGTCCATCGCCATCAGCCTCAACAACAGTGACTGTTCTGGCACCGCCTTCAGCACCAGTAATAGGGACCATTACGCCGCCAACCTGTACTGTTTCAACAGGTAGCGTTGTTCTCAGTGGTTTACCATCATCAGGGACATGGACCATTAGAAGAACACCGGGCGGGACAACATATACAGGCACGGGCACCAGTACAACTATTGCTAATCTGCCTGAGGGAACATATACATTTACTGTTGAACTTATTACCGGTTGCACATCACCTCCGTCAGGTAGTGTTGTAATTCCTTCCCAGCCTCCCACACCGACACCACCGGTGGTCGGGACAATTACTCCACCTACCTGCACACTCTCCACTGGCAGTGTTGCACTGAGCGGGCTTCCTTCAACAGGAGAATGGACACTTACCCGTTATCCCGGGGCAGCACAAACAAAAGGTACCGGTGCAAGCACTGTCATCTCGGGCCTGCCTGCCGGAGCATACAATTATACTGTCACCAATCAGTACGGATGTACTTCACTGCCTTCGGCAGATGTAGTAATACCAGAACAGCCACCAACACCCGGAGCTCCGCAGATAGGCACAATCACACAACCAACCTGTGCTGTTGCAACAGGAAGTGTGGTACTGAACGGTTTACCTTCAGGCTCCTGGTCAATTTTGCCTTCTTACAGTGCCTCGGAGATAGGCGGTTCAGGACCTTCCGCAACAATAACAGGAGTACCTCCGGGAACACATACTTTCAGGGTATCAAATCAGTTTGGCTGTACCTCTGCACCTTCGGCCAGCGTGCTAATAAATACACAGCCGCCAACACCCACACCTCCGGTAGTCGGCACAGTTACCCAGCCAACATGCACGGTTGCTACGGGGAGTGTTGCACTGAGCGGATTACCTTCAAGCGGAACATGGACTGTAACCCGAAACCCGGGAGGCGTTACAACCTCCGGATCAGGTACAACAGCTCTGATAACAGGTATACCTGCAGGAACCTATACCTTTACCGTAACAAATTCATTTGGTTGTACCTCTTCTCCGTCAACGCAAGCTGTGATTAATGCTCAGCCTCCCTCTCCGGCGCCTCCTTCTCAGACAGTCGATTGTACTCTGGGAGCAGGCAATGCAGTAGTGACAGTAACAAGCCCGACCGGCACCGGTCTGGAATACAGAATTGATGCCGGGCCTTACCAGAGCAGTAATATATTCACAGGTGTGGCTAACGGAAGTCATACAATCACCGTAATAAATTCTTCCGGATGCACAACAACCGGCCCGGTATTTTCTGTATCCTGCGGATGTGCCAATCCTCCTACCCTGACCCTCAGCAGTACAAGTGGCAGTACATGCGGGACTGAACCGGTAACTGTAACCAATAATACCTTCGGCGGGAGCGCGACAAGCGTCACATTAGCAGAAAACGGGTACGGTACTCTGATCCCACTGTCAACCAGTACAACTCCTTTTTCATTCATTTATACCCCGGCAGCAGCAGACGCAGGAAGAGTTGTAACTATAACAGTTACAACAAATAATCCTTTGGGATCTCCCTGTAATGCAGCCTCAGCCACTT
>Ga0334882_1004554_pt1 | contig 11618 bp, 11 predicted proteins | sample GraSluR1_MG_5_FD_207226 | JGI IMG/M metagenome (GOLD analysis project Ga0334882, IMG submission 207226) | Sludge microbial communities from methane-producing bioreactor in Wageningen University, Netherlands - Granular Sludge_15_04-R1 | ecosystem: Engineered > Bioreactor > Anaerobic >... | reverse complement strand
TTGGTCCAATTTAGTCCTTCCAAGCTTACCTTTTCTACCATTTCCTCATCAATTTCTATTCCAAGACCAGCACCAGATGGTACATCTACAAAGCCTTTTTTATATTGAAATATTTCCTTGTTTTTTACAAAATCGAGCAGATCAAAGCCCTGATTATAATGAATACCTAAGCTTTGTTCCTGAATAAATACATTTTGTGTACATGAGTCAACCTGCAATGTCGCTGCCAAGGCAATTGGACCATAAGGTGCATGAGGTGCTACTGCAATATCATAGGCTTCCGCCATAGCTGCAATTTTCCTTACTTCAAATATGCCGCCAGTCAGTGAAATATCTGGCTGGATAATGTCTACTACGCCTTGTTGCATAATATGCTTATATGACCAACGAGTACATAATCTTTCCCCTGTTGCTATAGGAATTGAGGTATGACTTGCTATTTCCTTAAGTGTGTCATCATTTTCAGGCAAAACTGGCTCTTCAATAAACATAGGATGATATATTTCCAACTCATGGGCCAATACTTTTGCCATTGCCTTATGTACACGCCCATGAAAATCGATTGCAATTTCAACATCATTACCTACTGATTTACGAATAGAATCAACCCGTTCTAAAACTGCTTCTATCTTCTTGTAGGTATCAATATAATGCATTTCATCACAAGCATTCATTTTTACAGCTGTAAAGCCCAAATTTTTGCGTTCTAAAGCAGCTTTTCCAACATCACTAGGGCGATCGCCTCCTATCCAAGAATATACTTTAATATTTCTTCTTGCTTTACCTCCTAAAAATTCATAAACAGGCATATTATAATACTTTCCCTTAATATCCCATAATGCCATTTCAATTCCTGATACTGCAGTCATATGAACCGGACCACCTCTAAAAAAATATCTGTATAAGCACTGCCAAATGTCTTCGATTTCTAGAGGATTTCTACCAATAATCAAGTTACTTGTTTCGTAAATACAGTTAACAACTGTTTCTGTTCTAGTACCAGAAATACACTCTCCCCAACCTGAAATTCCACTGTCAGTTATAATTTTAACGAAAATCCATCGAGGTTTTAATTTGTAGACCTTTATATCAGTAATCTTCATTCTAATTTTCCTCCCAAGCAATTAGATTTGGTGGAACTTTACCACTCTTAACAGATAAAACATTATCAACTGCTGTAGAACCCATTCTTCGATTTGAATCATACGTTGTTCCTGCTTCATGTGGTGTCATCAATACATTAGGAAAATCAAAATACGGCTGCCATTCTGGTGGCTCAGAATCATATACGTCTGTTGCATAACCAAGCAGTTTTCCATCTTTTAAGGCATTCATTAATGCATTAGAATCAATACATTTACTTCGTGCTGTATTCACTAAGATAGCTCCTTTCTTCATCATATCGAATTGATTTTTGCTTAAAATCTTGTAAGTTCCCTCATTTAAAGGAACATGTAAACTGATAAAATCTGATTGTGATAAAAGCTCTGGTAAATCAACATACTCAACACCTAGCGTTTTTGCAGCATCACGCTCTACAATATCATAGCCTAAAATTCTCATTGAAAATCCTGTAGCACGTTTAACTGTTGCCAATCCTATATTACCAATTCCGATAATCCCAATAGTTTTTTTATAAAGACTAATACCAGGGCGTTTAATCCATTCTTTATTTTTTGTTTCTCTTATTGCCCTGTAATAATCTCTTGCAATCATCAATATAAATCCCATTGCACAATCTGCTACTTCTTCTTTGTTCGTACCAGGTGCATTTGTTACAATAATCCCCATATCATGTGCCTTTTCTTTATCAATTGCATCTACTCCTACACCATGCTTTGCAATAACTTTCATTTTAGTAAAATGATCTATAACATCACCTGGAACTTTATCATTTCCAACAATCAATGCATCTGCATCAGATGCATATTCTATCATTTCAGCTTTTGTAAAAGGTCTTCCAAAAGGATTTAGGATAACTTTACATCCCGCTTTTTCTAATCGTTCTACCGGTTGTTTATAAAATTTCCCAAATGATACAGCAGTTGCTACAACCTTCCATTCATTTTTCATTCATACTCATTCCCTTTCTAAAATAATTCTAAAGAATATTAATAGTTATGGAATTCAATCCATAATAAATTTTAATTTTTCTATTACTTCCAAAGGTGATTCTGATGCATAGATATCTTTTAAAATACTTTGTTTAGAGAATATATTCATGAGATTACTTAATGTCTTTACCTGTTGTTCTGGGTTCTTAATTGCCATCATAAAAATTAGTGATGCTTCTACTCTACCTGTGTCGCTGCCCATTTCTCTAAATACAATTGGATTTTTAAGTTTGGCTATCAATATGCCAGGGACATTGACGTGTTTTGCATCCGTATGTGGTATGGCAACCTTAATACCATCGGTATTCAATCCAGTTGGAAATGTATTTTCTCTTTCCAATATACCTTTTACATAAGAATTTTTAACATATCCTTTTTGCCTCAATATTTCTGATAAATTAATTAAAAGTTGTTCTTGATTTTCTGCTTCATAATCTATAAGAACTAAATCTTCATGTAATAGTACACTTTCTTCCTGCATAACAACGTTCCTCCAAATCTTTATTAATTATTCACATAACAATAGAGCAAAATACATGCCAAGTCAGTGCATAGCTTCAGACTCATTGTGTTTGCTAAGTTTGGCTCATATAATATGCTCATATATATAACAAAACTGCTAGTGCATAATTTATATATTGTTACTGCGTAAATGTTTTCATCTTTATCTCTAAATAAAAAAAGGGCCGGTTATCCGTTGAGATACTCGACCATTTCTATATTATATTTAAAGTATTTCAAGAGTCGGTTACAATGGGTATCCCTTGGACACCAGAAATACTTTACCTCCAATTATGGATATTTCATTCCTTATTAATTCAATTTCAAATTCAAATTCACTTATTTTATGATAGCTCCATCCATATCATATTTTAAGTATCAAATTAGAAAATTTTTTTAAATCATCCATATGATTCTCAATTATAGCCCGTACTATTTCTAGATTCACTGTTTGATAATCATGCACAGCTATATTTCTAAATCCAACCATAGATTTCAACTCTTTCATAAGCTTTTTATCTATTATTTTATTGTTAAACAATACTTCAAATGCATCTTTCAATAACAGATACTTTATTCAGAACAACATCATTCATATATTTGTCCCCTTTTTTTTATATCATTTAATATTATTTCCCTTTCTTCATTTAAAGTAGGATAATCCTTAAATGCATACATTTCAAAGTACGCTCTTCTAATATCATTACTACAATATACACAATTTCCATTAGCTATTATTTGAACTTTGAATACAGTAGATGCTTTATTTAAATCAACTAAATCCACATCCCTCTTCAATATATCTGCAAGTTTTTGAGCCAATATAAAGACTTCATAAGATGTAAATTTATTATCACTGCCAAAAGCTATATCTATATCACTGTCTTCTCTATAAATTCCATTCACACTGGATCCAAAAATGTAAATTAAATACGGCTTAACTTCATAACTTAAAAATTTCACTATTTTATCTACATTTTCCTGACTTATATTCAACGAATTCACATCTCCTTCAATTTTCTCCTGTAAGATATTCTATATATTATGTTGAATTTTTCCCTTGAATCAAAAATACCTCTCCAGTTCTTCCACCTTCTCCATATTGAATATATCTGTAGCTATAACATCCAAAGTTTCATCTGACAAGCTATTTATTTTGTCGGTATAACCAACAGGCAGCTTCTTGAATTTCTTTATCAATTGTTTGATAATAAGCTCTGATTTGCCTTCTTTTCTGCCTTCTTTTCTGCCCTCATCTCTTATCATTTTTCCAATTTCAGTCATATTTATCATCTCCTTCAATTTTCTTCTGCTTATTTCATCTCCAAATTTATCTAGCAGTGCATATAGCATGCTGGTACATTCCAGCTTTGTTCCGTTATCCTCTATACTCTGTGCCAATTCTATACTTTTAACTGCCCTTTCACTCCTGCTTTCGCTGCCGCTCATAAGTGGCAGAAATGTTATGCATAATATATCATTATAGGTAAGTTTCTCTCCATTATGTATCTTATTTTTAAGATATTCTATTCTTTCATCACCATCTATATTCTTCATATAAAAAGGTTCTATCCTATACTTTATGGTTCCTGCATCTATATATTCATCTACATCTTCTATATCCGAAGAATAAACTACAATAGTTCTGACTTTTCTTTTTTCCCTATAAAAAAGAGAAGCATCATAGTAAAGAAATCTTTTGATATCATCTTTTTTGTCAGTGGTCTGGAATTCAAAATGTAGGTACGATCCGTCTTCCGTATAGAATAGATAATCCGTATATCCTGTCTTTATCTCTATGTTTTTTATCTCTGTCTCAGCCGGTGCTATTATTCTGGTGCCTATATTGAAAAAACTTACGGCACTCTGCCTGAATATATCCATGGCCTTTTTCAGCACTGCGTCTTCTACTTTATTATAATCCATATCATTCATCCCTTTCCACAATAAATTTTATATTTTTATTATGGTCATAAATGGTTGGACCCATTCAAACATTTGTTCCTTTTAAAGTGATGACTTATTTAAGTTTACACTAACTTTATAAATATAAAAAACAAGTATATGTACCTGTGTATAAGGACTTATACTTGTTTAACTAATTTTATTCAATATTATTATGTGATTTAAAATTTTACAACAATTCTATAAGAGGAAGGTTTAATGGCTTCTTTCATAGCTTTTTCAATATCTTTAAATTCCAATATTTCACTGATTACCGGAGATGGATCAATAATTCCATCTCCCAGCAATTTTACAGCTTTGGCAAAGTCAGAGGAATTTGAGTTGGCAGACCCGGAGATGCTTATAAGCTTTTTATGCAACATATTTGGACTTACAGCAATTGGATTATCCGGATGATATGAACTGTATAATATTATCTTCCCATAGAGAGCTATCATGTCAAGGCACTGCTGTGCTATGGCAGATATTGCCGTGGTATTGAATATTATATCTGCTCCCCTTCCTTCCGTCAGCTCTTTTATTTTATCTACCGGACTTTCATCAATAGGGTTGAATGTTTCGTGGATACCAAGCCTGTTTAGTAATTTTCTTCTATTCTCATCAGGTTCACTGACTATTACCCTGGCACCTTTTTTCCAAGCTAAAAGTGAATGAAATACCCCCATTATACCTGCACCAATCACCAAAACATTTTGTCCCAATTTAATATCAGCTGTTTCTATACTGTGAATAACACATGACAGCGGTTCAGTTAGAGCTGCTGCTTCAAAACTGAGTTTATCAGGAATTTTAAAAACATTTCTGGTCTTGACTGCCAGATACTGTGCAAATCCTCCTATTCCAGGTACAGAAAGTCCTCCCACCAATTTTTCAGAAGCAAAGTTTTCACAGCTTCCTTCCTCACCTTTTCTACAGTAATAACATTCACCGCATGATGTCAGCAGTCCAACAACCACCCTGTCCCCTATATGCCATACAGAACTGTCCACTTCTGAACCGATATTCACAATTATACCTGATTGTTCATGACCACCTATAAATGGAAATTTGACTTTGTTAATTCCTTGATATACTCTTTGTTCCCATGTACAAATGGCACTTGCCTTCAACTCAACAAGCAATTCATCAAGTTTAGGTTCCGGTGTTTTTATATCCTGTATCTCTATTTCCCCAACATTTGTGAATACTGCTGCTTTCATTAATATCATCCCCTCTATAATTCCTTCAAAGCTTGTTCTACGTCTGCATTTTCATGTATAATCATTGAAATCGCTCTGCAATATTTATCAATATTTTTGTTGTTCCATATATTTCGTCCCATTACTACTCCTCTTGCACCTGATTTCATAGCATTTTTTATCATAGTAAATAGATCCCTTGCATTTTTTGATTTTCCCCCTCCTAAAATTAGAACTGGTCTATAACAATTTTCTACTACCGTTCTGTATTCCTCTGAGTTACTTTCCTCTGAATAGCAGGTCTTTACAAAATCCGCTCCATATTCGGCACCCAATCTTGCTGAAAATGCAATATTTTCAAGTGTTCTTTTCGATTCTTCCTTAAATCCGCCAGGAATCATTTCTGCTCCAAACACGAGACCCCACTTATCAGCTTCCGAAGCATTTTTTGAGAGCATTTGAATCATTTTATCCTCATCTTCAAGCCCCACAAAACCCATGCTCATAATTCCATCTGCTCCTATCTTTACAGCATCTTCTACTGAAAAAGTTGACGTTACATTGTTCATTACCTGTCTATCTGGATGAATAGACGTAATCCCTCCATCTATTCTAAGTATCAACCCCATGCTTCCTATTTCATTACTGTACTTTTTTGCAACTCCATAGGTAGTAAGTATAGCATCTACTCCTCCACTTTTGGCTTTTTTAATTATTTCGCCGGGATCTGTCAATATACCAGTAACATCCATCGAAGAAGCATGATCCATAGCTAAAACAAATGCCTTATTATCCTTTTCTTTAAAAATGTTATACCATCTTTTTTTCATTTCAACGTCTCCTTTTTAATAATTTTGATAATTTACCATATTCCCAAAATTCCTCCTACTGCTCCTATTGCTATAAGAATAGCCAATACTGTTGTAGCCTTGAATTTTTTATTTAGCAGTTTTAACGATAATAATGTTATTATCAAAGGCAGTAGATTCAGCAAAAGTTTATCAAGTACATCTTTTTGTATACTTAAACCACTTGCACCCATCTTCAAATTGACATATGTTGTAAGCTGTACAAAATTTGCCGATAATGCACCCAGAACTATTGCTCCCATTGTCGTAGCCATCGTCATAACCTTCTTGAGTAAATTACCTGCCAATATTTTTTGAATTCCTTCCCGTCCAAGTTTATATCCCTGCATCCACATATAATATGCTAGAGAAATCGTGATACCCATTATTAATACTGAATACGATATAGGTCCCAATAAATTTCCCTCTGAACCTAAACTTATCCCGAATGAAAGCAATATAGGTACAAGAGTTCCCTGCACTAGAGTATCTCCAATTCCCGCAAATGGTCCCATCAATCCAGTTTTAAGTCCATTTATCATCTCATCACTTATAGCCTCTCCATTGGCTCTTTGTTCTTCCATAGCTATTACCATTCCATGTATTACTCCACCAAAATTGGGCTCAGTGTTGAAAAATTCCATATGTCTTTTTATTGCTGCTTTAAACTCTGACTCATCATCTCTATACAACTTCTTAATTATCGGAGCGAGACAGTGAACCATTGCTGTAGATTGCAATCTTTCATAATTGTAATTTGAATGTGAAAAGAATGTCCATCTCCAAAAAGCTTTAATTACATCTTTTTTACTGAGTTTTTTAGTTTTCTTATCAACCTCCTGCATCATGCATTCCCCCCTTCTCGCAACATCAAAAGCTGAGTATAAATGTAGGCCACTATAAATGCAAATACCGAAATTACAAGTACTGTCAATTTAAAATAGCTTAATGAAAGAAATCCTAACATAAAAAATAATATTGTTTCTTTTCTCCCTATTGCCTTTAAATTCATTGCAATACCTAATGCAGGTAATATTCCTCCTATAACCGTCAATATATGAAGTGGCGTTCCTCCTAAAGTATCAATAGCTCCCTTAACTGCACCCGAGCCAAAATATGAAGCAAGAGTAACTGGAATTACACAAAGTAAAAATATACAAATTTGAGGAAGAATTATGTGGTAGAGATAAATTATCTTTTTAAGCTCTCCTTTTTCTGCTGCGACGTCGGCCATATGAACAAATGCTATATCAATAGTCATATGAGTTACCCAAACTATAGTTCCCAACAATCCTAGCGGTATAGCAAGAGTAATCGCAACATTTGGAGAAACATTCGCAGCTATTCCAAGTGCAGTTCCAAGTATGCCTGCCAATCCTGGATCTACTGGTGATGTACCTCCTGCAGTTATAAAGGCTAAATATGGAAGGTTTATTGCTGCTCCAATTATACATCCTTGCACCGGATCCCCAAGAACAATCCCTACTAGTGTACCTCCAACAAGCGGTCTCATAACAGTCGTGCCTCCCATAAGAGTCAACCAAGGTGTTCCAATATAACCCAAATAATAAATAATCCCTATCAATACTGCTTGCCAAAGATGAATCTGCATTGACATCCTCTCCTTTTTACAAAAACTTTTCTACTTTTACCGCATTGTCTTCAGGAATAATCTGTATTCTTACATCAACTCCCTTCTGGATTACTTGCTTCAATATGTCTTTTTCTTCATCAGATGCGGATATATTCTTATATAATTTCTTTCTCTTTACATTCGCTCCCATCCCTCCTATAATCAGCTCTTTAAGGTGCACTCCATTTTGGATAAGCCTATATACTGTATCTGGTGTTTTAACAAGCAGTATTATTCTGTCTCCATTGTCTTCACCCATTAGAAATTTTGCACCAGACTCTATGTCGAAGACATCCAACTTTACTCCGGGCGGTACTGCTACCTGTAAAATAGATTTTAAGAACGTATCTCCAGCAACCCCGTCATCAACAATGACAATTTTATTACCCTGTGTATAATGCAGCCAGGCTGTCATAACCTGTCCATGTATCAACCTGTCATCTATTCTTGTCAGCACTATATTTACCATATAATCATCTCCTATAATTTTTTATATTGGCTTTTTTCATTTCATCGAAAAATTCTTTTATACCATCCTTTCCACATTTCATCACATATTCCGCTAATTCGTCCAACTTCATGGAATTTCTCATATTTAACGCCTCCAATATCATTGGCAAATTTATCCCACAAATAGATCTATATTTATGGTGAATTAGATATTTGCTGTTTACCGCAGTAGTATTATATGGGCTGGCACAGTATAAATCAGAGAATACCAAAACTCCTTCTCCTTCATCCAATTCAATTATACTGTCAAGTACTTTTTTACCGAATAGCTCTATACTGTCACCATGATATAGTCCAAAACACTTGCATTTTTTTTGTTTTCCCATAATAAGCTCCACACTGTTCAACAATCCCTTTGCAAAATCACCATGTGTTACAACCAATACTCCTATCATTATTTTTCTATCCTCCTTTCAATAGCTTACCTACTTTAACAGCAAAAATGGTGCCAATAAATATACTGACAACTGTGTAAAAAGCTTACGATACATTGATTTAAACACATTTGCGCAAATAAAAAACGGTCTTTTCTAAAACCGTTTTCACAATATATATCTTTTAATATGTGTGTAACAATATTTTTACAATCTGTGTATAATGTTACTTGTATATATTTAACATTTCTACTATATATGCAAATTCTGAATCAGGTATCATAATGCCAAAAGCATTCTCTACGATCTGGAAACTCGATTTTAATATCAAAAAGGTATGCTGTCCATTTTCTTTCAAGCTAGATAATTTTCTATATTGCAGCGGTTCACCTTTAATTACCCTTTCAAGCATACTTATACAATGAAATATAAATTTGATCTTCAAACCTTTGTCGTCCTGTATATTTAGCTTCTTTAAAATTTCAGCGTACACCTGACTTAACAGTATATATGCTTTTCTTGGGTTTAAAAAAGTAAGTACTTCTTCCAATAGGTTCATCATTCTATCTTCATCAAAGCTAAAATAATCAGCTTCCATTTTCAAATCATTATTCTGTTCTGATTTGGATTCCCTCTCTATTTCAATTCCCTGACCTATAAAAGTACTTGCACTATTAACTTCTTCAACCAGCAAATCAAGTTTCATGTTAGGCATCATGGATTTCCTTGCTGCTTCTATAACCATAGGTGTACTTACCATTTTAACTGTTCTTGTAGGTATTCCGGTCTTTTCAGTAATTATTTCTGAAAATGTCGTAAGAGATCCCATATCTACTAAAAGCAATACTCCCTTTTTATTGTCAATTCGCTCAACCATATTCTCTGCCTTGCTTAAAATATCATTGACATTGGCCTTCAATGGCATATCTATAGCTCTGACATGGTTTATCTCAAGAAGCTCATTTGCAACTTTTGCCATGCTGCTTGCAGTGGAATCCCCATGTGCCAGTACCAATACACCTATGTAATTCTGACCATTACTTGTCTTTAAAGCATATAAAAACATAGACATAAAAGCAGCTTCTTCTTCTGGTATTTTTATATCCAAACCTTTCTCCAACCTATTTTTAATTTTTTCTGCAATTTTATACTCATCAATCAGTTTAGCAGAATCCATTGACGAAGGAGCTGCCCTTACATATTGTCCTCCCGATTTAATTCTTTCTATCAAAGTTTCTATATGAAGAGCAAGACTATACACAACCTTTTGATCAATGGATATTTCAAGATCTTTCGATACATCTCTCAATATTTCACTTACTATATTTACTATTTTTTTTGGTACGATTTTAAATAAAATCGATTCCTGTTGTTTACCAGTAAGCTCATTTTTACTTTGATAATGCTCATTAAAATATTTCCTGACCTGACTATTGATAGTTTTCTTTATCTGCTGAATTGACTTCCCCTGTTCAAAATATTCCCTGGAATTGTTCAATATACTTTCATAAAAATCCTCTTCGGTTCTGTAATCATCATGTATCAATATTTTTTCAAGATTACTGTCTATTTGAGAATTTACCCCATCAAAAGTTAAATCACCAAAAGCATCAATATCAAAGTTCTTTATTATTTCCTCCCTTTTTCCATTCAATGTAAAAATACCTTCCTTGAATCTATCTGTCATCTGTGACAGCTTAACATATATCTTGTTTTTGTTTTCTGTTATATACTCTACAAATGCGTTGGCACAGGCCAATTGTATATCATTTCTAAGTTGACCAATATTACCTGTACAATTATATAGTAAAAATAACTTTAATACTTCTGTTGTTACAGTCACAGGTAGTTTTATCTTTTTCGACTCTTCTTTAAAAAAGCTGCATATGAGTTCCATTCTCTCCTTAATAGGTTTCTCCGATAATCCCGGAAGTTTTATTACACAAGGTATTCTCCGCAAAAAAGTTTTCAAGATTGTCTTGTCTGGATCTTCAGTTGTAGCTGCTATAATCAATACTCTGGCTTTATGTATGCTATTCGATTCTCCGAGTCTTCTAAATTTGCCTCTGTCAATTAGCGAAAAAAGCATTTCCTGTCCTTCAGGCGGAAGCCTGTGAACTTCATCAAGAAACAGTATCCCTCCATCTGCAGAGTCAATTAATCCTTTTTTATCTCTATCGGCCCCTGTGAAGGCACCTTTAACATGTCCAAAAAGATAGGATAGAAGCAATTGGGAATTCCCTGCATAATCAGCACAATTAAAAACTATATATGGAGAATCCGATTTCAATCTTCCTATTTCTATAGCATATCTGTACATTATTTCTGCAAAAGTTGTCTTTCCTACACCAGTCGGCCCGATTAAAAGTGTATGAAGCCCCTGGGGTGGATATACTATAGCTGCAATTGCCTGTTTTACCGGATTTTTAAGGCTGTACTTGGCTCCAATTATACTGTCGAATATATTATTAGGAGAACCCTTATTTACATCTTTG
>Ga0334882_1004553_pt1 | contig 11621 bp, 9 predicted proteins | sample GraSluR1_MG_5_FD_207226 | JGI IMG/M metagenome (GOLD analysis project Ga0334882, IMG submission 207226) | Sludge microbial communities from methane-producing bioreactor in Wageningen University, Netherlands - Granular Sludge_15_04-R1 | ecosystem: Engineered > Bioreactor > Anaerobic > Unclassified... | reverse complement strand
CTATTACTGTTATCCAAACAAGTTCAAAGAGAATTTCATTAAACTCATGCTCATAGGCAACTCAATCCCGGTTCTCAAGCCCAGATAGCTATATGTAGTATAATCGATAAATGAGGCAGCAGCAATATATTTCGCATTTGCCTGGTCTCCAAGAATCGTCAGGGGAGATATAAATCTGTTTTTCCTTAACGACCTCCAGAATATTGGCCAGCGCCTCTATCGGATATTTTACATTAAAAGATATCCTGTTTGAAGATTCTAACATGTTGTTTAAAAGGTCCTGATTAAGAGAAGAAATAAGCGCCTCGTGGAGATCATTTTTTACGTCGACCTCGATTACATCTTCATATCCGCTGGATTTCTTTATTTCAGATGGTGTGCCGGAAACCAGTAGTTTGCCATTGTCTATTATGCATATCCTGTCAGAGAGTTTTTCGGCCTCTTCCATGTCGTGAGTGGTAAGTACGATTGTAGTTTTTTCCCTGATTGACCGGATATAATCCCGCACAAGTATCCTGCTTTGCGGATCGAGGCCTGCCTGAGGCTCATCAAGGAAGAGGATCTGAGGAGAATGTATCAATGCCTTTTCTTCCTGCTTCGGCGGCAGACATATTATACATCTGTCCCATAAACAGAATTTGTTCCAGGCAGGTCAGGTTCTCCCAGATGACAATATGCTGAGGGCAAAGGCCGATTGATTTTCCGAAATCTCAAATGAAATATTGTTGACTGCAATAATGTTACCAAATCTTTTAAGGATAGAGTCTGCGGTCAAAACAGGTTTCATGTAAAATAACTCTGGTGTGTTATAATTATAAAATTAACACTTTAGAATGATTTTTTATACGGCAAATTTAATTACTGCATGACTTGTAAATCAACCGGTTTAATCTATGCATCGGGAAAATCTTAATAAGGAACAGCTTTGTTCTTCTATTTAATGTACTTAGTTTAGTATTAAATTCTCTTAGTATACAATAAATCAGCAGATTGTCAATTATAAGCTGTTACAAGTTATGAGATGTGTTTAAATAACTATAATGGGAGAGAGTTCAAAGATTTTGTTAACAAAAATCCCTCAAGTTTAATGATATTTCCTATTTTTCTGATTAATCTCAGGTTAGATATTTCAAACTTCTCCGTCCAACCTCCGCATAGCTACTGTGGGCAAAGTATGAATTCGGCCTGCTAAGCAAACCACCTGAAGGGGGCTTAATGAGCAACCAGAAAACTGGGCTAAAGCTCATTTCTGTTATTATTAGTATATTGCCTTTCATTCAAGAATGTATTAACGATGAGAATCTGTGTATTGACTTTAATGATTTCTCTCACTACTATATCCTGCAGCAGTGAGGATAAGAAACAAGCGATTACCACAAATACAGAAACCAGTGAAGAAATGGAACATGAGCAAGAGAGATTGAAATACCTTGCGCTGGGAGACTCATACACTATCGGTGAAGGCGTTGGCAGCAGCCTGCGCTATCCCGTTCAGATAGCAGATTCCCTGGAAAAGCGGGGTTACTTCATGGCAGCACCCGAGATTATTGCAGTTACCGGTTGGACAACATCAGATCTGAAGGCTGGCATAAAAGCCGCTGATCCACGGGGTCCCTATGACCTGGTCAGCCTGCTGATCGGGGTAAATAACCAGTACCCGGAGATCGTAAAAATGCTGGAGGAAGAATAATAATGGAAATGGAATCGGTGTATAAGGAGGCTATGGACCTGGATGAGCTGGATGAGCTTTCCGCGTACAGATCAAAGTTCATTTCAGGGGATGAAAAGCTGATCTATCTTGATGGGAATTCACTCGGTAAATTGCCTGCTGAAAGCAAAGCCATCGTTGAGCGTTCTGTTAATATTGAGTGGGGTGAGAGACTGATCCGGAGCTGGAACGAGGACTGGTACACAAAGAATACGGAACTGGGTGATAAAATTGCTCAGATTGCCGGAGCTTCCGCAGGCGAAATTGTTATAACTGATACCACTTCAGTCAACCTCTACAAACTGGCCCATGCAGCACTTAAGTATAAAAAGGGCAGGACCCGGGTAGTGACAGATGAATTGAACTTCCCTTCCGACCTTTATATTCTCCAGGGCCTGGTAAAGGAGCTTGGGGAGGGATATGAACTGATAGTTGTTCCTTCCGGGGATGGTATGACGATCGATACCGGGGATCTTAAGGAAATGATTGATGACAATACTGCGCTGGTATCACTCTCGCATGTGTCATTCAAATCCTCTTTCAGATACAGCATGAAGGAGATCACATCGCTTGTCAGGGAGAAAGGAGCGATGATATTATGGGACCTGAGTCACAGCATTGGTGCGGTCCCCGGTGAACTGAACGAATCAAATGCCGACCTTGCAGTGGGTTGCACTTACAAGTACCTCAACGGAGGTCCGGGCTCACCTGCTTTTCTGTATGTACGAAAGGATCTCCAGGATAAACTCTCTTCACCCATATGGGGGTGGTTTGGAGAAAAGAATCCCTTCGATTTTGAATTGAATTATCGTCCGGGTGAAGGCATAAGACGTTTTCTTACCGGCACGCCACCAATATTATCCTTGAAGGCAATAGAACCCACTCTCGATATGATGAACGAGATTGGTATGCACAGGATCCGTAAGAAAAGTGTTTCGCAGTCAGAGTTCCTTTTAAGACTTGCAGAGGAATTTCTCTATCCTCTGGGCTTTCGGTCCGGATCTCCCGTGGATCCTGAAATGCGTGGATCTCACCTGTCGCTGCGCCATCCGGAAGGATACCGCATCTGCAAAGCCCTGATCGATCCGGATTCCGGGAATGCTGTCGTTATCCCGGATTTCAGAGAGCCTGATAATATCCGCCTGGGGATTACTCCTTTATACACTACCTACACAGATTTATTTATGGCCGTCAGGGAGATCAGGAATATAGTTGAAGATAAGCTCTTCTTAAAGTATTCATCTGAAAGAGAGCAGGTAACTTAGCCGGGATTTTTCGATGTTTCTGCAAACTTACTCACCCATTCCAAGGCTTCGCGGGATTGCGTCGCCCAGGATGGGGCTCCTTGTCTTCCGCCTCTGCTGTCCTTTTGGTGACAGCCGTTGAAGGTGTTGCAATTGTAACCGGGGTAATGCTGACTATGATAAGTGTTTTTGATAAATAAATGTAATAGCAAATCAGGCTACTATTTCAGGTTTGTAAAAAATCTTCAGGTTCGATTCGTTATACTCCTCTGGTGACAGATTAATAATATCCATAGGAATTCTAAATTTTTTCAATGTTTCTGTTTCAGGTTTCATGGTTAACTTTGCACGTTCAAACAAATCAAGATTCTTAAAATCGGAAGATATTATAATTATATCTATATCACTGTCTTTTTCCATATTTCCTCTTAATGCTGAACCAAATAATGCAATGGAGTCAACATGAATTCCATATCTTATCAAAGATTGTTTTAAAAAAGCAATTATTTCGTCTATTGTTGCTTTATCCATAGTTGAACTTCTTTAGTCTGTTGTAAAATTGATTCCGTTCTTTCTTTTGTATATACAGTGAAAAGTTTCTTTAAATCGTCAGGGTATCTGGTGGGCACAGAAATATTATTTAAAGTATATATGAATTCATAATATGCTTCACTTAATTCAAGTCCTGTTTTATCGACAAAGTATATCAGACTGTGAGATTTTGTTGGAAACTCACCTGTTCTTTTTAATAATAATCCTTTCAAGGCTTTCTCTAAAGACAAATGACACATAAAAATGCAATATACAGTCCTGCCGGATTTTAGCATATCAATCGCCGTTTCCAAATCATAATCCGATTGAAAATACCATTCTTCATATTTGGACTTAATATCCATAAGGCAAATTTATCAAAAAATCTGTCTTACAGCTAATTTGAGGATTTGTTTTTTATTGCTGCCTCAACATGAAGATATACCTCGTGGTCATAAACAGGTCTGGCCTCCCAGCTATTTTGAATTAAATCCAGCGCCTCTTTGTACTTCCCCTGTTTGAAAAATCCCCAGCCCTTACAGTCTGCATAATAGAATTCATCAGACCCAATCCTGATGCCTTTTCGATCAGCTCTATGCCTTCGGTTACATTTCGATCTTTATCAATCAGGAACTTCGCAAGGTTGTAATAACGGTATGGATTTTCAGGTTGTAATACCAGTGCCTGCCTGTAATACTCCTCTGCCCTGTCAGGAAGATCTGCCTGGTTATATATTGAAGCTAAGCTGATCCTTCGAAGCCATTTCCACGAATGCCCTGAACTCATGCTCCCAGGCAAATGATTTTGGGTCGCAATAGGTTCGTGATATTATGGGGATAAATACTAGACATTTCAGTTTCTCCTTCAGGGATTCATCAACATTGTGTGTTTCCAGCAGCCCGTCATGGGGATTGATATCAAAATTAAACCTTTATCAGGCTAATTGCAAAATTTTCTTCTTATGGCAGAACATCATTATAAAACCTCTGCCAGTTACACAAGTTTCGCCATGTCTCTGATTAAACTCAGGTAAAAGTCAAAACAAAAAAGCCCCCTTGCGGGGGCTATTGTTTTGTTCTTATGGTTCATTGATTATCACAGTCTCAAAAGGTTTGCTCTGAATCTCAAAAGAAAAGAGAGGCCGTTTCCGGCCTCCTTTCTTCGTTCCTCAGACTATGCTCTTCTTTACTTTAATTTAATATGAATCTTATTATCCGCCGGCGGCAGGTCCGTCCACAGGCTCCTCACAATACTCACAAGGGGAGCAAAAGCAGCGGGCAGTGCATCAAGCTTTGCACTCTCTTCATCTGAAATTTGCTCATCTCCTGCAAAATAGGCTTTATAGCCACTTGTGCCATAAGGAGCAAAAAAAGTTGCGGCTGCCTCAGAGAGCCCGAACATTCTCGGCAGATAGTAAATGAAGAAACCATTGACCCTTGCAGTGATCTGAATATCAGAATATTCAAGAAAGCTCACCCCTCCGGGTAGTTGTTCGTCAATGTCTGTTACCCGTCTGGAGTCGATATTGATAAAATTATCATCGAGCCTCATTATCCTGTAAGAGTATGGTGGCGTAACAAGGGAACCTGTCTGTATATCATACAGTGTTTTGCCGTTATATTCATATGAAACAATGTCATTTGCATGATAATGTCCTGTGAAGACCATGCTTACGCCTGCATCCATAAGAGCTTCTGCATTTGCCTTTGAGCCCGAGATTAGAGGTTCAATGCTTTTCTGACCGGTATAGTGCTCAAGTATTCCATAATGCATCATGGCCAGGACCTTGATCTTGTTCTCACGGGCTTCTGTCATTTTTTCCTGTATCCAGGCCATTGTTTCTGGTTTTATGGCACCGCTGACTTTTAAACCTGCGGTTGCAAAAGTGTAATTGATATTGTCAATCCCGAGGATCCACAGGTTACTATGGGGCTGACAGATATAGCTCAGGGAATTCGGGTCCCTGTAAAGGAGGGACTCGTCGTTATAACCGAAATCTCCGTATATTTCTGCGAACTGGTCTGCAGTAATATTGTCAACAGCTGTGGGGGGCTCAGTCTCAAATGAGAATGCATCCGGATTTATTATATCATTATTGCCCGGAACAACAAACACCCTGATCCCGGCATTTTCAAGATCCTGCAGGAGGCCCTGCACGACCTGGTGACTCATCAGTTCACCGTCCTTGGCCAGATCGCCCGGTATAAGCAGAATATCAGGCTTTTCAGCCAAGAGTTCCGAGACGGCTTTCCTGAAAATTGGATCACTCAGCTCCAGTATCTTACGATCCCGCAGGAGATACTCCATCAAGGACGGACTCTCTTCGATATTATCGGGTAAGAGGTCGGGATGAGTGTAATGCATATCAGATATCACCGCGATTTTGATTTGCGGACAAATCAGATTGCACGGACTGTTATTATTGCCCGGGCCTTGGGGAGGAGCATCAAACCACTGATCTTTTGCACAGGATATGCATATAAAAATCAGCATTAACAGATAGAAGAACTTAAACTTTTTCATAACTCTGCATTTTTGGTTAAACATTAACAACGGCTGGGTATTTTTACAGGATACATAAACCAAATCTCCTTAAAGAACTTATCTTTAATCTGATAATGTTATATTCATATCAAAATTAGACCAATAGATCGTAACGAGCTTTGCTGTAAGTCTCCAATATTTTACTGTAAATCTCAGATTTGTTTTTAAGTTCATCAATTACTTTCGTATACCTCTCTCTTGCATTTCTGACATACTATTACAAATAGTGCGGGGTTATTTAGCCAAAGTTATGGTTCCCCGGCCACTAACAGGAATATAGCCGGTTCCGGGATTAACTCCGGACAATGTAAGCTGGCCGGTAGCACCTTCAAAGCTGCCAGTCCGAAAAGTTAACTCTCAGTCTAAAAAGTTAACTCTCAGTCTCAAATGAGATTTGAGTTTGTTTTAAAGGTCTCAGAAAACAGTTTAAGAATCCAATGAAGAGACTTAACTCCTGTATCTCCTGGGATTTGTTCCGAATTCACGGGTAAATTCACGACTGAAATAGGCCAGACTTTTAAATCCAACACTAAATGTTATCTCTGTTACATTCAGGTCGGTTGTTGAAAGTAACTCTTTTGCCCTGTGCAGTCTCAGGGTCTTAAAATAATCAGCTATTGTTTTATTACTCACAGATTTGAATTTCCTGTATAACTGGGCATGACTGACTCCCAGTATGTTACAAAGTTTTATAATGCCGAATTCATCATCCTGAAGATTGGTCTCCAGAACCTGCCTTACCTTAATCATGAATTCGTCCTCCTTTTTTATGCTTGCATCGGATGTCTCCGGGAATTTCTCAAGTGATGCATACCGTTCATGGAGCCTTTTCCTGAGTTCAACCAGGTTTTTAAGCTGGATGTGCAATTCTCTTTCATCAACCGGTTTGGCCAGATAGGCATCAGCACCTCTTTCCAGCCCTTCAAGCCGGGAATCAATGTCGGCCTTGGCCGTGAGCATCACCACGGGAATATGGCTGGTACCGATATCATTCTTTACCTTTTCGAGCAATTCGATCCCGTCCATGACCGGCATCATCACATCGCTCAGGATAATATCCGGGATGAGTTCAAGTGCCTTTTGCACGCCGGTCTGCCCATTCTCCGCAACCTCTGTCCTGTATTCGTATTTAAGGACAGCCTGCAGGTACAGGACCACATCCGGGTTATCTTCCACGATCAGCAGCAGTGGCAATTTTGAAAGAGTAACTTTATCAACGGGTAATAAATCTTTGTGGTATTGCCCCGGATAAAGAGGTTCTTCGGCAGGGCTGACGTTTTCATACTGATCATCTGTGACTTTGACCAGATCTGTTGATTCCGGTGTATCTGATAACGGGGCATTGCGGGTAACCGGCAGGATAACTGTAAATGCCGAACCCTCACCAGGGGCGCTCGTCACAGATATCGATCCGTTAAGGAGTTGTACTATCTCTTTTGTCAGGGCAAGACCAATACCTGTTCCTCCTGCGGACAACTGGTGATCTACTTTGTAAAAACGGTCAAACAGGCGATCCAGATGTTCTTTTTCAATACCGATGCCTGTGTCCCTTATCCGGATTGAGTACATTCCCCCGTTATCCACAACTTCTGTAGAAACTTCAATCAATCCACCCTCAGGTGTATATTTCAGGGCATTGGAAACAAGGTTGGTTATGATGTGCATCAGTTTCTCGGGATCAAAATCCAGCTCGAGGATTATTTCTGCTGATAAAAATCTCAGGTTTATCTTCTTCCTGGCAGCTTCCGACTGGAATTGCTCAACCAGATAGGCCAGGTATTTATTAACATCTCTGCGGACTAAATTCACGGATACAGAACCTGCTTCAACCTTTGCAAGATTGAGCATCTGGTTCACCAGCCGCAGGAGTATCCTGCTGTTGGTTTTTATCTTCTTCAAACCGGTTCCCGTCCACTCTTCGGGTTTCGCATCGATCAGGTCGGTCATACCATCTATGATAGTCAGCGGTGTACGGAATTCATGGGTGATATTTGTAAAAAACCGGTCCTTGAATTCATGTATCTCTCTCAGATGCAAGGTCTCAATTTCCTCGATCTTCCTTTGCTGCCTGATGAACTGGAGTACAAAAACAAGCGCTGCTCCGGTCAGAAATATCGACTGGATCATCCACAGTATTGAGTTTAAAGCAGGAGTTACCTGATCAGGAACATGCAGCCAGGGTTTCAGGACCACCAGTAGAATGACCAGAACACAAAAAAGAATAAACATGGAAATCGGCAACCAGGTCCTTTGCCGCGGGATGGTGGCAAGAACATTTGAAATGCCTGAGAAAATAAGGCCTCCTGAAGTGGGTATCCCTCCCAGCCTGATTATGAAGTAAAAGGTGAGCAGGTGCATCGTCGAACTGATAAAAGTATGTATGAACAGGTGACGTCTGGGAAGAATTAGCTGCATTGCCAGTGAAAAGGCATATAAAGAACTGAATGCAAAAGCGTATTTGATATATATGGTAGCCTGAGGGGCGAAAACCATTAATGATATACCAATAGACAGAGAGTACATCGTAAGAAAGATATGGTTCTCAAAAACAGTAATGTTACCTTTAAGTTGTTTCTTTGTGCAACCAGGATAAGAGAGTCTCTTCTCCAGCCATAAATTCCCCTTATGCAGCAGTTTGCTTTGCATTGATGATCACCTTAAACTCCGGGATAAAACAGATAACGTATAAAATACTCGATAACATTAAGATCCTCATCTGAGAATTAGTGATTCGTAACCAAAGTTAAGATATTAGGAAACTATATGCAAAATATTCATCAGGTACGGGGTTTTTCAGGAGAAATAATATTATACTTACGTATAAGCTTTTGTTATTCTATAATCAACCATAAATTCATGAGACAGATATTGTTGCTTCTGATTCTTCTTCCGGGATTATTTTCGGGTTGCTGCAACCAGATCCATTATTCCGGCAATCCGGTTTTCCCGGGATGGTATGCCGATCCTGAGGGTACGATTTATAATAATAAATACTGGATCTTCCCGACTTATTCTGCTCCTTATAAAGACCAGGTCTTTATGGATGCCTTCTCCTCGAAGGACCTTACAAACTGGGAAAAGCACGAAAGGATAATTGACACTGTTGCCGTTAAATGGGCAAACAAGGCAATGTGGGCTCCTTCTGTGATAGAGAAAAACGGGAAATATTACCTGTTCTTTGGCGCAAACGATATTCAGTCGGATGATGAGACAGGCGGTATAGGTGTTGCCGTAGCCGATAAACCTGAAGGTCCCTACAGTGATCTCCCCGGAAAGCCCCTCATAGATAGATTCCATAATGGAGCCCAGCCGATAGACCAGTTTGTTTTCGAGGATTCTGACGGTAAGCTGTACCTTATTTACGGAGGCTGGCGACATTGTAATATCGTCAGGCTGAGGGATGATTTCAGGGGATTGGAACCATTGGAGGACGGAACATTGTTCCTGGAAATTACCCCTCAGGGATATGTTGAAGGACCGTTTATGTTCATTCGCAACGGTAAATATTATTTCATGTGGTCGGAAGGGGGATGGACAGGTCCGGATTACAGCGTTGCCTATGCGATAAGTGATTCACCTTTCGGACCTTTCCGGCGAATAGGAAAGATCCTTCAGCAGGATCCTGCAATAGCCACAGGTGCCGGACATCACTCGGTGATCAGTTTGCCCGGGCTGGACCAATATTATATTGTATATCACCGGAGACCCCTGGGACAAAAGGACCGTAATGCCAGGGAAGTATGCATCGATAAAATGGAATTTGATGAAAATGGTTTTATTAAACCCGTCATAATCACAAAAGAAGGGGTTCCGGCACAGAAGATCAATAAGCGCAGGTCGACCTTCGTCTTATCAAATCAGTGACTTATAGCATTATCAGCTTCGATTATTTGATAAAAAACCTCATAGAGACCAGGAGGCCCATCGAACAGGCTGTGGTTTTCTCACTCCCCTCCATAAAGCTTCTCAACTGGTTCTCGTGTGTTGACAAATGGAAAGGATCGGGAAGAGTGTAGGCTGAAATATCTGAAAGCATTTTCTTATAAAATGCCCCGATTGCAATCTGAAATTGTTTATCAGTGCGAAAATAGAAGCCTCCTGACGCTGCTAATTCAGGAATGAAAGTTTTTACCTTCAGATCTCCTGTTTTTTCAACATCCACGTTACTCTTGAATCCTTCATAGGGTATATCATGTAAGAGAACATTATAAGCAGGATAGTACCCCGTATAAGTAAAAATGCCCGAACTTGAATAATTCCTGCTAACTGGTATTGCCAGGTTGATACCGCCCTGAACATAAAAACCAATTGCCTTGCCGAAAGGTAACTGAAGATTGAGCATAAGGGGTATTTCAAGAAAATGTATCTTCTGAGTCTCATCAATGTCCCGGCCCGAAATTCTTCGCTCATATTCTTCACTTTCTGAATCGATCGTATCAAGACTATTTGAATAAGTCTCCAGGAAAAACCGCGATGAATAGGGGCTTAAACCTATTCCGGACGATATTCCAATGTATCTCGAAAAGAAGTAACCTGCCTCGACTGAGAGACTATAGGAATTTTTCCTGGTAATTTCAATCCCTGAAATAACGTCTGTTCCGTCAATCTTAATATTAGTCAGTGCCGGTCCGCCTTTAATTCCAATAAACCAGTGATATGTCTCCGGTGTTTTACCGGATACATCCTGTGATTGCAGGTTTGCCTGAGGCAGAAGAAGGAGTATAAAAAACAAAATGAAACCCCTACAGTAAGTATTTATTAGTCTCATGTCCTTATCTATTTTAGAACCATTATTGTTCCGGTGTACAAATAAACATCGCTAACCACCACGTGGATCACATAAAATCCCTTATCGAGTCTGGCAGTCGTGATTTCTTCGGAGAATTTAAGGTCTGATTTTTCAGTCATATGGTTCATTACCTCAACGCCGGATGAATTAATGAATCTGATCCGGGTTTTACCTATCTGAACATCATTGAAGCTGATCCTGAAGGAGCTTGTTGCAGGATTGGGATAAACCAGAAGGGAACCCTTACCCCCAAGGCTAATTTCGTTCGACAAAGCATTGCATCCGTTATTATCGGTAGCCATAACGGTATATACTCCCGGGACTTTATTCGATAAATAAAACTGATCAGTGGCGCCGGTGATTGGCTCCGGACCTTTAAACCATTGATAAGCTGTAAACAGATTACCAACATTTGAGCAGATCAGAACATCATCCCATTTGATATGAATCTGTGGAATAACAGCCGGATAAATTGAGACCTCTGCAAATGCTTCCAACACTCTTTTCCCTTCTGATTTTTCCAATGTGTATTTTACCGTGTAGGACCCGGCAATGCTTGTACCGGGTGTTATAGCTCCGGTTACCGGATTGATATCCAATCCTTCCGGTTGTGCACTGAATGTTCCACCAGAAGAGCCTGACAATGATACATCCTTAACACCTTCAGAGGGACACCACGGATATCCGGAATATGAAATGGAAATGATTTCATCCTGCGTTACCGTTACCAATATGTCACCTACTACCGGTCCGGTAACAGTTATCGTCGCCACCCTCGGAACAAATCCTGTATTTGCCTGGTATG
>Ga0334882_1004552_pt1 | contig 11623 bp, 10 predicted proteins | sample GraSluR1_MG_5_FD_207226 | JGI IMG/M metagenome (GOLD analysis project Ga0334882, IMG submission 207226) | Sludge microbial communities from methane-producing bioreactor in Wageningen University, Netherlands - Granular Sludge_15_04-R1 | ecosystem: Engineered > Bioreactor > Anaerobic >... | reverse complement strand
AAACTGTACTTTTTTCTAAAGTCAAACTTTACAATATCACTATTCCCGGTTTCAACTCCATTATAAACGACTGTATATGGTACATCCATATTGAAATCCTTACATATTGCTTTTCCTTCAAGCTCACTGTTTGGATATACCATATCACAGCCCTGAAGTATACTCTTTCTCTTGGTGTTTCCCCTGTTCCACAATTCTATATCGTGTTCATCATGAATAAACTTATAATACTTTATTAGATTCCAGTATACAGGTGATAACACTATCTTTTTTCCAAAGCATCTTGCCTTTTTATAATAACTATACGTATCCCTTATTCTTGTAAGATTGAATAAATGGATAATATCATACTTGGAATAATCCTGTATCATTCCTGTATTTATATCCACCTTTATGCCTTTTTTTTCAAGGTATTTTATAGTTTTGATAAACTGCATTGAATCACCTGCAAAATTTCTATCATAATCCTCCCTTATGCAAAATAATATATTTACCACCATACTACTCCTGAGTTTACTTGATATATTATTTTATTATATGCAGCATGCAGAAAATATCCACACAAAGAAACCGAACTAAAACTTTCTATTTAGTTCGGTTTCTAATTTGATTTATCATTTAAAAGAGGATTCTTTCTGCTTCTTTCCTTTGCCAGACTTATTTGATTTTGTTCCAGTTTATGTTGGAGATCCATTATTTTATATTTAAGGGATTGAACTTTAAATTTATACTCCCTATTTTCAGATTTAATTTCCTCATTTTCTTTTAAATACTCCTTTGCAGCTTCATTGGTTATATCTATTTCCTCTTTCAACTTTTGAACTTCATTATCCTTTTCTTCAGCTTTTTTCTTGGAATACCCACTTTGCTCGTAATCTTTCAATTTTTGCTGAAGTTCTGCATTATATTCTTCCTTATATTGAATTTGCTTCTTTAGAGAAGCTATCTCTTCTTCATATACTTTCTGAATTTTTTTAAACTGTTCAGATTCCTTTTCCAGCTTTTTATTGGATTCTCTCATTTTAAACATATCATCAGCTACATTCACCGCCGACAGTATAGCCGCTGAGGAAGTGCTTAATTTATTGTTGATTTCCAGCACACTTTTTACTTTTTTGTCAACATAACTGGCCAATGTGTGTAGATATTCTTCCTGTTCGTCACCTTTTAAGTTATACTCTATGCCATTTATGACAACTGTCACTACATTCATTTGAACACCCTCTCAGATACTGCTGTTTTCAATATAAAACTATTTTATCACAAATTCCTCACATATTAAACCGCTAATTAAATTTAATGGTAAAAAATTCCTGTATTGGTTTTCTTGAAATGACTTTGTCATTGAATTTAAATACTCAATGACAAGGCCAGTCTGTCAATTTATCTATCTCAATTTTGCTCCAAGCTTGTTCTCAAGATTTTTCAATATTCTGTCATGAACCTTGTTTACCTCTGAATCCGTTAAAGTTCTATTTTCAAGCCTGTAAGATATGGAATACGCTATGGACTTTTTTCCTCTTTCTATTTGTTTTCCAGTATACACATCAAATAATTTTATATTCTCAACCATTTTGCCTCCCTGATGTCTAATTATATTTTCTACATCCTCTACAAGTACGTCTTTATCCACAAGTACGGCTATATCCCTTGAAACAGCCGGGAATTTAGGAAGCGGTCTATACTTTTTATCGGAATTTGAATATCTATAAATCAAGTCCAGGTTCAACTCAAATATATAGCATCTGTCTTCAATTCCATAGTTTTCAACAACATTTGGATGTACTTCTCCGAAAACCCCTATAAATTTATTTTTTATATAGAGATTTGCAGTCCTGCCTGGATGAAATGTGGGATTGCTGCTCTCTCTCTTTAATGAAAAATCTTTTATTTGAAAAGATGACAGAATATTTTCTACAACACCTTTTAAATCAAAATAATCCACATTTCCATACATGCCTGCAGTTACCATATTTTTTTCATCTGGAAGTTTGTTCATATCATCTTTGGGTATGTATATTCTTCCAATTTCAAATAGTCGTGCAGATTTATTATTTCGTGAATAGTTTCTGCCAAGAGCCTCCATCATAGGTGGAATTGTAGTAGTTCTCATTACACTGTAATCTTCACCCAATGGATTTCTTATAGTCACTACTTTCCTCAGTTGACTGTCTTCATCAAGGCATATTTTATCAAAAGATTTCCTGCTGAAAAAAGAATAACTTATAGACTGATTCAAACCACTTGCAATAAGTATGTCTATAATCTTGTCATCCAATTTCTGCTTTTCACTTTTTCCACCCCTGGTATTTACACTATCTATTATAGTAGATGGTATTTTATCGTATCCATATATTCTTGCCACTTCTTCAGCTACATCTTCTTTTATATTAATATCACTTCTAAATGTAGGAACATGAATTTTCAGCATACTACTATTTATTTCCGCTTTTAATTCAAGTCTGTCAAGATATTGAGCCATTTGTTCTGCTGATATGTCTATTCCAAGAAATTTATTGATCCAGCATGAATCCACCTCTAAATAATGAGGCTCAATCTTTTTATTATAAATATCAATACTTCCTTCTATAATTTCTCCTGCACCGAGTTTTTCTACCAGATGACATGCCCTGTTCATGGCAATTTCAGCCAGGTTTGGATCCAGGTCCTTCTCAAATCTGGATGAAGCTTCTGTTCTAAGTGAAAGTTTCTGTGCTGAAATTCTTATATTGGTACCATCAAAATTTGCACATTCAAATACTATGTCTCTGGTATCATCTTTTATTTCCGAGTTAAGTCCTCCCATTATTCCGGCAAGACCTATTGCTCTTTCTCCATCCCTTATTGTAAGTACATTTCTGTCAAGTTCTCTCTCTTCTCCGTCCAAAGTAGTAAACTTTTCACCGTCTCCGGCCCTTCTTACAACTATGGTCCTTGATCCTACATTCCTTAAATCATAAGCATGCATGGGCTGACCAAGCTCAAGCATTACGAAATTGGTTATATCAACTATATTGTTTATAGGTCTTACTCCCGATTCTAAAAGTCTTTTCTGCATCCAGCCCGGTGATTGAGCTATTTTTACATTTCTTATTATTTTTGCTATGTATCTTCTGCAAAGTTCATCTTCCACTTCAACTTTCAATTTATCTTTAATGTCTTCGTCCCGACATTCCCTATATGACATATCCGGAGCTCTATATTTTCCATTTAGTATTGCAGCTGTTTCCCTTGCTATTCCCATAACACTCAGACAATCCGGTCTGTTGGATGTTATTTCAAAATCTATTACACTGCTGTCCAAGTCAAGAACCGACTTTATGTCACTGCCAATAGGTGTAGATCCTGGAAGTATCATAAGTCCATATACCGGCTTATCTCCAGCTATGCCAAGTTCCTCTTCGGAACAGAACATTCCGTTTGACATAATACCTCTAAGTTTTCCCTTTTTTATCTTCACGCCGCCGTGTATGGTGGAACCATGCAGTGCCACAGGCACTATATCCTGCTCCTTCATGTTGGTGGCAGCTGTAACTATCTGAATAGGTTCCTCTTTTCCTATATCAACACTGCACACAAATAACTTATCTGCATCGGGATGTTTCTCTATCTTTATGATTTTACCGGTAACTACGCTATTTATTTCATCTCCCGTAGTTATGACCTCCTCCACTTTTGATCCGCTCAAGGTAAGTTTATCTCCTAATTCTTTAGCTGGAATATCAACATTTACATAATCCTTCAACCATCTTACTGGAACTTTCATAAATAATTTCCTCCTAAAATTGATTTAAAAATCTCATATCGCTTTCATACATATTTCTTATATCATCTATGCCATATTTCAGCATAACCATTCTGTCCACACCCATGCCGAAGGCAAAACCGCTGTACACTTCCGGATCTATACCGCAGTTTCTAAGTACCTGCGGATGTACCATTCCACATCCTAAAAGCTCTATCCAGCCTTCACCCTTGCAAACCCTGCATCCTTTTCCTCCACACACAAAGCATGTTGCATCCATTTCTGCAGAAGGTTCTGTAAATGGAAAATGGTGTGGTCTGAATTTTGTATTTATTCCTTCACCGAACATCTTCTTTGCAAACAGTTCCAGAGTCCCCTTCAAGTCTGAAAAAGTTATTCCCCTGTCAACTACAAGTCCTTCCATCTGATAAAATATTGGTGAATGCGTAGCATCCACTGCATCTGAACGATAGACCTTTCCTGGAGATATCATTTTTATAGGAGGTTTTTGTTTTTCCATAGTTCTTATCTGGATTGGAGAAGTCTGTGTTCTGAGAACTATGTTGTCATTTATATAGAAAGTATCCTGTTCACCTCTTGCCGGATGATTCTTCGGTATGTTAAGTGCTTCAAAATTGTAGTAATCAAGTTCTACCTCCGGACCCTCCTCTATAGTAAATCCCATTGAAATAAATATCTGCTTCATATCCTCCAGAGTCTGTTCGAGAGGGTGTCTTTTACCTATAATCTGTTTTTTTCCAGGCATGGTTATATCAATTGTTTCATTTCCCAATTTAACTTCTTTCTCTGCATTCTTTATCCTGTGTGAAGCTCCTTCTATGGCATCTTCAAGGTTTTTTCTCACTTCATTTGCCAATTTGCCCACCAAAGGTCTTTCTTCTGGTGAAAGTGATTTCATACCTCTCAATATATGGGTAAGTTCTCCCTTTTTCCCAAGGTATTTCACTCTTATACTGTTTACATCCGTATTATCTTTTATGTCTTTAAGTTCCCTGATGGCCTCTTCTTTTATCTTCTGTAACTTTTCCTTTATCAAAATATCCTCTCCTTCAATATAACAACATATAAAACTCGTTAAAATAAAAAGGAGTCCATCCTCTATAAAGGGACGAACTCCGTATCCGCGTTACCACCCAAATTGATATAATAAATATCCACTTGTCAAATTTAACGATTTTACCCGCCAACCGCTACTGTATATTCACAATTGGAACTCCAGAATGAACTTCAAAGCAGGATGTACTTTAAGAAAACTCTCAACTAAAATTTTCTCTCTCTGTAAATAATCATACTTCTACTCTTTCCATCAAAGTACAGTATATAATTTATTGCATATTGTAAATATTACAATTATCCTATTGCAATGTCAATATTTAAAAGTCAATTTAATTTCTGTCTTACAACTTCAAACATCATAACGGATGCAGCCACAGAGGCATTTAGTGATTCAGCATTTCCCGGCATTGGTATTTTAACTTTTATGTCTGCCATGTTTTTTATATCATCACTTAGTCCATTTCCTTCATTTCCCACAGCCAGTATTATTTTCCCTTTTAAGTCTACATTGTAAAAATTCACATTGGCATCAAGTTCACTGGCTACAACTTGAAACCCGTCTTCTTTCAACGACCTTGTAATCTCCAAATCATAATCTATCAATATTGGTATGTAAAATACGGAGCCCATGGTAGATCTGAGTGTCTTTTCATTATATACATCTACAGTTCCCCTAGTCAATATTATGCCTGATGCTCCAGATGCATGGGCACTTCTTATTATAGTTCCCATATTCCCGGGGTCCTGAATTTTATCCGCAAGTACATAGAAGCCATCCTTCTTTATGATATTTAAATTGTTATTTTGAACTACGGCAATTATACCTTGTGAAGTTTCTGTATTGCTTATGGTTTTAAATACATCATGGGAAGTATAATACATCCTTCCGACAACATCTATATCCATATTTCTGCTGTCCATATATTCTCTCCATTTATCCTTCGAATCCTCTTCTACAAAAATCATTAAAATATTGAATCTGGACTTGACCGCCTCTTCTACAAATCTGAATCCTTCTACTATAAATTCACCTTTTTGATTCCTGTATTTTCTATTCTTTAGTTTTCTGACTTCTTTAATCCTGAAATTATCCCTGCTCTTTATAATATCCAATAAATTCACCTGAACTTCTATTTGTAATATACTAATTCAAAAGAGTGTAGAAACCCTACACTCTTATGTAAATACAATCTTATTTATGCAGTTAATTGTTTCTTGGCTATCTCAACCAGTTCAGTAAATGCTTTTGGATCATTTATTGCTATTTCTGAAAGCATCTTTCTATTCATATCTATTCCCGCAGTCTTTATTCCATTTATAAACCTTGAATATGAAAGCCCATTTAATCTTGCTGCAGCATTTATTCGTGCTATCCAAAGCTTTCTAAAATCTCTCTTTTTCGACTTTCTTCCTACATATGCATTTCTAAGTGCCCTTATAACAGACTCGTTGGCAGTTTTAAACAGTTTGCTTCTTCCGCCGTAATAGCCTTTAGCCAATTTTAATACTTTTTTATGATATTTACGAGCATTCACAGCTCTTTTCACTCTTGCCATTTTTTAACCTCCTTCTAGAATTCCCGATTATAAATAAGGTAGTAAATCCTTCATATTCTTTTCCTGAGCTCCTGCAACATATCCTGTTTTCCTAAGATTTCTCTTGACCTTTGAAGTCTTAGCAGTTAACTTATGACTTTTGTAAGCCTTTGCCCTTTTAAGCTTTCCAGTCCCTGTAACCTTAAATCTCTTTGCTGCACTCTTCTTAGTTTTCATTTTTGGCATAGCAATTCCTCCTCTCGATTCAATTATGCTTTTTTAGGTGATAAAACCATTATCATATTTCTTCCTTCAAGTTTTGCCTTTTTTTCTATTGTACAGGCATCTTCAAGTTTAGAATAAAAATTATTTAATATCTTTCTTCCAGTAAATGAATACTCTGCTTCTCTTCCTCTGAACCTTATCGTAACTTTAACTTTATCTCCTGACAGCAAGAACTTTCTTGCATTATTGGATTTAATGGAAATATCATGTTCTTCAATAGTAGGACTGAGTCTCACTTCTTTTAGTGCCGTAACTTTCTGTTTTTTTCGGGATTCCCTCTCCTTCTTTGTCTGCTCATAAAGAAATTTGCCATAGTTCATTATCTTACAGACAGGCGGCTTTGCATCCGGAGCTATCAATACCAGGTCAAGTTCACTTTTTTCTGCAAACCCAAGAGCTTCATCCAAAGATATAATGCCGAATTGATGTCCGTCATTTCCAATAACTCTTACCTTTTTTTCTCTTATTTTTTCATTTACAAGAAAATCTTTATTAATAATTTTCACCCCCTAATAAATCAATCACACATATAAAAAAGAGACAGCATATGCCGTCTCTTATACTTCAATAGAAAAAAGATGTTAAAATCCTATATTGAAATTCCTGATAACCCTATCGGCAATGTCGTAAGGTGAGAAACGGCTGGTTTCTTCTTTAAACTCAACATGATTCAGTATAATATACATATCCACTGTTGTCAATATATGCTGCTATAATTTTTTTATATATCCCTTGATTTTTCAGCTATCTGATGTTTGATTCTGGAAATGAATTCATCAAGCGGCATGCTTCCTATATCCCCTTCTTTTCTACTTCTAACGGATATGTTTCCTTCTCTTACTTCTTTTTCTCCAATTATAATCATATATGGTACTTTTTGCATCTGAGCTTCCCTTATTTTATATCCTATTTTTTCATTTCTTACATCGGACTCCACTCTAATGTCCCTTTCCTTTAATTCCTCTACTATTTTATTCACATAATCAATTTGTGAGTCAGTTATATTCATAACTTCAACCTGAACCGGTGCAAGCCATACGGGAAAAGCTCCTGCATAGTTTTCTATCAATATTCCTATGAACCTCTCTATAGATCCAAATACAACTCTGTGGAGCATGACTGGTCTGTGTTTTTCCCCATCCGGTCCTACATAGGTCAAGTCAAAACATGATGGCATCTGGAAATCCAGCTGAACTGTTCCACACTGCCATGTTCTTCCTATTGAATCTCTTAAATGGAAGTCTATCTTAGGTCCATAGAAAGCTCCATCTCCTTCATTCACCTTGTAATCCAGTCCTGCTGCCTCCAATGCAGACTTCAAGCCCTCTGTTGCAGTATTCCAGTCTTCATCACTTCCCATGGAATTCTCCGGTCTTGTGGACAGTTCCACAAAATACTCAAATCCAAATACCTTGTAAAAATTATCTATAAGTTTTATTACATTCAAAAGCTCCTCTTTAATCATATCCCTAGTTACGAATATATGTGCATCATCCTGGGTAAAACATCTCACTCTCATAAGTCCGTGAAGTGCTCCTGATTTCTCGTGTCTGTGAACAATTCCCATTTCACCATATCTTATAGGAAAATCCTTGTAGGAATGCATTTTACTCTTATATACAAGTATTGAACCTGGACAGTTCATTGGCTTTATAGCATAATCCTCATCATCTATTTTAGTAAAATACATATTTTCTTTATAATGATCCCAGTGTCCTGACTTGTGCCACAATTCCTCATTCAATATGATCGGAGTCATTATCTCATCATACCCTGCTTTCCTATGAACTTCCCTCCAGAACTCCTGAAGGGTATTTCTTATAACCATTCCCTTTGGATGGAAGAAAGGAAATCCGGGGCCTTCCTCATGTATGCTGAATAAATCAAGTTCTTTCCCAAGTTTTCTATGATCTCTCTTTTTGGCTTCTTCTATCATTTTCAAATAATCCTGCAGTTCGCTTTTCTTTTCAAAGACAATTCCATATATTCTCTGGAGCATTTTATTGTTCTCATTTCCTCTCCAGTAGGCCCCTGCAATTGAAAGAAGTTTTACTACCTTTACCCTGCCTGTTGAAGGTACATGGGGACCTGCACAGAGATCTACAAAGTCTCCCTGTCTATAGAAAGTTATTACCTCATCTTCTGGAAGATCCTTAATCAATTCAACTTTATAGGGTTCTCCAGCCTCTTCCATTAATTTTATGGCTTCAGGTCTTGGCAACTCAAATTTTTCAAGCTTCTCATTTTGTTTTATTATTTTGTTCATTTCTGACTCAATTTTTTCAAGAAGCTCCGGCGTAAATGAAAAATCTGCATCCAGGTCATAATAAAATCCATTGTCTATGGCAGGACCTATGGCTAATTTTACATCCGGATATAACCTTTTGACTGCCTGTGCAAGTATATGGGATCCAGTATGCCATACTATCTTCTTTCCTTCCTCATCTTCAAATGTAAGTATTTCAACCCTGCAATCTTCCCTCACTTCTTCCATGAGTTCTGCAACTTTTCCATTCAACTTGGCACCTACCGCCTTTTTCCCGAGGGAAATACTTATTTTAGATGCTACATCCGATATAGTAGATCCGCTCTCAACTTCAATTACTTTTCCATTTTTCAAAGATACTTTTATCATTATTTTCCTCCTCCTACAAAATATATAGCAACGATATTAATAATTTTAAAATTAAAAAAGCCCCTCCCATAAATCATGGGACGAGCTGTCTGCCGTGTTTCCACCCAAGTTAACCGTAAAGCATACAAATAATTGTATAGTTATATAGATCGATACATACACTTATACTGTTATCTCTGTACCTTTAACGCCGGTTAACGGAAATACTTAATAATGGATAAATATGTGATACCATATTCAGTATCCGGTTCAAAGGTGGTTTTTCAATAAACATCGTCTAAAAAACCTCTCAGCTAACAAGTTTTTATCTCTTGAGACAATGTTTTATCTACTTTTCCTTGTCATTACCTTTGCTTATGGTACTTATTTTATTATTATTGATCAAATATGTCAATATAAAAAATTCTATTATACATTACATTTATTAAAAAGCTTTACCCTGTCAGTAAACACTTTCTGTATTGTATCTATAAGCTCTTCATTTCTGCAATTCTCAATGGAATGTATGCTTATACGCTCAGGGGCATTGGTTATAAGAGTACTTATGAGCATATCTTCAGAAGTTGCAGCATTATTGTTTCTGCATTCATCCAGCTCGTTGAACAATTTATTTGTTATATCAGCGCCATTTTCGTCTCTTATAATATAATTTCCACTATCTTGTATAACTATATCCAGATAATCTATTTTGCTTTCCTGTATTTCCACAAAATACTTAAGAAGCTTTATAAACTCATCATATTCTTTTTCAACCATGTACTTTTCTACCACTTTATCCACTATACTTTCAAAATCATCCAGTATATTCTTCATTCTGAAGGTAACAAATCCTTCTACGTTTATATTGTTGTTTTCATCTATACATCTTATTATCTTTTCAATTATGTCATTTTTTTTATTTATACAATAGACAGAATTTTCATCTATAATTGATATGTTTCCTTTAATACAATTAATACTTTCTTTTTTTATCCACTCAATCTCCCCGGTATTCAAGAAAAAATAGGTCTCACTTAAAAAATTGTCCATGTCCTTTTTGTAGAATTCATCTACCATTATACTGTACAGTATATCAGCTATATAAATATTGAATATATTTTTAAGCCTTTCATTTAATTCACTATCGGAAAATATCTTTAGGAAGTGAGTATCGGATTCCATCTTTTCAGATATACCTATATTTATATTTTTACCTTTAAAATATTCTCTCATAGCTCTTATTCCATTTATTATATTTTCTTTTTCAGCCTTATAAACTAAAATTAACAGCGGCATTTTTCACACTCCCTTCTCAAATAGTATGCATCTAAACAAAATCTATATTCAAAATTTGATTGTCAAATATCGACAAGTTTAGCCTGCAAGCTTATAATATTTACAAACATAAAAGGAGAATTAACATGAAATACGCAATTATTGATTTTAGAACAAGCATTGAAGAAAAAGAAAATTTGATCAAACTTGGAGCAGAAATTATAATATGCCCGCCATGCAGAGAGCTCTACGGCGAAGTCTGCGGTCATCCGGATATGCTTCTGCATTTTATAGACAAACATACTGCTGTAGTTCACCGAAATATTGATAAAAGTTTTATAAAAAAGTTAGAAAATATAGGCATAGATGTGCTTTTATCCGAATGCAAACTTACAGATAGATATCCAGAGGACATAATTTTGAACGCACTTGATCTTCCAGAATTATTCGTCCACAATTTAAAATATACAGATCATGTATTATTAAATAATATAAAAAATAAAAAGCTTATAAATGTAAACCAGGGCTATACAAAATGTTCCTCGGCAATAATCGGTAAAAATGCAGTTGTTACAAGTGATACCGGTATTTATACTGCACTTTTAGAGGAGAATGTCAATTTGCTGCAAATCCCCTATGGAGATATTTTACTTCCTAACTTCGATTATGGCTTTATAGGGGGATGCTGCGGCTCCTTTGACGATTGTGTAGTATTTTTTGGAGACTTGAGCTATTATTCCTATGGTGAAAAAATGCTTGCTTTTCTAAAAAAACACAATATGAAGCCTGTATTCTTGAGGAAAGGGAAACTCATAGACAGAGGAAGTATATTCTTTATATAGAGACCTGTTGAAAATTTCATTTCAACAGGCCCTGTTCTTCTAATTTTCTTCTTTCCATACCATATTTGCCAGCGGGAATGGTTTTAGTGCCCTATCCAATATGCCCTGTACATATGCAATAAGTATACCATAATTGACTATTGGGACTTTAAACTTTTTAGCCGAATTGATCCTGTAGAGCATGGCTGACCTGTTCAGCATACATCCACCGCAGTGAACTACAAGAGCATATTTTCTTATGTCATCTTTA
>Ga0334882_1004548_pt1 | contig 11631 bp, 4 predicted proteins | sample GraSluR1_MG_5_FD_207226 | JGI IMG/M metagenome (GOLD analysis project Ga0334882, IMG submission 207226) | Sludge microbial communities from methane-producing bioreactor in Wageningen University, Netherlands - Granular Sludge_15_04-R1 | ecosystem: Engineered > Bioreactor > Anaerobic > Unclassified... | reverse complement strand
GGCTTCCCGATCCTGTACGAAGACCCGATCCTCCGAAAGAGATACCTACAGTTGAGGAACTGTATCTTACAGGCAGCAGGATAGAACAGTTCTACAATCCGACAATGAGTGCGATGGATTATTACAGGGAGGTACTGGAACGCGATCCTGGTGACATAAGGACCAACACCGCAGTTGGGAATATCCATCTCAAGAACGGGGAGTATGAACTTGCCAGGAATTATTTCTTGAAAGCTATCAAAAGACTTACAAAGGATTACACGAGACCGTCAGACTGTGAGCCATTTTACCTGCACGGCCTTGCACTTAAGACTCTCGGCCTGTACATCGAGGCAGAAGATACCCTGTACCATGCCACTTGGGATTACGCTTACCATTCAGCAGCTTATCTTGAGCTTGCAAGGATCTCCTGCATCCGGGGTGATTTTGCCAAAGCACTGGCCCAGGTTGATGAATCACTCTCTACTAACAGCAGGAACAACAGTGCCATCGGACTTAAAGCGTCGATCCTGAGACATCATGGGGACCTGAAGGGTGCGGAAGCCACACTGACGGCTCTCCTCAGTTCCGATCCGCTTGACTTCCGGGCAACAAACGAGGCTTACCTTATTGCACTGGGATCAGGCAACAGGGAAGATGCAGAAAGACTTTTATCGACTCTTAACCGCGTAATGCGAAATTTTGACCAGAATTACCTTGAGCTGGCAGCAGGATACCTCAACGACGGCCTTTATGATGAAGCAGGAGATGTGCTGAAAAGATATCCCGGAAAAAATCCCATGATTGACTATTATCTAGGATATATTGCTGATATTAAAGGAAATAAAAAGGAGGCTGCAATATATTTCAAAGCAGCATCAGAGCAGCCTGTTGATTATGTCTTCCCATACAGGATGGAGAGTGTAAAGGTATTTGAGACTTCTCTGAAATACTTCCCATACGATTCGAAGCCATGGTATTATCTCGGAAACCTTCTGTACGACAGGCAGCCTCAGAAAGCATTAGAGTGCTGGGAGAAGGCTGTTGAATTTGAACCCTCTATTGCCATTGCCTGGAGAAATCTGGGCTGGGGCTACTACAGACACGAGGGTGACGGCCATAAAGCAATAACTGCCTATGAGAAAGCCATTTCGCTTAACAGGAATGAACCGGCCTACTATAACGAACTGGATGCCCTTTATGAAATGAGCAACTCACCTGTTGAAAAACGGCTCGCCCTTTTCGAGGGAAGCAACGAGGTTGTCGGACAGCGTGATGATTCATTCGTACGCCAGATAACCGTGCTGACCCTTGCTGGCCGGCCCGACAAGGCTGTTGAATATCTCACGGGAAGGGATTTCAGTTACCGCGAGGGCAGTTCCAGGGTCAGGGAAGTGATAATAGATGCCCAACTGATGCTTGGCAGCAGATATTTCGCTGAAAAGGATTACAAAAAAGCCCTTGAGCATTTCCTGCTTGCCCAGGTGCCTGATGAAGAGGCCGGCGGAGCAAGATCGGCAAACAGGGATGTCCAGGTCAACTATCATATCGGGCTGGCTTATGAAGCCCTGGGAAACAGGAGCCGGGCGAGAAACTATTTCTCACTGTCGGCCGAACAGAATGTAAGGGGATTATCATACATAAGATATTACCAGGCATTGAGTTATCTTAAGCTTGGAAAAAAGAAAGAGGCAACAGATATCTTCAACTCCCTTATTACAGAAGGCGACCGGCAGATAAACCAGAGAGCGGCGACAGAAGTTGACTTCTTTGCCAAGTTCGGGGAACAGGAAGCAGAGAATGCAAGGTTGTCAAATGCATACCTTATCAGGGGGCTGGGTCATAAGGGTCTGGGCAACACCGCCGAAGCAAAAGCAAGCCTGCAAAAAGCAGTCGAGCTCTCCACTGGTAATCTGTATGCGAATATTGAGTTGAATAACTAATTCCAGGTTCCAGGTTCTGTAATCTGTTATGTTCCGTGCTCATTGTTTTGGCCGCTGTGCCGTTGCACCGCTGCGCCGCTGTGCCTCTGCACTGTTATGCCCTCCGTCCGGTATAACCGTAATTAACGGATAACGGGACGCACAGTAAGGGTGAAATCATACCTCTGCGGCATCACCTGGTATTCGGGAAATACCCCCGTTGCCGTACAGCCGACACCGCTTGTGGCGTAATCAAAATTAAGGGTTATCCCGTCAAATGGCTTAAGCTGAAAGGTATAAAGGGCTTTTGTAAGGTTTGCAGCACTGTAGGGATGGGCACTGAAATTGAACAGCTTATCTCCTTTCATCTCTATCCCGGAACCTCTCTCGTCGGTGATCCTTATCCATCGGTTATCTGTCCTGAGCCCGTAATCCTGCGGTATAAGGTAAGGCTCGTACATTTCAGCCACGGTCGATTTATAAACACCCACCCTGTATCCGCTCTTGCGGTCGGGGTAATTCTCCTGCGGACCGCGCCCATACCATTCAACATTCGAAAGATCCTTGTCAAATATCCACTCAAGACCTATTCTCGGCAGCCACGCAGGCATCTGCCCGTTGGGTATCACCGAATTTTCAATAGTGATAACTCCATCGCCGTCGATGGTGTATGTCAGTTTGTTAACAAAGGCTCCTCTTCTTGTCCCAAGCGTATGGACATTTTCGGTGTTAATCACTATCGCCCCGTCATCCTGCTTCTGCCATGAGAAACCCGCTGGAACAACTGTAAGCCTGTCGAGGCCGGCTGAATACCACTCCGTTGCGGCCACCCTGCCGTAGCCTATTGACTGGTGTTTAATATTTGAGGATCTGAAGGTCCATTCATCCGTTTCATTGGCCAGAGGTGCACGCCAAACGTTAAGTACGGGACCTCTATTTATAATTTCTCTTCCGCCGGCCTTAAGAGAAATAATCGATCCGTCGGATTTGCTGAAACCATAAGAGAATGTTTTACCAGATACCACCAGCTCATAATTATCTTCGGTAATATTTAAAGGAGCTGATGATGGTTTTTCAGTCTGCCTGACCGGTAAGTACCAGGGCAGTTCCATCTGTTCCCAGGCAATCTCATACCCCTTGCCTGCCCAGGGAGTATCATTCTTCTGACAGAAGGTTAAGAGAAGGCTGTATTCGGCACCCTCTTCTATTACAGGTTTTTTGAAAGAAACAATCAGTTTCTGTGATGTCTGCGGAGCAATACTAACATCCAGTCTCCCTTCCTGTATCGTCCTCCCATCAGCCTGAAGTATCCATTTGGCATCTAGCTCTGCCAGGTTCGTGAAGAGATACCGGTTAGTGATCTCCACTTCACCTTTTTCGGCTGACACTAGTCTGACCGATACCGGCTGTCCTGATTTCTTAAACTGCCACATCTCGGGCTGAGGCCTGCGGTCGGGCCAGATGCTCCCGTATGTTCTTGCACCGATGCCATAGCTGTAAAACGTACCATCCTCGTTCATCTCCTCAAAATCGAGCCAGAGTACAGCTTTTTCCCTCAATCCCGCTCCGGCCTCCTTAAGCTGTCCGGATGATATTACCTCAGCAAACAGAGCTGCCTGATCGATTATTGCGTCGCATATATAGACCGTTGTCTCCTGTCCGTGGATCTCCACGTTCCTTCCTATATTGACCGGGTAAGGAGTGTTAAGAATATTTCCTGAAACTGGTCTTCTCTCACTCTCTCTCCCATCTATCGTGAGCCACATTGCCTGTCCGTCGTAATGAGCAGTAACATGATGCCAGTTGTATTCCCAGTTGTCCGGAAGCGGTATTACCACTCTCTGTTTCTGCCTGGTGGTGAGGTAGAACTGAAGGGAGTCTTTTCTTATCTGGTGTATCCCGAACTGGTAGTTGCCTTTGGTGATCAATGTCCCCGCCGAGCTGCTGAGCGACCGCGGGCAAACCCACAGACTGATTGTCAGCTGGTTACCGCTTATCTCGAGGGCATCGTCCCCATAAACCTCTACCCACTGGTCATGACCGTTAAGATCAATTCCTTTTCCTGAAACAGCATCCACAAGCTTTGCATTACCCATGATATTAACCTGGATGTCATTCGGTGATGAATCTTTAAGGTACTTCACCTTTTGTGTTATGCCCGTGCTGACAAAGTCCCAGATGGCTCCTCCCATACTCCTGGGATATTTATAGAACAGTTCCCAGTAGTCATCCATTGCTCCTCCTGCGTTACCTGTAACGGCAAGGTATTCATCGAGGAACGAAGGTCTGGGATCTAAACTATCCGGAACCAGGAAGGTCTGGGTAATAAGGCTGTGGAGCTGAGGGTATCTGGGCCCGATAATATCCTCACAGGGATGTGCATAGGCATTGCCCCCGTACATCCAGTAGCGTGTCGGGTCAAGTTTCTTCCCCTCATCAATAACCGCACAGATATTATCCCCTTCGCCGCTTTCGTTGCCGGCGCTCCAGAAAAGAATGCTTGGGTGGTTACGGTCCCGGAGCACCATCTTCCTCGATCTGTCGCGGTACATAGGTTCCCATTCGGGTCTGCGCGATAAATACTCCGTAGCGTGAGCTTCAACACCTGCTTCATCCACGACATAGATGCCATATTCATCGGCGAGTTCCAGATACCTTGATACGGGCGGGTAGTGAGAAGTACGCACACAATTGATATTGAACTGTTTGAAAAGGTTCATGTCCTTCCTTATGGTCTGCTCGTTCATGGTATGCCCGAGTTCGGGATGCTGCATATGGCTGTTGATGCCATTCAGCTTCACAGGCACTCCGTTAAGGTAAAAGACCTGGCCACGGATCTCAGTCTCCTTGAAACCTATCCTTCCTGAAATCACCTCAAGTGTCTTTCCCGCGGGATCGATCAGCTCGTAAGTCAGAAGGTAAAGGTTGGGATACTCGGCGGACCATTTTGCAGGATCGGTTATCATCTCGGAAAAATTGATCTTCTCCCTGCCTTTTGATCCTATGCTGATATTATCTGATGAGAAGCTTTTCAGGGCCTTCCTGTCTGACCCGTAAAGGGTTGTCCTTACCTTATATCCTTTCGCAGGTACATCAGAATAATTCCTTATATCGACATTGATATCGAGCCTTGCATCCCTGTAATTCTCATCAAGGTCGGTTGTTGCAAACCAGTCGGAGATATGGATTTTGGGAGTAGCAAACAGCCATACGTCGTCAAAGATTCCGGCTAGTCTCCAGTAGTCCTGGTCCTCGAGGTAATATCCCGCCGAGTATTTAAAGACGGCTACGGCTATTGTATTTTTCCCCGGCCTAACATACCTGGTAATGTTGTATTCGGCAGGTTCCTGTGCTCCCTTGTTGTATCCGACCTCCTGTCCGTTAATCCACACGTACGATGCTGATGCTGTCTTCTCCATTCTCAGGAAGATCTCCCTGCCTTTCCAGGATGAAGGGATGGAGAAGATCCTGCGGTAAGAACCGGCGGGATTGTATTCTTTCGGCACATAGGGAGGATTCGGGGGAAAGGGAGTCCTGACATTTCTGAAAAGGGGATCTCCGAAACCTTTCATCTCCCAGTTTGAGGGTACTGTAATGGTATCCCAATTTCTGTCGTTGAAATTTTCTCGAAAGAACCCCGGCTGGATACCCTCGGGAGTATCAGAGTAATGGAATTTCCATACACCATTTAGAGACAGGGCGTTTGAAGCTTTGCTGCGATTATTTATTAACGCTTCTGCAACGGTTGAATATGGCACCAGCGGAGTATGTCCTTCTTCCTGGTTTAACTCAAATATCTTAGGATTATCCAGATAGCTGTAAATATCATCAAGAAAGGCTTTCTGCTGAGCGAAAGACATTCCACAAACAGCACATATACAAAGTATTACAAGACCTCTTTTCATTCTTTCTAATTTTTAATTCCAGTACCTAATATATGCAAAAAAACCATCCGGTCGCTCAGGAGCTGATAAATGTTAACTGCAGGGCTCCAGCCTCCGCTTAGCTTCGGTCGTCGAAGTCGACCTATGGCCGACGAAGACGGCTGGCAAAGCAGGGCTCCAGCCTTCGCTTAGCTTCGGCCTTCGGTCGTCGAAGTCGACCTATGGCCGACGAAGACGGCTGGCAAAGCAGGGCTCAGAGCATGAAGCGAAATGATCTAAATACCGATTACCGATTACTGATTACCGAGGAAGCGAAGAAAGGTATAAAGGTATAACGGCACAGAGGCGCAACGGCACAGAGGCAAATCCACTGTTGTGCACTTTGGTCACCGTAGCTTTCTTCGGAAATCGAAGTAGAAAAGGTGATTTTAATTTAACGATTTGAGTCCCGTGGGGACGGCATGTTTGTAGAAAAGTCGATTTTAATGATAACGTTTTGAGTCCCGTAGGGACGGCCTGTTTATAGAAACGAGGATGTCATTCAGATTGTTGCGAGCTCCGTAGGTGCGACATATCTTTCCGGAAGACGCAGTGGCGGTGCGCAGACCTTGAGAGCTAGCATAAGCATAGTACCTCTATACCTCTATACAATTAAGTCCGTTACGACCCTGCAACATCATACACCATAAGCGAAGCGCCGTGCCTCACATATAGCCTCTTGTTGTGTATGACAAGGTGTGCCCAGTGGGGGCCGGAACCTTTAGGGACATTGAATGAGGTTAACACTTCGAAGGCATCCGCTTTTGGTTCAATGAGTACCACCTGGCCTCTTTCGCTGTAAATATATAGTAATCCGTCATTTGAAATGATATTCGAAGGTGCATGCTGGGTAAGCGAATAGATCTCTTTCCCTGTGTTCCAGTCGAGGCAGAAAAGACGCCTGTTGGCATCACCTCCGCCATAGATCCTGCCATTAAGTACAACAAATCCCCCGATTTTCGGATCATGACTGTTGTTAGTCCAGACCTGTTTTACAGACGAGCCGTCATCTGAAAGCCTTAACATAACACCCCCCAAGCCGTAGCCACTTGTGCTATAGAGCAGTCCGCCAATATACTTCGGGCTGTTGGGGTGAACGCTGTACTGGTTTATATAACCGTATGTCCACAGCAGTGTCCCTGTTCCGGCATCAAATCCCTGTATCGATTTTTCCATCATCGTAACAAGTACTTTTCTCTTTGGCAGGTTTACAATAACCGGTGAGCAGTATGCTGAACGATCTCCGCTTCCCCTGCTTGTCCAGATTATCTTCCCTGTGTTTCTGTCAACGGCTGCTACATTTGTGCCGGGCCCTCCCGGGGTGCAGTATAGAACATTCCCGTCGGCCAAAAGGTTTTCAGTTATACCCCAGGTAATGTTTCTGGCACCATGATCCTTCATGAAATCAATTGACCAGACTATCTTTCCATCTGCCGTATTCATACAAACAAGCTTTGCATAAGCTGACATAATATATAACCTGTTGCCAATAACCAGGGGTGTTGACCGGGATCCGTTATAGCTTTCTTCCCATTCCTTTCCATACTCTGATCTCCAGAGCAGTTTCCCCTGGTGGTTAAGTGCAAACACATAACCGGTCCCTTTAATCATGCCGGTTATATAAACTGCCGATGAGGTTACGGCAGCCGAGCTGAAGCCTTCGCCGAGCTCATCGAAAGACCATATCATTTTCGGACCTGCAGCGGGCCATTTACGGGAAAGACCCTTCTCGTTGTATACTCCATCGCGGTTGGGTCCTCTCCACTGGGCCGTCTCCTGCGAAAAAAGCCCAAGGCAAAGAGATGCCATTAAGATCGTATTAAATAATCTCATCATTTTTCTGTCGGTTTTATATGTTGGAACTTTTCAAATATAAAACATAAACAGATATTTCCAAAAATTGTTCCGGAAGCTGGCCTTTACTGTTATTGATCGAAGTCGGAAGCCGGAAGCCCGAAGAGAAAAAGCAGTTGGCAGTTGGCCAGCCTTCGCTCACTCCTTAGCTAAAGCTACAGAGGACAAAGCGTGCAATCGTTCCATTGAATTTATTTTTTCAGGCTGCGCGGCTGAGCCTTTGCGCCGCTACGCCGTTACGCCTCTGTACCCCTGTACCTCTGTACCTTCTACTTTCCCGTCATATTCAGCACTGCCACATAGAAGTTGGGATCGACTGTTATCGCCCGGGTGCCTGCAGGAAGCTTCACAGTGTTGAACCTGGAGGTTGGTTTGAGTATTATTTCCTCTCCTGAGGCAAATATCTTGAGCGGCATGTTGAATCCCTGAACGCAGTTGTTCCACCTGAATGTCATCTCACCATCTTTTATATGATATTCAAAAACCGGTATCCTGATATCCCTGAGATACTGATCGAAGAAGGGCTTCAGATCCATCCCGGTATGTTCACTCAGGTAATTTTCTATCTGTGATCCCTTTACAACCTGGTGGTAAAAATCCCGGTTTAATCCGCGTAATATGCCCCTCCATTTTTCATCGTCGCCGATAATATTGCGCAGTGTATGAAGCATGTTGCCTCCCTTGGGATACATATCTCCCGATCCGCTGTAATTGACATCATATAATCCCACGATGGGCCTGTCATTTCTTATCCCTCTGCGGGTACCCAGTGCATATTCGGTGCCTGCATCTTTGCCATAATGGTATTCAACATAAAGATTCTCGGAATAGTTGATGAAGCTCTCGTGGATCCACATATCAGCAATGTCCTCATAAGTGATGCTGTTCGCGAACCACTCGTGGCCCGATTCATGAATAATGATAAAATCGAACTTAAGGCCCCATCCCGAGCCGCTCTGGTCATTTCCGAGGTAACCATTCTGGTATCCGTTACCGTAAGTAACTGAGCTCTGGTGCTCCATGCCGAGATAGGGTGCCTCAACAAGCTTGTATCCGTCCTCATAAAAGGGATATGGCCCGAACCAGTGCTCAAAAGCCTCAAGCATCATTGGTACCTGCTTAAAATGAACCTTGGCTTTGGCAAGGTTTTCCTTCAGCACATAATAATCGCAGTCGAGGAGACCCTTTTCTCCCTTGAATTTTTCAGAGAAATGGGCATAGTCGGCAATATTGATATTGACCCCGTAATTATTTATTGGACTGGAAACGAACCAGTTCCATGTTGTTGTCTTGTTCCTGTTCTTAACCACGCTCCTGAGGCGCCCGTTTGAAACGTTCATGAGATTTGAGGGTGTTGTAACGCTTATAAGCATGCTGTCGGGTTCGTCGTACATATGATCCTTGCAAGGCCACCATAAGCTGGCACCATCCCCCTGGCACGAAGAGGCCACGAAAGGGAGCCCCTTGCTGTCCTTTTTCCAGGTGATGCCGCCCATCCACGGAGGCCTTGTTGAGACCCGTGGTTTCCCACCGTAACTGAGCTTAACGGAATAGATCTTCCCTTTCTCCTGCTTCTCTGCCAGATGTATCCAGTGGGCATTGCCTTCCCTGACTATTTTGAGTGATCTGCCATTCTGTATAGCTTCCGTGAGCTTCAGCGGTTCTTGTAGATCAATCTGCATTATGGAAGCAGGTTCCAGCACCCTGTAATAAACCGTATTATATCCGTAAATAGTACTGTCGGCCGGATTGACTGCAATATCGAGATGATAGTAAGTAAGGTCCCACCATGCCCGTTCCGGAGTGATCGATCCGCGGAGAGTGTCCTTCCGTGAAAAGGTTATCTGTGACGGGGCAAAATATTGTGCAGTGGCAGAAGAATAGAAGAAGAGTGCTGTAAGAATGGTCAGGGTTAAAGTTGAGTGGTGTTTCATTGGTCTGAATTTATAAGATAAAAGACGAAAATAATAAGATAAAAGACAAAAGTATAAAGATAAAAGGAAAAAGCATATGGCTCAGAGCGCAGGGCACAGAACAAGAAACTCTTTCTTCGGTCTTCTTGGCTCATAGTTCATGAAGCTAAGCGAAGTCCCGATAATCGGGAGGACTCAGGCTCAGGTTCAGCCATAGTCCCGTTTACTCGGGACGAAGGTTGAGTGCTTTAGGCATGAGGTGCGGATTATGGGGTAAGGAGCATTGGGCACAGTTTATTTGAACACCGGAGGTGTTCTGCCATTGTTTGCAACAAGGGCCTTCACAGACCACATTCGCGGAGGTTTTTCCCGGTTTAATCGGGAGAGGTTCACAAACCATCTTATTTGAAATATTCCCTGACAGACCATTCCCGACAATTCTGCCGGGACATGCCCTGCTCGGCTCTCAAAAGGGCTTAATAAATGTAATGCTTCTTCTACCCGATTATTATTTCTCGTATAATTGTTCAATCATCTTTAATGCACCTTACTGAAAATCCTGTTTGAGGACTTAATCCTTTTATATATGCCCAACTATTTGAGGAGTGCATATCAACATAATGCCCAAAAGTTGAACTCCAATATTTTCCATAACTTCCAATCGAACCAAAAATACCATCATAATTGTGGCGCCAACCGCCTGGAATTGCAGTAAATCCCGATTCATTTGTTGATTGATTATTGACTCCCCAAAACTGAGCACCAGCTGCTTTTAGTTTATCACCGGCAATCTCTTCTCCACCTAAATAGTCAATCAAGGTTCTCCATTCTGTGTCATCCGGAACATGGTAACCCACAGGACAAATAAAGTTTGCAAGTCTTGCTGCGTGTCCGTTGTATAATGCCCCATAAGTATCCTTGTAACCAGGATTATTATCGTACCAGCAATAAGCACCACGCCCAAAAGTCATCCATTCGGCATTATCAGTAATATGAGGTATCGGATCACCATTATTATATTTAGTGGTTTTAAGATTCTCCTTTAGCCAGGTCTGTGTACCTATTCGTACTGTGTCATACACATTTCCATCTCCGTCGACGGGTAATCCCGTTTTTTTATCCTTCTCGCAGCTGTTGAAAAATAGCAATGTTACAATTAACAACTTCAAAAAAATATCTTTAATCGACTTATTCATAGTTATTAGTGTTTAATTACCAATCTGATGGATGATCTCTTATCCTTAAACTGAATATTCATGAAATATATTCCATTCGGAAGATCAATTGTATTAACCCTGTATGGGAAACCTTTAAATGTTGTACTGAATCTGACTGTGCCTGATTTGTCTACAATTGATAAGGAAGTTTTAATATCCGATATCAGTTCTTCAGATGATATTTTATCCTTTACAACATCAATATCAACAAATTCAGTGGAAGGGTTTGGATATGCCATGAAATATTCACCACAATCCGCCTCTGCAAAGTATAGAGTATAAACTTTGACGGGAATAATGTCCGCACAACAGTGATTTGCCTTTACATCAAGGAGCCCGTAGGGATAATCGTTTGTATTGATTGATAATATGTGACCGTAATCCCAATGCTTCGTCCAGCCATATGGTAAATCCCATACAAAATTACTTGTCTGACAATTGTTATCGTAATTGTAATAGAAGATATTATATGTCGTATTAGGGCATAAATAATACATATCTCCTGATCCGGGAGGGGAGCCTCCGTAAGAATCCAGCACCGACATTGATACCATGTCTTCAAGCGGGCCGTTAACATAAAAACTCTTTTTATACTCCGCGTAACCTCCATCTCCATTCTGCGTTATCCTGAACGTAATCTCGCTTTCTTTTCCAATGCATGATGAATTAGGATATAAATCTACTGTACTACCGTTACCCTGATATGTATTGAAACAAGATGAATTTTTAGAAATATACCAGGTACTTGTAAAACCAGGTGGCACATAACTCAATTCAAATGTTCGATCGCCTTCATTTTGGCATACTCTGCCTGGACCGGATA
>Ga0334882_1004544_pt1 | contig 11637 bp, 9 predicted proteins | sample GraSluR1_MG_5_FD_207226 | JGI IMG/M metagenome (GOLD analysis project Ga0334882, IMG submission 207226) | Sludge microbial communities from methane-producing bioreactor in Wageningen University, Netherlands - Granular Sludge_15_04-R1 | ecosystem: Engineered > Bioreactor > Anaerobic > Unclassified... | reverse complement strand
TGCGCTATACCCCGGAGCAGCTCCGCGGCGCGCGACTGCGCGTGGGCGCCGGCGCGGCCATCGACACGATCAACGAGGCGCTCGCGGTCGCGGGCCTCAAGCTGCCGATCGTCATGGGCTCGACCGCCACGGCCAGCGCGGGGGCCTGCGCGGCGAACGGCTCCGCGGGCGCCAACGCGGTGCGCTACGGAACCGCCGCTGATCTGGCGCGACGCGTGCGCGGCGTGCTGGGCACGGGCGAGATCGTCGCCCAGGACGTTCCCGGGCGGGAGCGGCCTCGCGACCCTCAGGCTTGCGCCATCCGCGCCGACCGGTTCGCACACGGCGCCTCGCTCGTCGGGTCGCAGGGCGCGTTGGGCCTGATCACCGAGGTCGTATACGAGGTCTTTCCGGTCCCCCGGGACCAGGCGATCGCGCTCTTGCCGGTTGCGGACATCGACACCGCGACGCACCTGATGCAACAACTGCGGTCGCGCTTCGATCGCGACGGCCGGGCCGTCGAGCTGTTCGAGATCATCAGGCAGGACACGCTCGACCGCGCGCTCCGGCACGCCGAGCAGAGCCTGCGCGAGGACGTCGGCCGCGCGCCGTACTATGCCCTGGCGCTGGTCGTCTCCGATACGGCGACGCTGGCCTCGGCCTTCGGCTCGGTGTTCGTGGAAGAGTTCGCCACCTACATCATGGGCGAGGCGACCGGGCGCGACGGGCGGCTCCTGTTCGGGAACGGTGACTTCGACTTCGACCACGACCCCGCCCGGCTCATCCGTGTGCGCGAATCTTGCTCCGAAATGAGCCGCACTCTGCCCAAGCAAGCGTATGACGTGGTGGTGCCGCTCGCGCGGCTCGACGCCTTTGTGGCGGCGCTCGAAACGGCGATGGCCGCAACTTTTCCCGCCTTTCGGCTCGGCCTGTTCGGCCACGCGGGCGTCGGGGCGTTGCACCTGCACGCGATCGCGCCGGACGCCGCGACGCTGGAGCCTGCGCGCGCCGCGCTCGATGCGCTCGTCTTCGACCTGGTGCAGGACCACGGCGGCAGCCCCTGGGCGGAGCACGGCGTGGGCAGCAAGTGGGGCGCCGAGTGGCAGCGCCGCACGCCGCCGGAGGTCCTGGCCGAAATGTGGCAACTCAAGCGGCAGTGCGATCCGGACAACGTGATCGGCTCGCGGCTCTTCGGTTTCCACAGGTTGCTCGCGGAACGCTTGGCCTGACCGCTACGCGAGCGAAACTCCCAGCGCCGCCTGCACCTTGGCCAGCGGCCCGGCCTCCTGCGCCGCGTAGAACGCAAAGCTGTCGAGGATGGGTCGCTGCATGATCCTCTCCAGATCCTGCTGCTTGTGCGGACTCTCTCCTGCGTGCCGCGCCCCCGCCTGGCGAAGGTTCGAGGCGAAGATCCCGGCGGCGCTGACCGGCAGGAAGTCCTCGTAGCGGATCGGCCGGACGCTCAGATGACCCTGCGCGACCAGGGCGTCGAGGTCTTGCGGACGCTCGCCCGCGGACGAGCGCGCTCCCTTCGCCGTCACCTCGTAGACGAAATAAGCGAGCCGCTCGCGGCCCAGCGCCTCGAGGTCGTCCTTCATCTCCGCGCCCAAGTGCCGGTATGACGCGGCCAGGATCGCCTGCATCCGCGCCTGAAGGTCGTCGATGTCGAGGGAGTTGGGCGTCAGGTGGTTGAGGTGCGGGTTGGGGAAACAGCAGATATCGGCCGAGATGGTGAGCTTGCGCGCCAGCAGTTCGTCGTAGAGCGCGCGGTCGCGAGCGGCGCCGTGCCAGCGGAAGAAGCGCTCGCCCTCAGCGAGAAAGGCGTCGGCCTGCGCGCGGTCGAGCCCGCCCTGAGCCCGGGCCGCGGCGATCAACTCGCGCAGGCGCGGCGAGAAGATATCGCGCCGGGCGAGCGCGGTGTGCAAGCGGCGGCGCAGCTCGATGTCGTCGAAGAATCGCTCGTCGTCGGGCCGCAGCAAGGAACAGAAGACCCGGAAGGGCATACTTCGATGTCGGCGAGGTCCACCGGGCGGAACGCCGTCGAGATCACCGGCTGCGCCTTTGCCCCCGCCGCGCTCAGATCGTAGAAGTTCACTGGCTGCATGCCGAGGACGGCGAAGAAGTCGGCCATGGTGCGCATCTCGTCGTCGCGGCCCAGCCGGATGGCGCCGTGCCGCCAGGCACCGTGTGGTCGCCCTGGAATCGCAGGGCCCCGGGAGACGAGAAGTCGATGTCCTCGACGGTGTTGATCACGTGGAAGTCGTACTCCCAGATCATGCCGTCGTCATTCGGCCAGAGGGCATCGAGGGTGGGTTGAGCGAGGACGCTGCCGCCCAGGGCTAACGTGTGGCGAGGGCGGCGAGGACCAGGATACGCGGCATAGCTTCTCCTCTCGACAGGCGTCAAGCGTGCGGGGTTGCCTCATCTCGCAACTTTATCACAAATGAAAACAATCGACCAGCGCTGGGTCGCGCGCATATTCCATATTCCACCCATTTGCGCTACCATCATGAACCACCACAAACTCAGGAGAACCGTCATGCGAACCCTCGCCCTCGCGGCCGGCCTGCTGCTTGTGCTCGCTGCGCCGACGCTCGCCCAGAAATCCATCAGCCACATCGGCGCCCACCGCGCCTCGGACTCGCGCGAAGGCGGCGAGGACATTGCCTCCGCCATCGAGGTCGTGATTCCCTTCAGCGACACCGGCGCCACGTGCGACAACGTCGACGACTACGACGAGGTCTGCCCGTACCCGGGCTCGACCTCCCCTGACGTGGTCTATACCTTCGTGGCCCCGTACAGCTCGGTCTTCGACGTGGACCTGCTGGGCTCCACCTACGACACCAAGGTGTACGTCTACGACGCGGACCTGAGCCTCGTGGCCTGCAACGACGACTTCTACCCCGACTACGTCTCCAAGCTCGAGGGTGTGGTGTTCCAGGGCGGGACGCGCTACTACCTGGTGATCGACGGCTACGGCGGCGACTGCGGCGAGTACGTGGTGACCGTCTGCGATTACCTGCCCTGCGACTTCGGCTGCGCGTCGAGCGACGTCCTCGAGGGCGAGCCGCCCCTGTACGGCGGCTACGTCGATACCTACAACGGCGGCTGCGACGTCGACCCGCCCGTGTTCCAGCAGCTCGAGCTGCCCGACGGCGCGGCGACCCTGCACTTCTGCGGTATCCTGGCGTACGCCCAGTACGGCGGCGCCTGGCAGCGCGACAGCGACTGGTTCCAGTTCACGGCCGCGGGCACCCAGGTGAGCATACACGCCATGGCGCCCTTCTCCTGGCCAGCCAGCTTCGACGTGCTCTTCCTCGACGGCTGCGACGACGTCTCGCTGCTCCCCTACCAGTACGGCAGCTGCGGCTCGGGCACGATCCTCGTCGACACCGTGCCGGGGCAGGTCGTGACCCTGCGGGTACGGCCGCTGTACGAGGATATGCAGCCGTGCGGGTACTTCGCCGACGAGTACATCTTCGAGATCACGGGGCTTGGGGGGCCGGTGGCGGTGCAGGGGAGGAGCTGGAGCGGGGTGAAGGGAATGTATCGATAGACGCATCTGGTTAGCTCAGCACGGACCCGCGCCGGCCGTCGTGCGCCTGCAGGGTGCCGAGGGTTTCTGCGTTCGGAACTGGCAACCACTGGCCGCCTCGCTACGCGCCTACGAGGCCGTGCTCGTCCTGCGCGCGGGGATTCCGGCAGCTCAAGGTGCTGGAGGGCGGGCTCGACATGTGGCCGTTCTGAGCGCCGGCTTTCCCTTGGCCCGCCGAATGACGGCGCGGGGCGTCAGATCGCCCGGCGCCGCTGTCGAAGACCGTCCGCTCGCGGTCGTCGCCCTCTCAGGCGATGTACTTCCCGCGCGGGATGTAGTGGGTGTGCAGCAGCCGGTGGGCGGTGTGCCCACACGGCCCATCGCTCAGGAACTCGTGATACAGCCTGGCCACCGCCGGGTTTTCATGCGACTTGCGGACCTCGTAGGCCTTGTCCTCGGCGTAGATCGCCCTGGCCCGGGCCTGGCGGATCTCCTGCGAGGTCGGGATGGGCATGCCGCCGCCGCCGAGGCAGCCGCCCGGGCAGGCCATGAACTCGATGAAGTGGCACGACGCCAGAGGGCCGCCGGCCTTGATATCTTCCAGCACCCGTTTGGCGTTGGCCGTGCCGTGGGTGACGGCCACCTTGAGCGTGGCGCCCGAGAGCCAGTCCCAGCTGTCGAACGGCAGATCGTGGTTCATCTTGAGTAGATCGGGCACCTGGCCCACCGCGGGCACGGTGATCTCGACGACGCGGATGTCCTCGAAACCGCGCACCGGCAGGATGTCGGCGTGCTCGTAGAGGTTCTCGACCTTGATGCCGCAGACCAGCTCGATCACCGAGCGCAGCGCGGCTTCCATGACGCCGCCGGTGGCGCCGAAGATGACGCCCGAGCCCGTCGCGGTGCCGAAGGGGTCGTCGAAATCGCTCTTCGGCATGCTCGGCAGATGGATCCCTGCCTCCTGGAACATCTGCGCCAGCTCCCGGGTCACCAGGCCGTAGTCGACGTCCTTGTAACCGGAATCGCACATCTCGGGACGGTTGCACTCGTACTTCTTCGCCGAGCAGGGCATGAGCGCCACGGTCACGATGTCGGCCGGGTCCAGCCCGTTCAGCTTGGCGTAGTAGGTCTTCAAGAGCGAGCCGAACATCTGCTGCGGGCTCTTGGCCGACGAGACGTGGGGCAGCATCTCCGGGTAGAAGTGCTCGATGTACTTGACCCAGCCCGGCGAGCAGGACGTGAACTGGGGCAGCGCCACCTGATCCTTGAGCACCAGCGCCCTGTAGAGGCGCAGGATCAGCTCGGTGCCCTCCTCGATGATGGTCAGGTCGGCGGTGAAGTTCGTGTCGAACACGCGGTCGAAGCCGATCGTGCGCAGCGCGGTGTTCATCTCGAATGTCAGCGGCGTCCCGGGTTCGAGGCCGAAGCACTCGCCGATCGCGGCGCGCGGCGCGGGCGCGGTCTGGATCACGACGTGCTTGGTCGGGTCGTTGATGTCCCGCCAGACGTCGTCCGTGGGGTCGGCGGCGCCGAGCGCGGCGGTGGGGCAGCGGTTGATGCACTGCCCACAGTTGATGCAGACGACCTCGGCGAGGGGGCGGTCCATGAAAGTGGCGATCGTGGTCTTGTCCGACCGGTTGACCGCCTCCAGCACGCCAACCTCCTGCAGGTCGATGCAGGTCCGCACGCAGCGGCGGCAGAGGATGCACTTGTTCATATCGCGGCGTACGGAGTAGGAAGAGTCGTCGACCTTGTACAGCGGCTGCTCGGGGTGGCCGAAGCGGTAGAAATCGACGCCGTATTCCTTGCAGAGTGTCTGCAACTCGCAGTTGAGGTTGCGGAAGCAGGAGTAGCACTCGCCGTGATGCTTGGACAGCAGCAGGTCGAGGATCGTCCGCCGGGCCTGGCGCACCTTGCGGGTGTGGGTCTTGACGCTCAGGGGCGACGTGATGGGGTAGGCGCAAGCCGCCTGCAGGGTGCGATGGTGCTCGACCTCCACCACGCAGATGCGGCAGAGGCCGGCCACGCACAGGTCGGGGTGATGGCAGAGCGTGGGGATGCGGATGCCCAGGCGGCCGGCGGCTTCGAGGATGGTGGTTCCCAGCGGCACCTTGATCTCGTTGCCGTCGATGGTGACCTGGACCTGCGCGCCGATGGCCCCGGTGTCGACCGGCGGGGCGACGCGGTGGCCGCGCTGGCTGACCGGAGCGCGGGACTGATCGGGACGGGGCGTGGTGTGTCCGGACATGGATCGCTCCTTTACCTGGTCACCGTCTCGGTGCGGCCCATGAGTTCCTCGCGGAAATGCTGCACGATCGAGAGGAAGGCGTTGGGGCTGGACTGGCCGAGGCCGCACTTGGAAGCGAGCTGCATGACCTCGCCCAGCTTGCACATTTCGATGAGGTAGGCCATCGAACAGCGTCCCTCTTCCAGCATCTCGATGCCCGCGAGCAAGACCGCATTGCCTTCCCGGCACGGCGTGCACTGTCCGCAGGATTCCTCCACGAAGAAGTCCATGAAGTTCTTGGCGACGTGGAGCATGTCGCGGTGGGGGCCGAACACGATCACCGAGCCGCCGGTGGAGATGTCCTCGAAGGCGATCGTCCGGTTGAATTCCGAGGCGGGGATGCAGTGGCCCGAGGCCCCGCCGATCTGGACCGCCTTGGCGTCCTCGCCGCCGACAGCGGCCAGCAGCTCGGCCACCGTGATCCCCAGGGGGATCTCGTAGACTCCGGGACGGCCGCAGTCGCCCGAGACCGACAGCAGCTTGGGCCCTGTCGACCTGTCGGTGCCGATGGACTCGAACCAGGGCGCGCCCTTGGCGAGGATCGCCGCGACGCAGACGAAGGTCTCGACGTTGTTGACGACGGTCGGATGCCCCTCGAAGCCGGTGTCGACGGGGAACGGCGGCCGGTTGCGCGGTTCGCCGCGGTGCCCCTCGAGGGACTCGATGAGCGCGGTCTCCTCGCCGCAGACGTAGGCCCCGGCGCCCATGCGGATCTCGATGTCGAAGGTGAGATCGGAGCCGAGGATGCCCTCGCCGAGCAGCCCGTCGGCGCGCCGCCGGGCCAGCACCTCCTGCAGGCCGGACCGCAGGTAGGTGTATTCCTCGCGCAGGTAGAGGATGCCCTTGCGGGCGCCGATGGCGAGGGCGCCGATCGTCATCCCCTCGAACACGAGGTCGGGGACCTCCGTCAGGATCAGGCGGTCCTTGAAGGTGCCCGGTTCGCCCTCGTCGGCGTTGCAGACCACGAACTTCTGCGGGTCCGCGGCCGCGGCGGCCAGGTTCCACTTGGTGCCCGTGGGGAAGCCGGCGCCGCCCCGTCCCTTGAGGCGGGAGGCCGAGATCTCGGCGATCACGTCGACGCGGCTCTTAGCCAGGGCCGCGCGCAGGCCCGTGGTGGGCTCGATGGTCTCGAAGGTGGCCAGGCCCTTCGTCACGGCAACGGTCATGACCGCACCCCCGGTTGCAGGTTGTCGTGGAAGGCCAGCGGTCCGAAGCTTCTGCGGCAGGCCTCGACGATGTCGTGCACGCTCTCGGCCGTGACCCTGGTGAAGACCTGGTCGTTGACCAGCAGGGCCGGCCCCATGTCGCACATCCCGATGCAGCTGGCCCATTCCAGCGAGAACTTGCCGTCCGGGGTGGTCTCGCCGAAAGAGATCCCCAGATCGTTCTCCAGCTGCCGGGCGATCCGGTCCTTGCCGAGCAGATCGCAGGAGATAGTGCGGCAGAGCCTGATCACGAACTTGCTGCGGTAGTCCTCGCGCAGGAAGGCGAAGAAGGTGACGACGCTGTACACCTCCACCGGGTGCAATCCCAGACGGTCGGCCACCTCCTGCATCGCGAAGGAGGAGATCTCGCCGTACTTCTTCTGGATCGACTGCAGGATCGGCAGCATCGCCGAGCGCGTGCTCCCGTACTGTTCGGTCCAGGCGTTCACGTCGGCGCGCAGGCGCTCACGGTCGGTGACCAGCATGGGTTCATCCCTCCTTCCGGCCGAGCAGATCGGCGATCATGGCGATCAGGGCGGCCGGATCGATCGGCTTCTCCACGAAGGCGTCCACCGGCACCATGCTGGGGTTGCTGCCGTACGGCAGTCCGGTGACCCTGCCGATGCTGGTCAGCATGAGGATCGGCTTCGTGAAGCCCTGCCGACGGAGTTCCTGCGCCATGGCGATGCCGTCGTCGGGCTGTTCCATGATCACGTCCAGGACGATCAGGTCCGGCGCCTCGGCGGCCACCGCCTGCATCCCTTCTGTGCGGCCGCCCGCGGCCGCCACGGCATGGCTCGCGCTCTCCAGCACCAGGCGGCATGCCTCGACGACATCGGGGTCGTCATCGACGATCAGGATCTTCGCCATCGGATTCTCCTTTCGCGAAGCCGTCTCGTGAGAAAATCAATAGAAGATCGGCCCTTTTTCGTGCCGCCCTCACGGTCGTGTGTCGGAGGAAAAATCGGTGTCGACCGTCCCGGGGTACAAGGAAAAACAACTGTAATCTCTAGGAAATCGCGGCTTTTTTGCGTCGAAATCGTGTATCGGGCCCGGAGATGGCCCCAGATCGCGGGCCCGGAAGGAGCCGGTCCGGAACCGGGGAGCTTGGATGGACCGATCCGGTTAGGCGGGTTGCGGGGCTAATGAATCATCAATTCCTGTTGTCAGGAATGTTTCTTCAATAACAACCGTTCTAGATGAGGTCGTAAAATCAAAAACGGCTCGCCGTGGTTGCACCCGCTCATCGCGGCCACTGGCACGTTCCTCGACTGACCCGGAATCTCGTCAGACCTCGTCGCTCAGCCCCGCCGTGCTCCCACTCGCCCATGTCCGCGGCAGCCGCCGGGTCGAGGTAGCCGTGCCTGGCCAGCCAGTGCAGGCCGCGGCGGCGCAGCTGGTCGCGCACCTGCTGGATCGCGGTGTCGTCGAGGTGGACCGCCGGGTGGAAGATCGCGGTATCGGGTTCGTCCGCAGCCGCGCTGAGCACCCCGTCGGCGATCAGCACGTGGAAATGCATGTGGCTGTTGAGCGAATCGCTACGCGCGCAGGGCGCGCTCGGCCGCGGGGCAGGTCAGCAGGGCGACCGCCACGGCGCTCTTGCGCAGAGAGGTCGTCGATCGCGAAGGTGTCAGCTGGGCGGAGCACGGCGTGGGCGCCAAATGGGGTTATGAGTGGCAGCGGCGCACACCGCCGGCGGTCCTGGCCGAAATGTTGCAACTCAAGCGGCAGTGCGATCCGGACAACGTGATCGGCTCGCGGCTCTTCGGCTTCGATGTGCTGCTGGCCGCGCGCCCTGCCTGACCGCTACTTCCCAGCCATGCCCAACGCCGCCAGCACCGCCGCCCGCGATCCGTCTGCCTGCGCCGCATATAGCGCGACGCTGTCGAGGATAAGCCGCTGCATGATCGCCTCGAGGTCGTGCTGCGTGTACGGACTGCCACCCGCGTGCCGCGCGCCCGCCTGGCGCAGGTTGGAGGCGAAGATGCCGGCGGCGCTGATGGGCAGGAAGTCCTCGTAGCGGATCGGGCGAGCGCTCACGTACCCCTGCGCGATCAGTTCGTCGAGAGCGACCGGCCGCCGGTCGCCGGCGACCGCCGCGCCCCGGTCGGTCACGGCATAGGTGAAGAAACCCAGCCCTTCGCGGCGCAGCGCCCCGACGTCATCCGGCAACGCGGCGTAGGCGGCGGCTTCGTCGGCCCGCTGTGGTTCACATCCCTCGGCGCGGATCGCCTCGACCTTGGCCAGCGCCTCGTCGTAACGGCGCCGGCCCTCGGGCGTGAGGGCCAGACCGCGCTGCTCGATCTCGCCGAAGCGCGCCGTATGGGCGCCGGTATCGACGCCGTCGAACGTCACCGGCTCGGTGAGCGCCTTGTACGAGGTTTGGCGCAAGAGGATCGGCGCGCGGCGGCGCGGCGGCCCCTCGATGTGGTCCTTCATCTCCGCGCTCAAATGCCGGTAGTCCGCCGCAAGGATCGCTTGCATCCGCGCCTGCAGCGCGTCGATGTCCAGGGTGTTGGGCGTCAGATGGTTCAGATGCGGGTTGGGGAAGCAGCAGATATCGGCCGCGATGTTCAGCTTGCGGGCCATGAGTTCCTTGTAGAGCGCGTGGTCGGTCGCGGCGCCCCGCCATTTGAAGAGCCGGACGCCTTCAGCGAGGAACGCATCGGCCTGGACGCGGTCGAGCCCGCCTTGGGTCCGGGCGATTTGGATCAACTCTCGCAACGGCGGCGTGAAGATCTCGCGCCTGGCCAGCGTGGTGTGCAGACGGCGGCGCAGGTCGGGATCGTCGAAGAAACGCTCGTCGTCGGGCCGCAGCAGCGAGCAGAAGACGCGAAACGGCGAGACCTCGATGTCGGCGAGGTCCACGGGCCGAAACGCCGTCGAGATCACCGGCTGCGCCTTTGCCCCCGCCGCGCTCAGGTCGTAGAAGTTGACCGGTTGCATGCCCAGGACCGCGAAGAAGTCGGCCATGGTGCGCAGCTCATCGTCGCGGCCGAGCCGGATGGCGCCGTGGCGCTCCTCGCTGATATGGTCCACGTCCGCCTCGCGCAGGCCCAGCGTCGGGTTCGCCCGGATGACCTCGCGGTTGACCTCTTTGACCGCCTCGGTGAGCTGGCCGTAGAGCGGCACTTCCTGCGCGTAGAGCGCGGAGAGCCGATTGGAGAACTCACGGCGGAGCGTCGCAGCGGCGATCAGGGCAACAGCCATCGAGGATCCTCCTTCGGGCCAAGATCGAGGATAGAAGGTCGTCGCGATCGGCCGCGGGGTCAAGAATTCACGGCGGTCAGCGCGGAGGCCCTTGTCGCTGGACTCCGGTGACCAGGTGTGATACGATTGCAATCGCTTATTCGGAAATATTTTCGTCGAATCCTGTTGCGGGACGAGATCGCTGACTGAGTTCTTCGGCTCCAAAGAGAATAAGGAGAATGAGATGCGACGCCTCGGGGTAATGAATTCGTGCTGCCTGACGGTTGTATTATCATTTTTGTTCGCGAGTGGGTGCGGCGACGACAACGGCACCTCGCCGCCGCCGGTCAACAACGGCGACGCCTATCAGATTCTCGAAAACCTGCTATTCGACTACCAGCAGACCTACGACGACCTCGGCGATGCTGACCGCCCGGGCGATTTCGATTTCCGGCCTGCCCTGAACGCATATCAAGCGGCTTACGACGACACTCCCAACGATCCTACGGCTCGATTCGGCTTGGCCGCCACCAAACTGCTGTCCCTGGCGGCTGATACCCGCGTCAACGACGCGTTCGACGCGTGGAAGGACTACCTCGAGGCACATACGCCCTTCGAGGTTCCCGCCGGCAAACGGATGCTCGGCGTGCCGCTGGGTCTGCCGCTGAGCGCCGCTGCCATCGATCTACCGTTCGGAATCGTCACCGGCAGCGCCTTGGCCTCCGTGAAAACTCAACTGGCCAACGACGAACCTCTGGTCAGCGATGTCCAGGACATCCTGCGCACGGTGGTGCTGCCTGCCGTCGAGAGCAGCATTGCCCTGTTGACGCCGGTGGCCGAACTGGACGATTTCGTCTACCCCATCTCGCCGCGCATGCAGGGCAGCGTCTACGAGGATCCGCTCGAACTGGACCGCGTCGAAGTCATGGCGATGCTCGCCGCCTGTAAGCTGTTGCAGGCCGGCATCGGCGTGGCGGTTGCCTACGACCTGCAGTTCTCCTCCTATGACGCCGACGGCATGTACGCCGGGCTCAACCCCCAGAACGGCACCGTCGGCGTCTTGCTGCCAGGCGGCGCCGCCCACATGCAGCAGGTGCCAGTCCTCTTCCTTGAGGCTATCGACATCGTCGATGAGGCTCTCGACGTCCTACAGGCCGAATCACAGACCGACCCTAACCAGGACGACGACATCATCAAGATCGGTCCGAGCGAACTCGACCAGGCCGACATCGACAGGATGCAGGCCGAGGATCTGCCCGACTTACGCAATGCGTTCTCCCCCGCGGGCGCGCTGCGAACCGAGGACTGGGACGACTCGAGCTACACTCCGGACACGACGATCAGGATCAACTTGCTGAATTTTTTCGAGACGCCCGTTGAAGACTTCAAGGCGCTTCTACCGCCGTACGAGCTAGAGATCGCGATCTCGACAGCTGATCATC
>Ga0334882_1004541_pt1 | contig 11649 bp, 12 predicted proteins | sample GraSluR1_MG_5_FD_207226 | JGI IMG/M metagenome (GOLD analysis project Ga0334882, IMG submission 207226) | Sludge microbial communities from methane-producing bioreactor in Wageningen University, Netherlands - Granular Sludge_15_04-R1 | ecosystem: Engineered > Bioreactor > Anaerobic >... | reverse complement strand
TTTTTCATGATATTCTCTTTGAGGACTGTAAAAATTAACTTTCATATATTAATCCACCTTATAATATTATTTTTTGATTTTTTCTACAACATCTATTAGATTTTCTATAACATACTCTGCATCCCCTTTTGAAAGTGTAGAATACATTGGAAGAGTTATTTCATTTTTATATTGCTCGTAGGCATTTGGATAATCTTTTATTGAATACCCAAAATTTTTATATGCAGTAAACATTGGAAGTGGTGTAAAGTGTACATTGGTTGCGATATCTCTGTCCGCCATGGCTTTTATAACTTCATTTCTGTCTTTCTCTTTAAAGTTTCTGAGCCTGAGCGTATATAGATGATATGAGGTTACAGTGTCATTTTGCCTTTCGAAAGGAATTATTGCCCAATCTTTGTCTTTCAACGCATCTGTATATACGTCGAATATCACTTTGCGCCTTTTCAGCATATTTTCATAACGGGAAAGCTGAACAAGACCTATTGCCGCATTTATATCTGTCATGTTGCATTTATATCCAGGGTATATTATATCATATTTCCATGCACCTGCTTTCATCTTTGAAAGTGCATCTTTTGACTGTCCGTGAAGGGACATCAATTTAAGATCCTTTGTCAGATCCTTTTTGCCAAGCAGTTCGTTGTCATTGAAAGTTACTGCGCCGCCTTCTGCCGTAGTTAAATTTTTTACTGCATGAAAGGAAAATACATGGGCATCCAGTTGTGATCCCACTTTTTTGCCTTTGTAGCTTGCACCGAATGCATGGGCGGAATCGGCTACAAGTAGTATGTCTTCACGTCCCTTTGCTCTGAGCACTTCGTGAATTTTATCATAATCAACAGGTACTCCGGCAATATCTACAGAGTATATAGCCTTTGTATTTGGTTTTATGGCATCATATAATTTATCTATGTCTATAAGGAAAGTATCTTTTTTCACATCCACGAAAGTAGGTTTTATTCCTCTATGAATGGATACACTTGCAGTGGCCGTATAGGTGTATGGTGTTGTTATAACATCATCGCCTTCTTTTATGTCAAATACCTGAAGGAGGAGTTCCAACCCGGCAGTTGCATTTCCAACTGCTACTGCATGATTTGCTTTACAGTACTCTGCCAGTTGTTTTTCAAATTCCGCAGTTTTAGGACCGGTAGTTATCCATCCCGATTTTAATACCTCTATTGCGGCATTTATTTCATCCTGTGTTATATCAGGCGGAGAAAATGAAATTTTTCTATTCATAAAAATCATATCCTTTCAATATTTAAAAATTAATATAATAGATTACGGATTGGCACTGAAGAATCCAGTGTCCTTAGTTACATATATCCAGCCATTTTTTATTATTTCAGAATGCAGAAAATCTGTCAAACTTTTGAGTTCATTCCTCGAAAATGTACTTTTTTTATTTCCGGGTATTGAAAATATATAGTCCATAAGAGCTGATTCATCGGTTATTTTCAGACTGTCTGGATATTTTTTCAGATTTATATTTTTAAACCATTTTTCCATCTTTTTCAGGCCGTTTTCAAGTTGAAAATTCTCTGTAAGGGTCCAGCTGTTAAAAGTAAGTTTTCTGGAATTAAATAAATTGATTATATCACGCATTTCCTTCATATGATTTTTCCCAACAGTAGAGGCATATATTGTCCCATGAGGTTTAAGCACCCTGCGTATTTCAGAAAATGCAGAATCTATATTCGAAATATGATAAAGCATGTTGTTTGCAATCACAATATCAAAACTAGCATCATCAAATGGAATTTTCTGTGCATCAACTACTCCGAAGATAAATTTCCCCAAATTTTTTTCTAGGTTTGTTTTAGCATCTTTTATCATACCTTTGGAAAAGTCAGTGAGAACTATTTCCCAGCCTTCTGGTATTCTGTCTAGATTTTTCTGCCACAGTTCACCATCACCGCAGCCAAGTTCCAATATGCTGGAATTTTCTCCAATGTTGAGCTGGTCAAAGAACCAGTGCATCCATCCTTCTTTATTTGTACTGAATAATTCATGAATTCTTATCCTTGCCCTTAAGTTGGAAGCATTTTCATATTGACTCATCCATTGTTGATCCGTGTTTATTACATTTATTATATTTATAAATTTATCCCAGTTCAATGTAGTGTTCGTATTCAGCATGGATATGGCTTCATCTATGGATTTTATTACTGTTTCCATATGATTTATCTTTTCTTTCATTATAGATCTCTGTATTTCCAGAGATTTTTTAAAGTCACTGTCTTCCATATCGTAATTTATTACTTTCTGTATTTCTTTTAGGGAGAGTCCTATAAATTTCAATGTTAAAATTTTTTGCAGTTTTCCAAAATCCGATTTACTGTATAATCTATGCCCAGACTTATTATAACCACATGGTTTCAATAGATTTATCCTGTCATAGTATCTCAAAGTTCTAAGAGTAACATTAGCTTTTTTTGAGAATTCTCCCGTGGTAAATATTGGAGATTTATTATTAACCATTTTACACCTCCCAGAATATATTAGCACATTACGTAATGTAATGCACAATAGCCTATTTAAGATCTTACTATAGCAAGTTTTCTATAAATTCGCTCAAAATTTGTCGGAAAATATTTTTAAAATATATTTTGGATCAGATAATTTATAAAAGGCAGCATATGCTGCCCAATCAAATCATTTAGTGTTTTATAACTGTTAAAAGCATTTTAAATTTTTCACGGGCTTCAAGTCCATGAGGAATATCAGAAGGCATAATTATTGTTTCACCAGCTTTAACATTAAAAACATTATTACCTATGGTAATTTCAGCTGTACCATCTAATATTTGAACCATGGCATCTCCTGAAGTTACATGAGTGCTGATGCCTTCACCTTTATCTAGTGAGAACAAAGTAATATTTGCAGAAGATATTTGAGCGATAGTCCTACTTATGACCTGACCTTCTTGATAAGATATTAAGTTATTTAAATCAAGTACTTTGGAAAAATCTATATTTTTAAATAAGCTATTCATATTTTTACCTCCTTGGATTTCTTAATATATAGTATAACCTCTTTATTGGTAAAGATATGTAACATGTGTTACCGTCTAGTAGATATTACACAAAATACGGAATTTTAATTAAATGAATTTAGAGTACATTTAAATATTGACTTACGAAACAAATATATTTACTCTATACGGTAGATACCATAATACAGCTTATGATAAAATTTACCCACAAAATTATTGTTAAGGGACCTCTTAGATTATTTTAAGGGGTTTTTCCTTTATTCATCATCCCCCATATTATAATAAGTTTTTATTATTTTATATACAATATGTTTGAAAAAATAAATCAGAAATTAACCACAAAATAGCATATAGTTTATCATAAAAACAAAGATAAATGGTTAAAATATGCCATAAATGTTTTGTGTAAATATTTGCAGTTAGTATTTTTCGGTTATATTGGGGATCGACAAATTACCAGTATGTCGGTATTATATATTAAGAATAATAAATATAAATTTCATTGAAGGGAATGTGAATTAAAATGAAAATTTCGGGTGTGATTTTTAATGTGCTAGGTATAATAGGTGTTATCTTGAGCAGCTATATGTATGGAGAAGTAAAATTAATTTCAATGACAGCATCCTTTGGGGCTTTGATATGTGGTATAGGTTTCATTCTGTCTTATGTTAATTTTATTAAATTAAGCAAATTGGACAATATAGTAGCTCATGATGGGGCAGGCCGAAAATATAAAAAGTCAAAGGCAGTATAAAACATCAATTAACACCTAAATTTTAATTATAGAGATCTACTTCAAAACCCTGGTTGAATTACAGGGTTTTATTTTTATTTAATTTTGGAAGTTCAACATATATTGTGTTTGGAATGAAAGAAATCTATAATAAAATTGTTGTATTTAATTTACAAAGCAGGAGGAATATCAAATGAATTTAAAAAGACTTGATAAAGTAATACAGCTTATGAAATTCAATAATATACCGCAGCTCATTGTATCTGATCCGGCATCTATATTTTACCTTACCGGGAAATGGATACATCCAGGAGAAAGACTGCTGGTTCTTTATTTTAATATAAGCGGAGATAATAAATTGTTTATAAATAAGCTATTTCCGTTGACTGAGGACATTGGTGTAAAAAAAGTATGGCTTGAAGATACAGATGATGGCGTAGAGATAATATCAAAATATATAGATAACAGCCAGCCGATAGGGGTAGATAAAAACTGGCCTTCTAAATTTTTAATTAGACTTATGGAATTAAAAACAGGAAGTTCCTTTGTAAATGCTTCCGAAATATTGGACGGCATAAGAATGTGCAAGGATGAAATGGAAAGGGAGCTCATGAGAGAGGCTTCTAAATTGAATGACATTGCCATGGGAAAGCTTGTAAAACTTGTTTCAGAAAAATATACTGAGAAAAAAATGGGAAGGCTTCTGGAAGATATATATGAAGAGATAGGGGCAGATGGATTTTCCTTTGATCCAATTATCGCCTATGGAGTGAATGGAGCCGATCCACATCATGAAACTGATAACTCCACGTTAAAAGAAGGAGACAGCATAACTCTGGATATTGGCTGTGTAAAAAATTCTTATTGCTCTGATATGACAAGAACAGTATTTTACAAATATGTGCCTGATGACAGCAGAAAAATTTACAATATTGTTTTAGAGGCAAATAAGAGAGGAATTGATGCAGTTAAACCGGGAGAAAGATTTTGTGACATAGATTCAGCCGTCCGGGATTATATAGAAAGTAAGGGCTATGGAAAATACTTTACACATAGGACAGGGCATTCCATAGGGATTGAATGTCATGAGCTTGGTGATGTGTCTGCCGTAAATACTGAAAGGGTGGAGCCTGGGATGATATTCTCAATTGAACCCGGTATTTATATTCCAGACAAGGTTGGAGTAAGGATAGAGGATCTTGTTATGGTTACAGAGGATGGCTGCAAGGTATTGAACAGATACAGCAAGGATATTATAATTGCGGAATAAGTGTAGGGCATATTTTGTTGCATATGATAATTAAATATTGTAATATATATAATGTATATAATTATACCATATTTTAAGGGGTTATCTTTTATGGATGTTGATTTTATAAATATAGTTAATTTTATTGCAATTTTCATGTGTATGGCAATATTGATCATTAGTGCAGTTCATGTATATGAAAATTGCAGAAAAGTATTTATAAGAAATATTATAGGAAATATTCTCATTCAGGCACTTGTATATTTTAAAAGGTTGTCTGTAGATCAATATGTGTGCTATGAAAAATATGGGACATGGAGATTTTGCGTGGAGCCCGATTCAAAATAATGTTCTCAAATACAAATTTTAAATAAAGGAGTTAGCACATGAACATTATTTTGAATTCTTTTACTGTGTTGCTGCAATATATATTTGGAATTACGGGAGACTGGGGTGTTTCGATAGTAGTTCTGACGATGATTATAAAATTTATACTTTCACCACTGTCTTTTAATCAGAAACTCAGCCTGTTAAAACAGCAAAAAATGGGTCGGCAAATAGAAAAACTAAAGTCCGAATACAAGTACAACAAGGAAAAAATGAAAGAAGAGATTCAAAAATGTTATAAAGATGGGGCAAAAAATATCTTGGGATGTCTTATTACATTCATACAGCTTCCTGTAATATGGGTACTGTATAGTACTGTAATAAATATGCCGGTTACTTCAAGTTCAATGCTTGTTCCATGGATTGCTTCCATAAAAATGAGTGACAGTTACTATATTGTACCTTTACTGTATTCAGCCGTATCCACTTTTCCGTTCCTCATAAATTATGTAGATTATTTTAATATATACAAACAAGTCCAATCGAATAGAGCAAGCATTTTGATTTCTGTATTTGTTGGTATTATGATAACTATTAAAGCACCTATAGCCATAGGCCTGTATTTTATAACTTCTAATATCTTTTCTTTTATAGAGGATGTAATTTTTAGGGCGTATGTGAGAAACAAGAATCTTGTTTAGGAATTAAAAGGGCATTTTCTGCTTAAGATGCCCTTTATTTTACTCAATCAATAATCGATACCTTTTATAATTTGCCAAACTGGATATAATAATAAATAAGTTAATAAAAAAGGAATGATTCTATGGGCGATAATAAAGTTGCTTCAAATTTTATAAAAAACATAGTTCTAGATGATTTGAAATCCGGAAAATATAAGAATATAATCACGAGATTTCCACCGGAACCCAATGGATATTTACATATAGGGCATGCAAAGTCAATAGTGCTGAATTTTGGATTAGCTGATGAATTTAATGGAAGAACCAATCTCCGTTTTGATGATACAAATCCTATAAAGGAAGATACGGAATTTGTAGAATCCATAGAGAAGGATGTAAAATGGCTTGGATATGAATGGGATGAGCTTCATTTTGCATCAAATTATTTTGATGAGATGTACAGACGTGCTTTGATTCTTATAAAAAAGGGAATGGCCTATGTCTGTGATTTGACTGCAGATGAAATAAGAAAATACAGGGGGACGCTTACAGAGCCTGGGAAAGAAAGTCCTTATAGAAATAGGACTGTAGATGAAAATTTGGAACTGTTCGAGAAGATGAAAAATGGAGAATTCAAGGATGGAGAAAAAGTGCTCAGGGCAAAAATAGATATGACCTCTCCGAACATTAATTTGAGAGATCCTGTAATTTACCGTATAGCCCATGCTTCCCACCAGAATACAGGCAACAAGTGGTGCATATATCCAATGTATGATTTTGCACATCCGCTTGAAGATGCAATTGAAGGCATAACACATTCAATATGTACGCTTGAATTTGAAGATCACAGGCCTCTATATGACTGGATAGTGCGTGAATGTGAAATGGAAAATGTACCAAAGCAGATAGAGTTTGCAAGGCTCAATATGACAAATACTGTTATGAGCAAGAGAAAACTCAAAAAGCTTGTAGATGAAAATTTCGTAGATGGCTGGGATGATCCTCGTATGCCCACAATTGCCGGGCTTAGAAGAAGGGGATTTACGCCTGAATCAATACGAAATTTTTGCAAGGCTATAGGAGTGTCGAAGGCAGGCAGTGTAGTTGATTCACAAATGCTTGACTACTTTTTAAGGGATGATCTTGAAAAAAAGGCACCTAGGACTATGGCTGTTTTAAGACCTCTAAAGGTTGTAATAACGAATTATCCAGAAGGGAAGACTGAAGAGTTCGAAGTTGAAAATAATCCTGATGATCCTTCAGCAGGAACGAGGAAGGTTCCTTTTTCAAGAGAGCTGTATATTGAACAGGAAGATTATATGGAGAACCCTCCTAAAAAATACTACAGGCTGTTTCCAGGAAATGAAGTTAGATTGAAGGGAGCTTATTTCATAAAGTGTATTGATCCCGTCAAGGATAATGGAGGAAACATTATAGAGCTCCACTGTACTTATGATCCTGCATCAAGGGGAGGAAACAGTCCGGACGGAAGAAAAGTAAGAGGAACTATTCACTGGGTAAATCTCAATACTGCGATTCCGGCAGAGATAAGATTATATGAGCCACTGATACTGGATGGTGGAGAAGAGGATAGTGATTCTTTTCTGGATAATGTAAATCAAAACTCACTTGAAATATTGAATGGATTTCTGGAACCAAATATGAAATCAGCAAAACCTGGACAAAAATTTCAATTTTTCAGACATGGATATTTCAATGTTGACAGTAAATTTACCAAAAATGGTAAACTGGTATTTAATAGAATTGTTTCACTGAAGAGTTCTTTTAAGATAAAAAAGTAGGAAAAGATGTAGATAAACCTGAATTAAAGGTTATCTACATCTTTTTATACACGTATACAGTATTTTTTAGCCATTTTTATGGGATGGTAGGATTTTTTTGCCTTTATGAGACCCTCAAGCCCCAAATCCTGTTCCCTGTTTATATATTTTACATCCTGAAGATAATTTTCCACGAAGGTTTTGTTTACGAATGTGTAAATCCCATTTACATTTGTAATTCCTTTTTCTATGTGTATTATTCCCATATCTGGATTTACTTTTTCACCTATTGTAAAGGCGGATATTTCATTGTCTACATATACTGCCATGGCTTCAAGATTGAGTTGTTTCATGTTGGATGATATCTCCTTTATACCCTCCAGTTCATAATACAGGTATTTATTGTCACTATTTTTCATGTCGTACCATAATTTGGCAGCCTTCATACAATCTTCTTTGACCCCTGGTTCAAAAAAATCCTTTGTAGCATAGTTGTAGGTTTTTATGAATTTGTTGTAGTGATTTTTTTTTGAGTGCAACTTTTTGCCTGACAATGTTGTCAGCTTCTGGGTATCATATAAATAGTCGAAATTATCTACATCCTCTTTTACAATAATGTTATTTCCATATATATCTTTTAAATCTTCTAAAAAACTTTCCTCTGCATCTCCAAATAAATATGGCATGTTATTTGATGATGAATACTCCTTGAGCAGTTCCACAACATTTTTGAGATTTTCTTTTGTATAACCTATAGGCTGCATAAAGTAATAATTTCCATCGAACCCCATTTTTCTGAGTACAAGTACGTCATCTATTACAGTGTAGCTTATATCACATGCCTTCCTCCAGATAAGAAGAGTTGTAAAGGAATATTCGCAGGTAGTAAAATTATAATCGTGTAGATAATTGTCAAAAAAACTTTTATCCTCCATAGTTAGTGGATTGAATTCTAGCATAAATATTCTCCTTGTCATTTCAATTTGTTAATAGGTTGATTGGATTGCCATTCATTTCTAAGAAGGCCATACAGATACATATCATATCTTTTGTTATCCCTATGTATAAATTCCCTGTAAGTTCCCTCCCTTTTAAATCCCACCTTTTCATATAATTTTATAGCTGGTGTGTTGTAGGATAATACAGTTAATTGTATTCTGTGAAGATTAAGTTCCTCAAATCCAAATTCAATAGTGAGACTCAGGGCCTCTCTACCTATACCGACTCCACGATATGATTCATTCCCTATGCCTATGTATATGGTAGCAACTCCATTGTTCCACAATATATTTTCAAAGCCTGTAACTCCTATGAATTCGCCATTTGAAGTGTTTCTTACAGCAAATATAAATTTATCGGGAGATTTTTTTACATCTTCTATCATAGGCTTTAATTCATATAGTGACATTGGAAAAGATGATATCATATCATAGTTTCTTAAAAATGATACGTCATTGTACCATGCTTCCAATATTTTCAGATCGTCTTCTCTAAAAGCGGTCAGTATGATTTTTGATCCTTTTAGTAAATTTTTTATCATAATATGCGCCACCCTGTGAAAACTAAAATTAATAAATAATAACTTTTATATAGATTATAACTTATGTATATGTAATAATTCAAATTAAATTGAAGAATTTTAACATTGATTTAAATTTTTGCTATGCTATAATATATATGTATCAACAATTTAATAGAACATATGGAGAGGTCATATTGATGATCTGAGAGTGGAATGTTATTCCTTATCCTCATAACCTGATTTGGGCAATGCCAACGTAGGGAGATAATATTTGCAAAATATATGGCAAGGTTGTTTTAAACACAAATTCTCCTGGAATTTGTGTTTTTATCTTTTAAAGTATATTTAAATCAGATTATGAGGAAACATTTTTTATATGTTTCCTTTTTGCTGTATTTTGTATCAAACTAAATCTATATAATTGAGAAAGGGGGAGTAAACTTTGATAGTAAATGGAGAAAAAATGGAATTCCAGGATGGAATAACAATTTCAGAGCTTTTGGAAGCCTTAAGTATTGATTCCAATAATGTAGCTGTGGAGGTGGATATGGAAATTGCAGAAAGAGGTCGGTTCGGGAATATAAAGTTGAACAGCAATTCAAATGTAGAGATAATACGCTTTGTAGCTGGAGGCTAATATATAGCTGAATATAATTATTTTAAAATAATTTATGGAGGTATTTTATGGATAAGTTGATTATTGGAGGAAAAGAACTCAGCAGCAGATTGTTTTTAGGAACAGGTAAATATTCTTCGGACGAGTTATTGCCGGATGTACTGAAAAGTGCAGAGACTAATGTGGTGACTACAGCACTTAGAAGAGTAGATATGCATTCCAACAGAGGAAACATTGTAGATTTTATAGGCAAGGAGTATATATTGCTTCCCAATACATCAGGGGCAAGGACAGCAGATGAAGTGGTGAGACTGGCCAAGCTTGGAAGAGCTGCAGGATGTGGAAACTGGATAAAGATAGAGGCAGTATCTGATAATAAATATCTTCTGCCGGACAATATTGAAACTATAAAAGCAACAGAGGAACTTGTCAAAGATGGATTTGTCGTACTCCCATATATAAATCCCGATCTTTCAGATGCAAAGAGACTTGTAAATGTGGGTGCAGCAGCAGTTATGCCTCTTGGCTCACCAATAGGATCAAACCGTGGAATAAGGACTAAAGAAATGATTAGAATACTTATAGATGAAATAGATATTCCTGTAATAGTAGATGCAGGCATAGGCAAACCTTCCGATGCAACTTTGGTTATGGAAATGGGAGCAGATGCCGTACTTGTAAATACAGCGATAGCTACATCAGAAAATCCCGTACTTATGGCAGAGGCCTTTAAATATGCAGTAAAAGCCGGAAGACAGGCATATATTGCAAAGTTAGGTGCTCAAAGAGACAGAGCTGAAGCTTCTTCTCCACTCACGGGATTTTTGAGATAGGGGGGAACATATTGGGAATTTATGAAGAAATAAAAAAATATGAGGATTTTGATTTTGACGGATTTTTTGAGAATGTTACTGACTCAAAAGTAGAAAATATACTTTTGAAAGATAGAATTTCACGGGAAGATTTTTTGGCACTTTTATCTCCAGCGGCAGAAAGGTATCTTGAACCCATGGCCAGAAAAGCTAGAGAGATAAGTATAAGGAATTTTGGAAAGAGTATAGTTTTGTATACACCTATGTATATTGCAAATTATTGTACAAATAAATGCATTTACTGCGGATACAATGTAGAGAACAAAATTGTACGAAAAAAGATGACCTATGAGGAAATTGAAAGAGAGGCCAAAGCAATATCACAAACGGGCCTGAAACATATAATACTGCTTACAGGTGAATCAAGGTATCATTGCCCTATGGAATACCTGAAAGAAGCTGTAAAAATACTCAAGAAATATTTTGCTTCCATATGTCTTGAAATATATCCTCTTGAGGAGGATGAGTACAGGGAGCTTGTAGAACTTGGTGCTGACAGTTTGACGGTATACCAGGAAACCTATAATGAAGATGTATATAAGACAGTGCATCTTGCAGGGAAGAAGAGAGACTATAGATATAGACTGGAGGCACTTGACAGGGGATGCAGGGCAGGAATACATTCTGTAGGAATGAGTGCACTTCTGGGACTTTACAAGTGGAGAAATGAAGTATTTCTGACAGGTGTTCATGCCGAGTATATTTCAAAGAATTATCCCTCCGTTGAAATAAGTATGTCTGTTCCAAGAATAAGACCTCATGCCGGAAGCCCAATCAAGATATATGAAGTAACTGACAAAAATTTAGTACAGGCTGCTATGGCATATAAGATATTTCTGCAGAGAGCGGGTATCAATATTACTACAAA
>Ga0334882_1004539_pt1 | contig 11651 bp, 16 predicted proteins | sample GraSluR1_MG_5_FD_207226 | JGI IMG/M metagenome (GOLD analysis project Ga0334882, IMG submission 207226) | Sludge microbial communities from methane-producing bioreactor in Wageningen University, Netherlands - Granular Sludge_15_04-R1 | ecosystem: Engineered > Bioreactor > Anaerobic >... | reverse complement strand
ATAGTTTGCAGTTACCTTAAACATATAGTAACATCGAACAATTTCACATCTATTGACGCATATATCATTTAATGATATAATTTAATAAAATATATATCATTAAATGATATAGTATAGGAGGTAAACATGCCTAGAAGTAATTCTTTAAAGATGGGTGAACTTACGGATGCCTATTATTATATTTTACTTTCTTTAATAAAGCCTAAACACGGATATCTGATTATGAAATCAATTGAAGAGTTGTCTCAAGGTAAATTTTCAATAGGACCTGCATCATTATATACAAGTATAAAAAAACTTCTTGATGGTGGTCTGATAAAGCTTAATGGGGAATTACAACAAAGGAAAATTTATATTATTACAGATAAAGGTATTAGGTTTTTGAAAAATGAAGTTGAAAAAAAACGTCAAATGGTTGAAATTGCTGAAAAGATATTTAACAAGGAGATGTTATAAAATATGTTTAACACAAAGTATGTTATGAGTATGGGTTTAGCTTTTGCAGAAAAGCAAGAAATGGAAATGCTATCATCCTATGCGGGGAAAGGCTGGATTCTGTATAAATTTTGGATTTTTGGATATAAGCTAAAAAAGGCCGAGCCACAGCGGCTGCAATATTCACTTGATTATAGAATAAATCCAGATAAAGAATATTTTTTGTACTTTAAAGAAGCCGGGTGGTCTCATGTATGTTCTTTAGGAAATACAATTCACATATTTAGTGCACCTCAAGAAACAAACTCTATATATACTGACAATGATACTGAATTGGAAAAATATATATGTCAATATAATATGACCCAAAAAACGGCAATACCAGCGTCTCTATGTACTATTTTACTTTTTATTTTAACATTGCTTTCCAAATATGGCTATATACCCGATATATGTAGAAAAATTTTTGGAAGCCTTTTAATACCTGCAGTTATAGTTGCTGTTTTTTCAGGGCTTCCATGTATGTCCTTTTATTTTAGAATAAATAAAGTCAACAAAAATAGAAACAAGGTTTCCAGCAAAAATTATAAAATTATAGCTGCTTTAGTTATGATTATGCTTTTATTGTCTGTAATTTCAGTAGCTTTAAATATATTTAATATTCTGAATGTATCCAACAGTATATACTATATTCTTTGTTTTATGTTAATTTTATCCTGGGCATTAGTTTGTTTTATAAAATAGAGACTTTAGTTGTCGGAAATGGGGTTTGTAATTAATGAAAATAAACAGATTACTGGCAATTGTGATAATGCTTTTAAACAGGGAGAAAATACCTGCAATGGCATTGGCTGAAAAATTTGAAGTTTCCGTAAGAACTATTTACAGGGATATCGAAGCGATCAATATGTCAGGAATTCCAATAGCTTCAAGTCAGGGCAACAATGGAGGCTTTTATATTCTGGACAACTACAAGATAAATCATCAGTTTCTCACATTGGAGGATATGATATCCATAGTGGAAGCTTTGAAAAATATAAACGGAGTTCTGAGTGACAGAAATGTGGAGATAGCCATGGAAAAAGTCAAGAGTATCATACCCTCCAACAAAAGGAGTGCAGTTGATTTGCACTTTAAACAGGTATTTATAGATACACTGCCCTGGGGCTTTAAAAAGTCTGAAAAGGAAAATATTAAATATAAAACGGTATATAGAGCACTAAAGGATAATAAATGTATAAGTTTTAACTACAGGAACGCAAGAGGAGAATATATATTCAGAAAGGTGGAACCTGTTACCCTTGTGTTTAAAGGATTCTCCTGGTATGTTTTTTCATTTTGCACATTTAGGAAAGACTATAGGATGTTTAAATTGACCAGAATAGATGGATTGGAGATTATGGATGAAGAAATTTGCAAGTCCAGAATTTCCTATGGGGAGTATGTAAAGACTGAATCTCCTCAAAAGCCCCCTATAAAAATCTCTCTTAAATTTTCAGGAAAGGTAAGGTATAGAATACAGGACTATTTTAATGAAGACGAAGTTAAATTTCTTGAAGATGGAAGTGTCATAGTGAATACTGAAGTTATTGAAGACAGCTGGGTTTATTCAATGATATTGAGCTATGGTGAATATGTAGAGGTTCTGAAACCACGGCATATACAGGAAATTATAAAAGAAAAGTGCAGAAAGATAATAGAATCGTATAAATGAATTCGAACATGACATAATGCTGTCAAAGCTTTCCTGTATAATGGTTGTATCAACATATGAAAGGAGAATATATTATGGAACGGGAATATTGCCAAAGCTGCGGGATGCCTTTAAGTGAGGAATTTTATGGAACTAACTCAAATGATAGTAAAAATCATGAATACTGCATATATTGTTACGAAAAAGGGGCCTTCAAGCAGCCGGATTTAACCATGGAAGAGATGATTGAAACTTGTGTGCCTTTTATGAAGGAAAAGGGTATGGATGAAAATGAGGCAAGAGCACTCATGAAAAACTGTCTTCCCAATCTTAAAAGGTGGAAAAAGCGTTTATGAATTTTAAAATAGTTGAAAAAGATGAGGCTATAATAGTTGGATGTGAAGTTTCAGATTTGGCTACAATACCTAAGAGTATGGTATCAAAAGTAATACCATCCTCAAAATATTGTGTGATAACTGCTAGAGGAAAGATGCCTGACAGTATACGTAAGGTTTGGGAATATGTATGGAAAGGTGATATAGAAAGGACTTATACAGGGGATTTTGAATTCTATGACAAGAGATATGATGGCAGTGAAAATTCTGAAGTAGATATATATGTAGCCGTTAAGTAGCATGTTCTGATGTAGATTGTGAATAATAAGGTAGTCCTGTCGTGTAGAAGGATTGCCTTATTATTTTATGTACGAAATGTCTGTTTATGATGTGCTCTGCTTTACCTCCTGACAGTTGATCTGCCAGTGAAACCCACTTGAGACCAGCTGAATCAAAAATATCGTACTGAAAATGCCAGCACGAGAATACCGGCCAGTTTGTGTATGAATGCTTCACCGAAAATACTTTGATCAGTTTTAGTTTATTTCATTATCTAAGATTCATTTTAACATAAAAGAAAGCACAGAGTGCTATCGTCCTCTGTGTTTTTCCCTATGTTTTTTCTGTCCCAATGCCCTGTGGTATTCACTTGAAACGGAATTTCCATTAATGAAAACTTCGCCGGATGTAGGAAAAAGATGGAGAGATAAAAAAGATATATTCAATCTTGACAGTACCTGAAGTTTTATAGTAATATGAAGTTAGCTTCCCGTGAAGCTAACTTCATATTAGGAAGGGAAGAAAATCATGAGAACAAGAGTGAGAGAATTACGGAAAAAAGCTAATTTGACACAACAACAATTAGCTGACTTAGTTTATGTTTCTTCAAGAACTATCATTTCTATCGAGAAAGAACAGTATAGGCCTTCTCTTATGCTGGCATATCGAATGGCAGAGGTATTCGGAACAACGGTGGAGGATTTATGCTGCCTCAAAGAAAATAAAGAGTTGGAGGATCAACAATATGAAAATTTATAATAAAAGGGGATTGTTTTTTGCAGTTATATGGACAGCATTGGGTGCCTTTAGTGCGATCATTAATATTTTATCGCAGGATAGCTCTTTGCCACAACGAATCAAAGGTGTTGTCATTGCTATAGTGCTTATCATAATGGGTATTAACGGTTTCACCCGTGCTTTTTCCAAACAAGCTACAAGAGAAGATATTGTTGAAAAACAGGATGAAAGAAACAGTCTTTTACAATTGAAAACCAAGTCACTGACATTAAAGGTTCTTTATGGCTGTCTGATTCTTATTACTGCAGGAGGTCTGGTGGCGTATGGACTAACTTCAAATTTAGTGTGGATTCCTACTGTTACAGTTACTGGTGGATTGCTGGGCTTTTTACTGATAGTTGAGATAGTTGTTGAAATCCATTATGAAAGACATATGTAGAGAATTGAAGTTCAGCTTATCTCACGATTATGGTATTGATGTACTTGTTATGTGTAGTCTGTAGTGGAAGGATTGACATCAATACTATCGTCCCCTGTGCTTTTCCTTATGTTTTTTCTGTTTCAATGCTGTGTAATGAGCTTGTTTTTTACAGATCCTGCTGAAAAAAGTTGATTGTTTGCTCCCAAGAATCAATTGAATCTTGTAAACTTCCTTATTTCAGCATTTTGGGGATTGTTTGACGGAGACAGCTTAGCAATTTTAGTGAGCAAATATTGTACAATGTGGAATTTCTTAAAAGGAAGTTCTTTACCTTGGTATGTCCATGAAGACGAATGCGAAGGTCTCCACCCACACATGCCTTCTAAAACAATATTCGAAGGTGAATTTGCAACTACGCACTTAATGTTTTGAAAGTATGTTGCGGCAGTCAAAGCCAGTTCAGCCCCTTTTGAGCGCCCGTACAAACCTATCCTTTTTTCGTCAACTTGCGGTAGTAATGCTAAATATGAAGCACTTCGTTCAATGATTTCAATCGGAATTTTCTCTAAATTCCTAGACAAACCTGCTAACCCAAAGTAACCCACCGCTAAGGCCACAAAACCATGACTTGCAAACAGCTGTGCGATATTTTGAGCTTTCTCTATACGCCCGTCGCTACCACTGACAACGATAATCGCCGGCTTCTGTGATTGTCTTTTCTCGAAGAAAACTCTTCCACAGGCTTCACCTAAGTCGATATCTTTTGATGCAATTGTCGGCAATTGGTAATACCTGAGAAATGAGTTTGCTGCAATCACTTTTCCATGTTCGACGATTGAAATTACAATTTGAAATTTATCGTTTTTTGCAATACTTTTCAGATTTTGAGGCAATTTGATCTTTTTTGTATTTTTGGGCTGGCTATTGTAAAATAAGCCCATTTGAGCTATTCCTTTGTAAGATCCATCAATTGCGCAGCTATCTTTTAGAGAAATTCTTCCAGACTCGTCGGCCTGTACTGAGATTTTCGATTCCCAAATATTATTTGTACCTAAGTTCGTTGGCACATTAATACAGTAATAGTTTTTCAATTCCTGCTTAATTTCATAGGTCAGTCCTCTTCTCTAAAATATTATTTTAAGTTTACAGTGTCCAAGTGGATGCTGTATTTTTGCGTTAAGGAGGTTTTGAAATGAGTAAGCAGATTACTACTATTCCTGCAAAAAGTAATTTGTTTCTTTTTTACTTTTTGCAGCCTAGTTTATAGGCTGGTGGGGCGAACTTAGGTTGTAAAATACCTGCTAAGGCAAACATAAGAACGGCTGTCCAGATGCAACTGTAGCTGATCCAATCGATGGATGACAGTTTTTCATGAAAAACGAAAATTCCTAGCAGGAAACTAATTGTAGGGGAAATGTACTGTAAAAAACCTACTATGGAGAGACGGGTTCGCTTTGCTCCTTCGGCAAACAGTAAAAGCGGCACAGCTGTGACAATTCCCGAACTAAGCAATAACGCCGTCGTCAAAAGGTCAATTTTACCGATGGCACCTGCGCCAACATATTGTATCCAAAGGATATAACCGATGGCAAAGGGTGAGGTCAGCATCATTTCCATCGTTAGCCCCACAGATGCGTTCAGCGGAACTATTTTCTTGATGAGTCCGTAGAGAGCGAAGCTGACGGCTAAGATTAGGGAGATCCACGGAAATTTTCCGTAAGCAGCAACCAGAATCAAGATACCAGTTGCCGCAGTTAAAAAGAGTCGCCAGAAAAACTAAGCCAATATTTTTTGGATGTAAAAAACTACGGAGCAGTTGGCCTTTTTTCCCAATTGAGGAGATATAAATCACCATGAATGCAAGTGCCCATACAATTCTGTGCGCTAGTATTTGATCCGAAGGTACCTGCTTGAGGAGATTCCAGAACAGTGGCAGAATTCCCCAGAGAGCAGATGCCGATGCACTGCAAATAAAGCCTTTATTTTTGTCCGTAAGATTCATATGTAAACCTGCCTTTATCGCTTTTATATGCTTTGGAGGGTCTCTTCGATCCAGTTGAAGGTGCTGCTGTTCGCAAAAAGTTTGGCACCTACCTCACAGTGTTCGGCTGCGTCCTGCTCTCGAGTAAACAGCAGATACTTCTTGGGGCAGCGGAGCTGATCATAGAGCCGCTTTGCCTGACCTGGAAAGTTGGTTTCATTTTCACTGTCTACAATTAGTGTGGGGCATTTGATTTGTTGCACCACATCACCTAGATAATAGTATTTTGCCTTGAGCATGAATTCTTTGAGATTTTTGACCCCAAAGACATACATTCCATGCCTAAGTGCCCAATTGACTTGAGTGCTTTGAGCCATCTGCTTTTTCATAATGGTGTCCACTTTTGTCTCTGGCGTAGTAGCGATGTTTTGAAAAAACTCTTCTCGTTCCATACCCTCAGGCCGGCGCTCACCCATAAAATCATAAACTCCGCTGTTGGCGACACAAGCTGCCAATCTATGTTCAAATGCGGCTGCTCGAGGTGCCAGATATCCTCCCATGCTTTGCCCCCACAGAATGATTTTTTGGGAATTGACGCCTAGCTTCTCAATTAGAAAATCCACCACGGGTGACAATACATTTTCCCAATCCGGACGGAACGGGATTTCTCTTCTGCGGATCATCTCACCCTGACCTGGGCCTTCAAACGATAGGCAATTCATCCCACGTTTTAGGGCCTTCAGTGCGATGCCGTGCATTTCTTCTTTTGTGCCGTCATATCCGTTGAGAAGGATCAATGTGGGTGCGGTCTTTGTGTCTTCTTCTTTGGAAACAGGGTAAAAAAGTGCCGGAAGAGTTGTCTTTTCATAAGGAATTTCCATAGGTAGGATAACGGTTGTTCCATATTGGATGACTTTTTGAAAGCAGTCCAGAGCAAGTGCATCCATCTGCTCCAGTTTGTCACTTGTTTCTGCACTGCAGTTTTCCGTCATCAAAACGCCGCGGTAGAAAGCTGCGGCCCGATAATAGTTGGACGCTCGCAGAAATGTTTCGGCAGCACTCGTGAGATGATGGCCAGCAAGGAATTCTTCGGCAATATGACACACCCGGTCTGCCGTACTGGCCCATTCCCCATACCAACTGTTGTAATCACCCTCCCGGATGGTCCGGACTGTATTGAGGACCTCATTGACATCAGCTTGCTCTGAAGATACTTCACTGAGCATACGTAGTACTTGAAAAGAAATCTGTTCGTCTTCAATATTAATTTTCATGATATTCACTCTCCCAATATGCGGCAATATTTTGTTCCATCTCGTTCTGCATCTGCATGTTATGTGCTGACCCCAGTACCCGTTCATAAAAGTCACCAACAGCCCTTGCCATGCGAAGCATTTCTTCCCGATTGTAAGTAAAGAACGCAGGGTCGAAAACAAACTTGGTGGCTGTAAGTAGAAACTGTGCTGCTTCTTCCGGATAAGGGGTGGTGAAGCATCCTTCTTTTACGCCTTGTCGAATCAGTTCTGCATAAATGGGCTTGAGCTTGTTGATGCGGCTGACGATATACTGCAGATGGGCAGATGTATAGCGGCTTTCGTATAAAACATCAAAAAGGCTATCGTTATGTCGGTTCATGCAAAAGTCCTGTATGGTAAGCAGATTAAGTTTCTGGACCGGGTTGATATCGGTCCGATTCAGTGTTTTCTGCATCTCCTTTATAGTATTTTCCGTGACCAGTTCTAACACTGCTGCAAAAATATCATCCTTTGATCGGAAATAGTTGTAAAACGATCCTTGTGCAATATGCAGTTCTTTGACGATATCGCTCACGCTGGTGTGATCTACACCATTTTTACGAAATAAAGCTAATGCGGTGGAAAGCAGGTCTTCTTTTTTGATGCTTGATTGTCTTGCCATTAGTAACACCTCCAAATGATTAATGACTGACATCAGTCATTAATATAGCATAATCTGCTATTGCTGTCAACTATCTTTTTATACCATGGTTTATTATTGCTTAATCCTATAAGAGATGATATGATTATTACATCTTTTTTGCAGGATTGAATCCTGCGTTTTCAATTACCATGATTGTTCTTTCCTGCTTTTTAATGATAGGGACGGGTTTTGTAGAAGAGGTGCTGTTCAGGGGATTTTTATTTCCGGAATAACATTTGGTATAGGGCATGTTGTCAATTTGTTTAGAGGATATGCTGCTGTAGAGCTGGCAGCACAGATTGGTGTTGCAATAGTAATAGGCATTGTTCTTGCACTGCTTGTGGCTGTCACAAAAAATATCCTGCCGGGTATTCTTTTTCATATTGTATTTAATATTGGCGGAACTATTACAAATGCATCAGTCAGTGCACAATCCTCTTTGCTGATAGTAATTTTGATTATTTCCTTATTTTATGCGATATATCTTTCAAAATTCCTACATGGAAAAAATAAAGCGTGAGGTAATATATGATAAAATCAAATGTAAAATATTTTATGTTTTTGATGACAACTTTAATATTATCAGTACCGTTTTATATCTGGGGTGCATTCTTTCCCGTTAAAGGGCTGCCTTTTGGCCTGCCAATCAGCTTTTTAATGATTATGGTACCTTTCTTCTTGTCATTGATATATGCATGGAAAGAAAATGGAATAGAAAGAATTACATTTTTGTTTAAAAGTATTTTCGATATAAACAGGGCCAGCAGATGGTGGATAATTTTTTGCCTGGCATGTATGCCTTTAGTTACGGTGTTAACATATTTTACAATGCGGGTGTTTCCTTTTCCACTGCCGGCAGAAATAGTGTTTCCCTATAGAGAGATTCCGCTGATGATAGTTCTTTATTTTCTGGGAGCAATACCTGAAGAATTTGGATGGACAGCTATCCTGACTGAACCACTGACCAAAGAATATGGGCCAATTAAAGCAGGTATAATTATCGGGGGAGTGTGGGCCGTCTGGCATATCATTCCCTGGAGCTGGGCACATCCCGCAGGGTGGATTATTGGAATGTGCATTTTAAATGTTCTTATGAGAACTGCAATGATCTATGCCTATATGTATGGTGGCAAAAGTTTGTTCACAGGTCTGGCTTTTCATACCATGATAAATGTGACAACAGGTATTTTCCCCAACTATGGCTCACATGTAAACACATGGCTTTTTAGTGCATGGATGGCTGTTGCACTGTTGTTGGTTATATGGTTTGTAAAAAGAAAAAATAAAGCTTATGAATGCTGATGTTCTTTATGCACGAAATGTCTGTTTATAGTGTGCTCTGCTTTTCCGGTAGATGAAAAGTACAATAAGGAAGGATACGGTTTGGGCAATGGCAATGCGGAGCATTTGCAATTCATCTGTGCCGGAGGCCGTTGCTATATGTAAAATATTGATGATTATATTATTTGTGAAGTGATCAGCCATAGACATCCAGAGTGAACCTGTAATTTTAGTAAGCAGACAGAATTTTATTCCTGTAATTCCTGTTGTTAAAATAAGTATAAGGGAAATCATGACAGTTCCGCTCATGCTGGTTTTCCCGTCCAGTAGATTGCGCACAGGAGCTGCTATATGCCAGATGCCAAATAGGAGAGAGGATAAAACAGCAGCTTTGACAAAGGAGTATTTTATTTCGAAGAGTTTGATGAACAAACCCCGGAAGATACCTTCTTCCATGGCCACATTTATAATATTCCCGATAATGCAAAAAGTGAAAAACAACAAACAGGTTTGTCTGCCTTGATTTCCATCAATGGCATAGCTGGTTACATAGATCTGCAGTGAAGGGGTGTTACCTCCTGACAATTGCATAAAAAATTCAATACCATAGGCAATTGTAAATACGGCTGCTCCAAGCAGGAAGCCATATAGTGCATTTCTGACTGCTGATCTTCCAGTGAAACCAACTTGAGACCAGCTGAATGAAAAATATCGTATTGAAAATGCCAGCACAAGGATACCAGCCAGTTTGTGTATGAATGCTTCACCGAAAATACTCTGATCAGTGCGGATAAACATGTATTCAAATACTCTCAATACAAAACATATCAGATAAATAACCAGTATGGACTTCCACAGATGATACAATCTATTTTTTCCCATATTGATGCTCCTTTTAATTTATTTCATTATCTAGACTCTATTTTAACATAAAAGAAAGCACAGGGTATTATGACGCTTGATATGAAAGGCTATAAAGATATTTTGGGAATATGGATTGGTGAAGCCGAAGGTGCTAAATTCTGGCTGTCAGTCTGCAATGATTTAAAAAACAGAGGTGTAAAAGAAATATTAATTGCCTGCATGGATGGACTTAAAGGTCTTTCAGATGCAATAAAGTCAGTGTTTCCTGACGTTAGTATTCAAAATTGTATTATACATCAAATAAGGAATCCGATTAAATATATAGTATCCAAAGATAAAAAAAATTTATGAGAGACTTAAGATGTGTATATAAAGCATCTAATGAAGAAGATGCACTTAATAGTCTGAATAATCTAAAAGATATAAAAATATAATACTAAACCAGTATTAGTATTAGCTAAATATAAAAAAATATAACTGAAAATCAAAATTTCCAGTTATATAAAACTAAATCTAATATATTTTACACAAATCTATCTATATTCTCAAGTAAACAGTTTTACTATCTAGCACAAGGAGAGCATATCAGTTAATACAGTTACCTGATGTTTTCTTTCACTTTTTATATAAAATCTTATACTGAGTTATATTTTCTAATGTATATTACCAAAGATAAATAGGATTGCTATTTTAACTGCCACATTTTATTGGCTTTGGAAAACAACTTTTCTACACCGGCTCTATGTTGCTCAATATTTTGAACAGCATATGTGTCATTTTTATCTATTGGTTTCATATTTCCATCAACATATATTTCATATGCTTCTCCATCTTCTTCTATTCTTACACCATACTCATATCCACCGGATATCAATGGCCATATAATCAAAAGTTCACCTTTTTTACTGTTGGAAACTGCCAGATTCCCTGTATAATGCAAATAACCCGGTTTCTTTACACTATAGTTATACCCATCTTCTTTTTTCATGCCATAGGAACTGCCTTCAACTTTAGGTAGATCTTTTATAAATTTATCGTATTTGACTGTTGTTATTAAAAACCAGCTAATATTCATAATTGCAAATGCTGATATTATAAATATTATAATTCTTTTTCCATTAATTTTATTCATAAATTCACCACCCTGTTTCCCTGCTTTTTTATATTCTCGTCATGGGTAACCAGTATAATTGTTTTACCCTGTTTATTTAATTGTTTTAAAATATCAAGTACGGATTCTGCATTCTTTTTATCAAGAGAACCTGTAGGCTCATCGGCCAGTATAATATCACATTTTTTCAGCATTAATCTGGCCAATGCCACTCTTTGCTGTTCTCCGCCCGATAATGTGTATACCTTTTTATTTAACTTCTCTTCCAACCCTACAGTCCTCAAGGCCTCTTCTATTGATAAATTTGTCTTGCAATTATTTCTAACAAGCTTCAAATTTTCTTTAACAGTCTTATTATCAATTAATGCAAAGTTCTGAAATAAAAAGCCCACTTTTGTCCTAAAATAGTTCAGATGATTTTTTTTATTTTTAATGTCAATATCATCAGCAATTATTTGTCCGCTGTCAATTTTTTCAATCGCACCAATCATATTCAATAAAGTAGTTTTACCACAGCCGCTTGGCCCTGAAAATATAATAAAATCCCCATCTTCTATTGTTAAACTTAAATCCTG
>Ga0334882_1004536_pt1 | contig 11655 bp, 8 predicted proteins | sample GraSluR1_MG_5_FD_207226 | JGI IMG/M metagenome (GOLD analysis project Ga0334882, IMG submission 207226) | Sludge microbial communities from methane-producing bioreactor in Wageningen University, Netherlands - Granular Sludge_15_04-R1 | ecosystem: Engineered > Bioreactor > Anaerobic > Unclassified... | reverse complement strand
GGGAGAGAACGAAGCGTTTGCCTACATGGCGAAGCTGAACGCAAACATCCAGACCTACACTTCAAGCGGAACCGGTCCTTCAAAGGGTGTGAACGTCGGTGATGCCGCCATCGGTATTCAATTCTCTCCGGCATTCTTCCAGATGAAAGCCAACGGGCAGCCGATTGAGATTGTCTTCCCGAAGGAAGGTTTCGGATTTGAATTCCCCGCAGCCTCGATTCTCAAGGGGGCAAAGAACTATGAAGCAGCGAAAATCTTCATGGATTGGCTGGTAAGCAAGAAAGGCCAGGATGTCTTGAAGTCCACTGGCACCTACTTCTATCCGGTCATCGATGATGCCGAGATCGATCCTGTCATGCCTGCATTCTCCACCCTCAATGTGGTTGGCGTCGATTTGGCCTACTACAGCTCGCGCAAGGCTGAATTGGTCGAACGCTGGGTCGGTGAAGTACTTTCTGCCAAGAAGTAAGTCTTTTCACGTTCTCCGGTGGTTTCCGCCGGAGAACCCTGATTCGAGGTTTTCATGAAACAACGGCTCATCTCCTCGTGGCATGATTTCATACGGTTAAGCAAGGACCCCCTGCTCTTGGGGGTGATTCTTCTGCTTTTGATCTCCTTGGTCCTGTTCATCATTTATCCCTTGTATAAAGTCGTCGTAGTGAGTTTTCAAGTCGATGGGTCCTTCTCCTTCAAGAACTTCACCGATGTGATGACCTACTCCAACGGCTACTACCTCAAGGCCTTGTTCAACTCACTGTGGATGGGAGTAGCGACGGCGATTCTTGGAACCTTCATCGCCTACATATTTGCCTACTCGTTGACACGGGCGAACATCCGGGGCAGAAAATTCTTCAATCTGATCGCCACCATCCCCATTATCAGCCCTCCGTTCATCGGGGCTTTGGCGGTGATCATGCTCTTCGGCCGCAATGGCTTTGTAAGCTCGACATTGCTTGGCATGCAGGATGCCAATGTGTACGGCCCCAAAGGCCTGTTGTTTGCCCAGGTTCTGACCTTCTTCCCGGTTGCCTACATAACACTGCGTGGAGTTTTGGAGTCGATCAGCCCGACACTTGAGGATGCGGCCATGGATCTGGGAGGCAATCGCTTTACCATTTTTCGCAAGGTCACCCTCCCGCTCTCCATTCCTGGAATTGCCAGTTCAATGCTGGTGCTCTTTGTCGAGTCGCTTGCAGATTTCGGCAACCCTCTTGTGTTGGCCGGCGCCCAGTTCCCAATCCTCAGCGTTCAGGCTTATCTGGAAATTACCGGCATGGGGAACTTTGCAAAAGGGGCGGCTCTTGCCTTCATTTTGCTTGTTCCTTCGGTTTCTGCCTACATGCTGCAAAAGTACTGGGTAAGCAAGAAGCAGTATGTGACAGTGACCGGAAAACCGACGCAGTCAAGCAATGATGTGGTCAGCCCCAGGGCCCGTTGGATATTGTTTGCCGTCTGCTGTCTCATCGCAGCATTCATCATCCTCGTCTATGCCAGCATCATATGGGGAGCCTTTGCCGAGTCGTGGGGAAACAGCAACAAGCTTACCCTGCAGAACTTTGTCTACGTATGGCGAGTCGGTTTTGAATCGGTACTCGATACCCTGGCAATTGCCGGGCTTTCGACTCCGCTTGCAGGAACGGTGGGCATGGTAATCGCCTTCCTGGTTGTCCGCAAGCGTTTCTGGGGCCGCAAGTTCATGGAGTTCTCCTCCATGCTCAGCTTCGCCCTGCCCGGTACCGTGGTGGGTATCGGATATATCCTGGCGTTCAACAAGCATCCACTCTACCTTACCGGCACGCTGCTCATTCTTCTGCTCAACTTCATTTTCCGGTACCTGCCGGTGGGAGTCCAGGGCGGGGTTGCCGTTCTCAAGCAGATCGATCCCTCGATTGAGGAGGCTGCAATCGACTTGGGGGCGGACAGCAACAAGACGTTCCGAAAAGTAACGCTTCCCTTGATGATTCCGGCCTTCTTCAGCTCCTTGATCTTCAGCTTTGTACGGAGTATGACTGCCATCAGCGCCGCCATCTTTTTGGTCTCGGCGAGGTGGAAACTGATGACGGTGCAGATCATGAGCCAGGTGGAGAGCGGGCGCATCGGGGCGGCGGCTGCCTTCAGCCTGATACTGGTTGCCATCATTTTGGTGGCCATGGCCGTCATCAAGCTGATTCTGCGTTTGAAGTATCACACCACCAGCTCTATTCTCAGCCATTAGGAGTTCCCTATGAGTGTAACCTTAGTAAACGTAACGAAAATTTTTACCGATCAGGATGATAAGAGCAAAGAGTTCACCGCTGTGGACACGGTCAATATTGAGATCAAGGAGGGTGAGATGGTCACCTTCCTCGGTCCATCGGGCTGTGGAAAGACCACAACGCTGCGCATCATCAGCGGATTTGAGAAACAGACCAAGGGTGATGTCTTCATCGATGGCCAGTTGGTCAACGACCTGCCGGCAAACAAGCGTAACTCCTCGATGGTATTCCAGTCGTATGCAATATTTCCCCACCTGACGGTGGAGCAGAACATAGGGTTCGGGTTGGAGTTGAAGGGTCTGAAAAAAAGTCAAATCAAGGAAGAAGTCGATACCATCATGGCAACCATGGGTTTGTCCGCCCTGGGTGCACGTCAGCCCAGTCAGCTTTCAGGCGGTCAGCAACAGCGCGTCGCCTTGGCAAGGGCTATTGTAACCAAACCCAGGGTTCTTTTATTCGATGAACCTCTCTCCAATCTTGATGCGAAGCTTCGCGATCAGATGCGTACCGAAATCCGCAGGATTCAGCAGCAGTTCGGGATTACCAGCATCTATGTCACCCACGACCAGGACGAGGCGATGACGGTCAGCGACCGCATCATGGTAATGGACAAGGGGAGAATCCAGCAGTTGGGAACTCCGTTTGAAATTTACAGCCGGCCCACCAACCACTTTGTCGCCGATTTCATCGGCAGGGCGAATTTCTTCAAGGGGATGGTCAAGAAAATCGATGCCGAGTTGACTATGGAGGTCAACCAAAAGGAGTATCGTTTTCCCTCGTTCAACAAGGATGTAAGGGTGGGAAAGCGTGCAACGGTGGTCCTGCGACCCGAAGGCTTGAAGATCGAGCAGCCCAATGACCAAGCCTTTTTCAACGGGGTGGTGCAGGAGGCAGTCTATTTGGGATCTACGGTGGAGTATGAGATAGCCGTAAAGGGCAGAACCGAACCGATTGTAGCCATCTCATACAATCCTGTCAAAGAGGGACTGCATAGGGTGGGGGACCAGGTCGGGGTAAGTTTTGATGCCATCAGTGCACATGTGATCAGCTAGCCGTTACTCCTGTTGCTTCTGAATGACCAGCACGAATTCACCGCTCTCTTGAACCGGTTGGATGTGCTGGTTCTCTTTTTCACCCAGATAGGCAAGCAACAACGCCATGTCCGCATCCAGTTCATCAAGATTGAGGACAATGGTGGTGTCCCTGGGTTTCACGATGATTTGTACATGTTCCATATCGGCTTGGTCGAGCAGGGGTCCTTCCCATTCGCTCTGATCGGGGTTGACAGGAGGTACTTTGCTGTAGACACCGCAACCAGAGAAGAGAAGGGTACAGATACATAGCAGTGCAAACATGTGCCGTATTGCATGCTTTTTGCGCTTCATCTGCTTCCTCCCACCTTTAGAACATTCCACTCATTGCTAAAACAATCAGGATTCCAAAAGATTACAAACAGAATTGAGGTGGCCAGAGCCGACAAAATGCGCTACAGTAGAGCACTATGCGGAGGGGGATATGGCACTGATTCGGCTTGATTTTTTCTCTGATGTTCTGAAGGTTGACACTGCTGTGCAGGTGATAGTACCGCAGAGATGCGAGCGCAGCCCCTCCATAGGGCAGCCGCCCTACAAGGTGCTCTACCTCTTGCACGGCCTGAAGCAGAATGAGACCAGCTATCTGAGAAACTCCCGTATCGAGAGGTATGTGCAGAACTTGGATCTTGTGGTGGTATTGCCGTCGGTGGGGCGCAGTTTCTATACCGACCAGAAAAAAGGCTATCCGTATTTCACCTACCTGACTGAAGAACTACCCCGCCTGCTTTCAACACTGCTTCCCATCAGTACCCAGCGTGATGATACTGCCATAGCCGGCCTTTCGATGGGAGGGTACGGGGCGCTGAAAGCGGCCTTGACCAACCCGATGCAGTACGGCTATGCCGCCAGTATGAGCGGGGCCCTCGACCTTGTCTCATTGGCAAACCGTATGAAGGATGAAACACTGCCGTTTCCAGCCGAGTTCGAGAACACCTTCGGCCCCTTGGAGTGTCTTGTAGATGGCCAAGACGACTTGTTTGCGCTTGCTGCAAAGCTTGGAAAGGTGCGGCCCCGCCTCTATATCACCTGTGGGACCGAAGACTTCTTGTATGAGGACAACATCCATTTTGTGAAGACATTCGGTGAACGCCTGGATATACGCTATGAAGAGACGGCCGGCTCCCATACCTGGGCTTTCTGGGATGCAGCGCTGCCGGGGGTGCTCTCAAGCATGTTGCAGTGAGGGTATGACTGTGTAATCGACCCAGCGGTCGTCGAGGGTGAAGATAATATCGGCTTCACACCAGCTGCTGTAGGTGTACAGGGCTTTGAGGATTTCCAACCGTATCGCATCAAGCTGCAGCAGCGGCCGCTCCTCCTTCAGGTATACATACATCAGTACGTTCAACGTTCTTCCCTGTTTCGATGCATAGACTTCTGCTTTCAAGAAATCGTGTCTACGCACAAACTTGTAGGCGATTTTCTCCAGAGCAGATTGAGTCGAACGTGCAGGCGCCGCCCCCAACAGCTCCTTGCTGTATTGGATCAGATCCTTGCCCAGAAGCGGAATCATGCAGAATAAGAAGGCCAGGGTCAAGGCTGGATCGATGTAACGCATCAAGGCACTGAGGGAATATTTGGAGGCAATGTAGGCGACCAACATCGCCAGCAGGGAAGCAAGACTGAGCAAGGTATCGAGCAGCCACGCTTTGCTTTCGGATCTCAATACGGGACTTTTCAGGATTTTCGCCTCACGTTTGAGTATTGTATACACCACGGCGCAGACCACAAAAGAAAGGCCTGCGATCGGCAGAGCGATATCCACCGATATAACGTATCCACCGGAAAATAGTGAGAGAAAGGCCGAAGACCCGATGGTCAGGACCATGATCAACAGTGTCAGCGAGCGCATCACTAAAAAGAAGGGTTCAAAGGCCGCAAAGCCGAAGGGGAATCTGGCATCGTCACTTTTAAACAGCAGTGATACAACATACCCCGAACCAAGAATGAACAGGCTTTGAATGAGTGAGTAGAGTCCGTCGAGCAACAGGGAGCGTGATTGGGCCAGCTGTGAAGCCACCACTCCTAGAATGCCGAAGAAAAGACACACAAAGGTTGTGATACGCAGGATTGTAATTTCTCGTGTTTTGGTTTGCATATGAGTTTTTCATAGGCCCGGCACAACCATGCATATTCCTCTGAATACCAAGTCTGGACACGCAGTATTCCTGACAGAAAGCGGGAATAAGGAGGTGATGTGCTGAAAGCTATATAACTATTATACGAGAAACTTGTCGATGCAGCAAGGTCCCGGCACCTCGATGAGTATGAGTTGAAGAGGCTTTATGTCTTGCAAAATTAAATAGGAAACAGTATATTTATTGGTAACAATTCCTAAAACTTCTTTCTCCGAGGTAAGTATGCACCACACTCGTTCGATTCGTTTGCTTTTTGTGCTCATCGGAATTTTATTCATAACCACATCCTGCACAAAACAGGAAGAGCAACCTCCGCTCGTGGTAGAGGAAGTTGCTGCAGCAACCGATTACACCCAGATTGTCTCTTCAGCTGTATCGGTACAGACCAAGGCCTTGCGTGACAAGGTGGTTGGCAGCGCAGCGATTCAAGGGCAGCAGGAAGTGAGCGTCAAAGCCAGAACCAGCGGTGAGATCAAATCGATCCACGTCGCCTTGGGCAGTACGCTCCAAAAAGGTGATGTCCTGATCGAGCTTGATGACAAGGTGGCCAACCTTACCTTGAGCCAGCTTGAGAAGCAGAGCGAGAACGCCCAAAAAGAGTTGGGAGTCAACGAACAACTCTATGCGAAGGGCGCCATTTCGCTCTCTGCGCTCAATCTCTCACGATCGGGCGCCGATGGTCTCTCGGCCCAATTGCAGAATGCCCGCAACAATCTCTCCAATATGAGTATCACAACTCCGATAGACGGGAGTGTTGCAGAAATTTCCAAGCTGGTTGTGGGGGATTTGCTGCAAAGCGGTACCCAGGTCGCCCGGATTGTCGACCTTGCCCACCTGCGCGTTGTTTTGGCGGTAGGGCAGTCCCAACTCTTCTTGATAAAGGAAGGGGCGAAGGCTGAAGTGGTCATTTCCACTCCCACCGAGGATATCACCGCTGAGGGTACGGTCAGTGCCATCAGTGCCTCCAGTGACAGCAGGACCGGCAGCTGGACGGTGCATGTTGACTTTGATAATCCAAGAGTAGATCGAATAAAGGCAGGTATTACTGCCCGGGTAACCATCTTCAACCCTGACGCTCCGGTCTACACACTGGTTCCCAATGCGGCTATCGTCAATAGGAATGCCAAGACCTATGTCTTTGTTGCAGAGAATGCCACGGCACAATTGGTGGAGGTTCTGATCGTCGACCAGTTCGGAGACCAGACTGCTGTACAGAGTGTGGACGACACCTATGATCTTTCCGATAAAAAAGTGTTGGTCAGTGCACTCTCACGTCTTGTCGATGGCAGCTCGATCAGCAGCCAGAGCTTGTAGGAGTAGGGTATGGACGACAACACCTCTCGCTTTACCATTGGGAAATTTTCTGTGACCAAACCAGTGCTCATCAATATCTTGATGATCACCGTATTGGCTCTTGGTCTCTTTTCTCTGATCTCCCTTCCCCAAGAGCAGTTTGCCGAGGTCCCCTTCTATTGGGTCAATGTCATCGTCCCGTATCCGGGAGTCGCTGCCGAGGACATGGAGGCCTCGGTAACCATCCCTGTGGAAAATGCGTTTCAGGGCATGGATAGACTCAAACAGATAAGCTCAACCACCAGTGAAGGACTTTCTGTGGTGCGAGTGGAATTCGATGACGGCATCGACGATCAACTCTTCAAGGCCTTGTTCCAGGATGCCCAGACCCGATTCAGCCAAGTCACGTTACCCGACGGCACCCTGCCTGCAATTCTCGATGACTTCTCATCTTCCGACTTCCTGCCGGTCGTCGAGGTTATTATCAGTGGTAATCTGCCCTATCAGGAATTGAGGGAACAGGCCCTGGCTTTGCAGAACGAGATTCTCAAGGTCGGCGATGTCGCCGATGTCCAGATTATCGGATTGCCCGAGCGACAGATCCAGGTTCAGCTCGATCCGACCATGCTTGCATCCTGGGGTTTGAGTGTAAATGAAGTAGTCCGCTCCATTAGCGAGCAGAATCGTTCAGTGCCCAGTGGAAACCTGACGACCCAAAGCCGTGAGTATCTGATCAGGACCCTCGGTTCGATTCGTGAAGTCGATGACATAAACAGTGTAATCGTACGGCGGTCCAACCAGGGCGAGGGAATCATCAGAGTCAGCGATGTCGCCCGGGTTGTCGACGGATTCGAAAAGGATACTCCCTTCAACCGGTTCAACGGCAGCCCCTCGGTGAGTCTGAGGGTAACCAAGGTGGTGAAGGGCAATTCAGTGTCGATTGTCGACAGGGTACGTTCCATCGTGGAGGAACAGCAACAGGTCAGCGGGGCCAAACTGACGCTCTTCAACGACTCCACCGTCCAGATTGCCTCAAGTCTTTCCGTGCTTTCAAGCAACGCCCTCATGGGGTTGGCACTCTTGGTGATCATCCTCGGGCTGTTCATCGGAGTACGAAACTCCTTGATTACTGCCTTGGGCATTCCGGTAACCTTTGCCTTGACGTTCCTTGTCCTCGACCTGCTTGGGGAGACGATAAATACCAATACACTCTTCGGCTTGGTCCTGGTGCTCGGCCTTATTGTCGACCATGGCATCGTCATAATTGAAAACTCCTATAGATTGCAGACTTTGGGCTTGAAACGCCACGAAGCGGCGATTCTTGGAGTCAATCAGGTGATCTGGCCGATCATTGCCGCAACCGGCACTACCGTTGCAGCCTTCCTGCCGCTGATGATCATTCCCGGTACCATCGGCAAGTTTCTTCGTGTCATCCCCCTGACTGTCACCATCGCCTTGATCGTAAGTACGTTCGAAGCATTGTTCTTCCTCCCTTCCCACTATGCTGAATGGGGACCGAGAGAGAGAAATATTGTACGAAAACCAAAGAAAGATAGGTTTGGAATCTTAGTAGGGCGATATCAGATGTTTTTGGAAAACCTGTATAATCGCAAGGGTTTGTACTTGGTCATCCTCCTCCTGATCACTGTTGGAGTGTTCTCTTTGGTCGGAACACTCAAGCAGGACTTGTTCAGTGCCGAGGATTACAGCTATTTCAACATTGAGATCACTACACCGCTTGGTTCTACATTGGACCAGACAAACCGTATTGTGCAGAGCTATGAGGAGGTACTGCTGGGTAAGGTGGGCAATGGTGAGATACTCTCCATCAGCAGCAATGTCGGCGGGTCCGGCAACTCACAGACAACGACGCAAGCCCAGATTACTGTCGATTTGGCCGAAAAGGACCAAGGCAGAGAGAGAAGCATCGAAGCCATCATCGATGAATTGAAGAGAGAGACCTACTACCTCAGCGGCTCGGAACAGGTGCTTTTCACCAAGGCTCAGACCGGGCCTCCCACCTCAGCTGATTTCAGCTTCAGGCTCTCAGGCGACTCCTACCAGCCGATCATCAATGCAGCTGCTGCGCTTTCCAACGCGCTCGCCTCGATCGAGAATGTCTCGAACGTACAGAGTGATTTCGTGCCGGGTAATCCGGTTCTCCGTGTTGAAGTCAACCAGGATCAAGCAAGCCGCCTGGGCATAAGTGTCTCCACCATCGCCGGGTATCTGCGTTCCCGCTTTGACGGTGTCACCGTAGGTACTTTCTTCTTGGATAATGAGGAGATAGACATCATCGTACAGTTTGCCGCCAAGTCAGCCGATCGCTTCGAGGACCTCGAACAGATTCTTATTCCCACCGACGATCTCAGATTGGTTCCGCTTTCAAGTGTGGCGACCATCAAGCTCGACAACTCTATCGGTTCCATCCGCCGTGTCGAAGGCAAGCGTGAGATCACCATCACCGCCGACGCATCGGGTGATGTCGATCAAAAGGCGGTCAACTCACAGATTCGCCAGCTTTGGGATACGCAGCTTGAAGCCCGGTATGCAGGGGTTGACTTGGTCGTGGGAGGGGAGTTTGCAGACTTCTCAAACCTCTTGATCGATATCCTGAGGGTCTTTGTCTTGGGTATATTCTTGATGTATCTCATACTGGGGGCACAGTTCAACAGCTACAGCCAACCGTTCTTGATTCTCCTCTCCGTCCCCTTCGCCTTCATTGGAGTCGTGCTCTATCTGTTTGTATCGGGAACCCCGCTCTCAACTACAGTCATCTATAGTGCCGTTGCCCTTGCAGGCGTTGCGGTCAACGATGCAATTGTTCTTATCAGTTTCATCAATGATCTGCGCTCTGAAGGCAAGTCGGTACGAGAAGCTGTCTTCGAATCGGCAGTCACCAGAATTCGACCGATTCTGCTTACCAGCTTGACCACTATTGCAGGTTTGCTTCCAACCGCCATCGGTATCGGAGGGTATTCGGTGGTCTGGTCGCCGATGGCCAGCACCATCATGGTGGGCCTTGTGTTCTCCACCCTCAGCGCCCTTTTGATCATCCCCTTGCTCTACGGCGTTCTCTATGACCGAAAACCCAGGAGTGCAGCATGAAAACTAAATTTCTAATTCTCTTGATAACCAGTCTTGTATGTCTGCCTCTTCTTGCAGCCTATCCCGACCTGTCGGTACAAGGACCTCCCTTGTTGTCCTTGCCTGGTCTCGAAGAACAAAACCTTGAGGACTTTCTCTCGGTTTGGTCTCCCTACCAAGGGCCTTCGCTCCAAAGCCTGGCACCAACCTTGCAGACTTTGGTACAAGAGACAAGCCTCGATGCCAAACAGCTTGCTACGGTGGTAGCCATCCAACAGGCACAGCTGGACTTCGCCCTTAAAAATAGAAAGCCGAAGATCGGCATCTCGGCAACCCCGTATTCGTATGCCGACACTTCGATAGCCGGAGGTTCACCCAGAACACAGAAACATACCATTTCCGTAGGCACCTCCCTTACCCAGAACCTGAGCACCGGTGGTTCGGTGAATCTGAGTGTGAAGCAAAGCTCGGCCTATGAGGGATTTTCTACTTCCTCCTGGACGCACACACCCTCTGTTTCACTCTCCGTCTCGCAACCGTTATGGGTGGGGGAGACGATGTTGGACACAGGCTACCAAGCCAAGCAGCTTGAGAAACAACAGTTGGCTCTTCAGACGACGCAGGGTTCCTATAAGGCTCTTTCTTCGGCCATGGTCCTGCAGAATCTGAAACTGCTTGCCTTGCGCCAAAATCTGATGGAGAATCGCTATCTTATCGCGGAGCGGGCAAACCTTGCCTATGAACAGGTACAGCGAGCTGAAGAGGACCTCAAACAGGGCCAGATCAGCGCTCAAGCCTATGAGAGCAGGTTGTTGTCCTACTACCAGAGTGCCACGGCCTATCAAAACCTGAACCATGAGATCGCAGAACTGGAGAAGACCCTCTCCCTGACATGGGCGGATGCGCTGCCAAAGGACCTGACGCTCTCACAATTCAATCTCGAATCCATGATCGACCAGGCAACCAAGACAGATGTGATGCTCACCAGATATCTGCTTGAGGATGCCGACTACCAGAAAGCAGTGAAGGAACTGCGTAGTGCAACGTTGGACAGCGGTTTCTACGCTCTCTCTGATGCACATCAAATCCAACTTTCCTTCCAACTCTCCCCGTTCTACAGTCCTGCCGCCAATACATCGTTCTTCGAATCTTTCAGCTCGATGTTCTCTGATTCCAAACCATTACTCTCTTTTTCCATCGGCTTCAGTGCAACCGACCTTTTCCGCCGTTCCTCCGATCTGCAGCAGAATAGTGCCGAGCAGGCACTGCTCTCAGCCAAGGCAAAGGTGGAGCAGGCTTATAAAAATGCCGAGGCCGAAGTGAGAGCCATACAACAGGATATGTTGACCTATCGGATGAATCTGATTCTGCAGTTGAAAGAGTATGAGCATAAGCAGGTTGCATTGGAGACCGAGCAGATACGTTTCTCTGCAGGAATTTCCGATTCATCGGCTGTGCGTCAGAAGGAACTTGATGTCATGCAAGCTGCATTCACCGCACTTGGAACGCTGCGTGAGTTGGAGTACCTGTTCCTAAGGCTGTCTCTCTCAGCAATGATCTCGTAATATATGGCGTTGTTCGCTCTTGTTACGGTACATCGCTTCATCGGCAAGGTGGAAGGCTTTTCTCAGGGAAATGCCTTCAGCCTTGTCGCTGATGGCATATCCGTAGGCGATGGAGATGGGATGGACTCTGCTTTCATTGGCCAGGGCAACAGATGCAAGGAATTTTTGCTGATAGAGATCCGGGTCCGGCTTCTTGGAAAGTGGAAGAATGACGGCGAACTCA
>Ga0334882_1004534_pt1 | contig 11658 bp, 13 predicted proteins | sample GraSluR1_MG_5_FD_207226 | JGI IMG/M metagenome (GOLD analysis project Ga0334882, IMG submission 207226) | Sludge microbial communities from methane-producing bioreactor in Wageningen University, Netherlands - Granular Sludge_15_04-R1 | ecosystem: Engineered > Bioreactor > Anaerobic >... | reverse complement strand
AAATCAATATCATTTCTTTTCAAGTCAATTAGTTCTTGTAACCTTAAACCAGAAGAATATAAAATTTTTATAATAAGCCTATGTTTTAAATTAGTATTCAAATTAATAATCTTCTGAATATCTTCTTTGGATAGTATTTTTGGTAAAATTTTATGTTTTTTAGGATTTGGAATATTAAAATTATTTATTGGATTTTTCAATACTTCTAAAAAGAAAAATTTAATAGCCATAATTTTTAGACGAACAGAATTATTTGATAAATTAAGAGAAAGTAGATACAATTTAATCCCTTCTTCGTTCAGATTAAGCCTACTTTTATCTAAAAATGATAAAAAATCTTTAACATGATAACAATAACTCTTTTCAGTTTGTTTTGTATATCTTCGTAATTTAATTCTTTCTTGCAATTTTTCAATAAAAATATCAATAGGTAATGCATAACTCATAATAGAACTTTGTGGAGATAGAATAAAAGATTAATTCTCTTTTTAGGATAAATAGGAAGGTTAAACGAAATGTACTCAGAATAAAAGTTCGTTTAATCTATGTTAAGTCGAATTTTTTCTTCTGCTAAAAATTTAAATCTCTAATAAATATTTCCCACCCACAGAAGCGCGCTTTAGAAAACTTAATAAATAATTGTTCTCCTTTAATTCATATAATGGATAATAAAATAGAAATCCCTAAATGGCTTCAATTTAGAATATATTTTAGTTTAATTCTCACAACACTTCTTTTCATTTCAGTTTATGTCGTATTATTTTATATTGGAGGTTGGATTTCTATTAATTGGTGGGAAACCCCAGAACTCTATAATTCCTTTGGAATTGGTTTAGTAATAATTGGACTTATTCCTTTAATTTATGCTCTTTCAGTAAAATCTGGAGAGGAAGGATTTGAAGCAAAAGAAAAAGATTTTCCTGAATTGTTTAAATGTGTTCGTGAAATTGCTAAAGAGTTTAATATAAAAATGCCTTCAAAAATATTAATTCTACCAACGGAAGAGATATTTGTTACTGGAGTATTCAATAAAAAAATTGGAGTGGGAATTGCAGGATTAAGAGCAATATCAAACGAAGAATTAAAAGCAATACTTCGTCACGAGTTTGGGCATTTTTATGGGAACGATACTGTTATTGGTTCAATGCTTTCAAGAATTCAGCTTTCATTAGAAAGCTCTAGTAAATTTGGTAAAAGTTGGTGGGATGCTATACCCCTAATGGAAATAGCAATAATTGGACTTATTATCGCAGGATTTTCAAAAGCATATTCTTTCATTTTTAGAGTAATTATCTCAATATACTCAAGACAAGTTGAGTATAGAGCAGATTATGTTGCATCAATAAAATCTGGAAAAGAGACATTTGGAAATGCTCTTTTGAATTACTCCGCATATACTACTTATTTTGGACAAGTGGGTTATAATTCAGTAGTCCAATTATTACAAGAAGGTAAAGCTTTTATGAATATTTATGATTCCGTTTATCAAGCTTACGAAAAGGAAGATGCTAAAAATCTGAAGAAAGTTGTTTTTGAATCTGATAAAGGAAGCATTTTTTCTTCGCATCCCAAATTGAGAAAAAGATTAAAAGAAATAAATCTGAATTCTGATTCTTTGAAAGTTAGTAATAAAATTAAGAATAGTGCAATTTCACTTATTAGCAAAAGAAAACAAGTAGAGGAAGAACTTACCCAAGTTATTACTAATAATCTCCATGTAAATCTTCTCTATGCTGACGCAGTTTCAAGAGAAGGAAAATGTAGATATTGTGGAGAACAATTTGAACAATTACAAGACTTATTAGAACATGAAGAACATTGTGAAAGCAAAGAATAACTTAGGGAGAAAATATGAAATCGATAATGGACTTAATTGGTGAATGGCTTTTTGATATTTGGGAAGAAATCAAAAAATACCCTCTTAGAAATATATTGCTTATTTTAATTTCACCAATTTTGATAAATGCAATGGCTGAAGCTATTTTAGATTTTAGTTGGTTATCGATGATTGGTTATTATGTTGCTTGCATTTATGGATTCTCAAAAATATTGGATGACCCTTATCGAATAATCAAATGGGGTGTTGGGTATGTTATTGGATCAGTTGCAGTCAAAATGGTTTTTGAGAATTTAATTCCTGCTTATGACGGAAATACTTTCGTTTCAATATTTTCTGTCTTAGTGATAGGCTATGTTATTCTCATGTTTTACTTAAAATCTAGAGAACTAAAAAATAGTTAAAGCGCGCGCTTCCCACCCTAAGAATGGAGATTTAAATTTTCTTAACGCAGAAGAAAAAACTTGCTCCACTTCGTTACGCATACCGCTTTGCAGGCTCTCACTCCATTTCATTCCGTTCGCACGACTTAACAAGGATTTAGAGGAAAATTCTTGCAGAATTTTGCCCAAATTTTCTCCACTTCGTTCCGAAAACTTCTCTAAATCCCGATGTTCATTTCAATTTCCAATCTCCTCCTAGAGCTTTGGTAAAACAAAAATTCTGATTTTGATATCTTCGTTTAACGCTCCAATGCGAAATTAAAATTTCGCATAACCAAAGGCAAAATATTTCAAATTTTTTTAATGTTAACTTGAATACTATCAAAATAAGGAAACAAATCTTTTTATATCCTAAACTATTTTTTAATATATGGTAGAAATTGGAGAAAAAGTAAAATGTATAGACGATTGTTTTATTGATGAACGAACAAATCCTTTTAAGAAATCTCAACTTAATTTACCAATAGAAAATGAAATATATACAATTCGTCAAATAATTAAGACAAGTTTTGGAATTGGAGTCAGATTAGAAGAAATAAAAAATGATGAATTTTATTTTGATAACATTAGAAGATATGAAGAACCTATATTTGATGTTTATAGATTTGAAACTTTAAATAGATCTAATTCTTAAGAAATTTATGTATCTATATATTTATAAACCAATATAATTCTCCATTTATATGGAAAATCATCCTAGAGATATTAAAGGTTATGAAGGAAAATTAGAAGAATTAGCTAAATCTGTTGGGAATATGGCTTATGATCAAACTGCATTATTTATCAAAACACTTGCAGATGATTTAGTTCAACAAACTAATTCAGATTATAGTTTAGGAAAAGAACAATTAGCAACAGAATTATATGAAACTGCTAGTAGACTTTATTATGCAAGAAATTCAATGTATTCAGCATGGAAAATTTGTGAACCTCATATGAAAAAATGAAATTTTTATAAGAAATTCTAACTATTTTTTTAATGAATTATTATATCATTAGATTGTAAAAAATTAACTTTAGATATTTACCATTTTTTTATATAATCCTTTAAATTAAAATAAAGTGAATGAATAGATCTTTCTAATGTATCATTATTACTTAATTTTATTAATGGTTTATCAAACATCTCTGATAAAGAATAAGCTTCTTCTCTTTCATTTTTGATTTCTTCTTTAATAAAATTAATATTAACTGAATCTTTTTTTCTACCTCTATTAATTCTTCTTTGAGCAATTTCATTAGCTTCAGCTTCGACTAATATAAACAAATCAATTATTTTGACAGATTTATCATGTAATAATTTAACAAATTTTTTATCGGGTAATGGATATGTATAATGTGTATCAACAAGATAAACACCTTTTTGTTTCTCTGATTTTAATTTATCAAAAAACCATGAATTTAATATATAAGTTTGCTCTTGATTTAATGAAGATAAATTTTGATTAAATCTTCTTTTTGCTTCAATTCCTTTTATTTCACCACTAGAAATATAATTAATTGAAGGAATATAATCAGTTATTAATTTGCCAAGTGTTGTTTTTCCAACTCCAGGAACTCCACCAAAATAAATTATTTTAGAATTCTCTTTTGCTTGTGGCCTTAAATATTTACCCGCACAAAAATTACAATTAGCATTGCAAGAATCATTATCAACTAATGTAGGTAAATGATATATTTTTTCTATACAGACCATTTTAATCCTCCAAAAATTTCTAAATAACTTCTATTATCAAATTCTAATTTTTCCAATCCTAATTTTTTTATTACAATCCAGATATTAGCATCATCTCCTTCTATCTCTACATAAAATTCATTAGAATCAAATTTATCAAAAGAAACAATACAATTATTCATAAGTATATTTGTTCTATCTTTTGTGTAAGAAAAAACTTCTTTGAATTCCAAGAACTCTAAGACCTTATGAATAGAATCATCTCCTTCTATCTCATTTTCATAATTATATTTTAATAAATTGTTTGAAGCAATTGGTTTTTTGATAGTTAAAATATTCTTTAAATTTTCAATTCTTAATCTAACTATCTCATTATGACGATTCATAAGAAAAATATTTAATTGTTTATTTGTTCTATTTTTAGGAAGATTAGATAATAAATTATAAAATTGTTCTTTTGTTAATTTTATTTTAGCTTCTTTCTCTATATAGACTTCTTTTTTTTCTATATTTTTATCCATATTATTCTAAAACATGTATTAAATATACATATTTGTGACACTAAAATGTCTGTAGTGTTGTATTCTGAGAAATATTTATATATTCTAAAAACAATAATAATTTATGTTAGATTCTAAAATCATAACCCAAATTGAAGAATTTGTTTATGAAAAACCAAGAAGCATGCAAGAAATCGCAGACTTAATTAAAAAAAATTGGAGAACTGCTGATAGATACATTGATGAAATCAAGGAGAATTTTGGAACTATTTCTACAAGAATTTTTAGAGGAGGAACAAGAGGATCTCTAAAAATAGTATATTGGTCTTCAATAGAAAAAGTTTCATCTTCAATTTTTCAAGAAAGACTAGAAAAAGATATATTCAATTCAAAAAAGAAAGAAGACTTTTCGTCATTTGATATATTTCAATATGTCTCAGATAAGAAAAAAGAAAGTTTTATATTTGAAAAGGAAATTGAAACCATTCCAGAATTCAAAAAAAATCTTCTTAATTCAAAAAAACAAGTTTTATTTTTCTCAGGTAACTTGTCTTTCATAAACTTTAAAGAGATATATGAAATTTTTGAAAAACTAATAGAAAAAAATATTATAATTAAAATTTTATGTAGGGTGGATATTTCTGGAAAAGAAAATATAGAAAAGATATTATCACTTAATTTAAAATCTGGAAAAAGTTTAATTGAAATTAGACATGACAATAATCCAATAAGAGGAGTAATTATTGACGGAGAACTTATAAGATTAAAAGAAGAAAAACTTTCAACAGGTAAAATAAATGAACTTAATAAAAATAAAATAATAATTTATAACATCAAAGAAAAATCTTGGGTAGAATGGCTTACAAAGATCTTTTGGAAAAAGTTTTCAAATTCTATAGATGCAAATAAAAGAATAGAAAATCTAAAAAAAATATATAAATAAAAAGAATTAATTTTTTTATTCAACTTGATTTAATTTTTTCATTTAAAAATTTGAAATATTCTTCATTAAATGTTTTACTCATTTTTTCTACAATTAATTCAGGAGTAGAGTGAGCAAGTCGTCCAATTACAGGATTATGATCTACAATTAAATTAAATTCATTATCAAGACCTTTTGCTTCAATACCATCAATTCTTGCTTTTTTAGGTAAACAAGTCTGAATTTCATAACCTAAATGAGTTGCAATAACTAAATAACTATCTAAATTAATAAAATATTCACAAGTTGCTGCAATAATCTTTCCTGCAACACCAGGCTCTGTAACTGCTTCAATTTCATCTGCTAAAATAAGTGTCTTTTTTCCTGCTTTTATTTTTGACATTTGAGTTAATAAGTTTTCAAAAGCTCCTTTATTTGCACTACCTTTATTTTTTGCAAAATAATAAACATCGCTAAACAAAGGCATATGAATCTCACCAGAAATAGGTAAACCTAAATAAAATAAAGAAATATTTTGAATAATATGTTCCAATAAAGTTGTCTTCCCTCCACTATTTGCTCCAGTTAAAATAGAACATTTACTAAAATTATCTAATTGAAAATCAATTGGTTGAGGATTACTTAAGAATAAATTCTCAGAAGAACTCATATGAAAATTCTCAGAATAAGTTGGATATATTTTTTTATTATCTAAATAACTAGATAAACCTAAACAAAAGTCTTCTAAGATTAAATGAGCTTTTAATTTATTAATTAATTCTGAGATCTTTTTTAATTCCTCTGCTTTTCTTTTAATTTCTTCTGCTAAATTAGTAAATTGCATTGAATCTCTCTTCTTAATTTCAAGTTCTAATTCATTATAATCAATTTCAACAGGAATCTTAAAAACAAAAATTTCTCTATTTAACCCACTTTCATCTAAAGCTTCTTTAATTATTTTCTCAAAACTCTCAGGCATTTTTCCTTCTCCCAAAATCTTAATCAAAGATTCTCCGCTAATAGTCATATCCTTAATCTTAGAATTTATTTTTTCATTAATATCTTCAACAATATTTTCAACACCTTCAATAGTCAAACTCTTATTAATTTTAATATCAATCAAGTCAAATAAAGGCTTTAATTTTTCTAATATTTCTTTAATATCACTTGAGACATTATTTTTTAATAAAATATCATAATTCTCACTAAAACAAGATAATTCTTCAAGATATCTTTCTAAGTAAATATTATTAATATCATCAATAAAAATACATTGAGGAAGTCTTTCTAAAACAGAACCATACATTTCACAGTCAATAACTTGGATTAAATCATATTTTTCTAAACCACTTAAATCATTATCATTTACAATTAATTGAACAGGGCAATTTAATTTTTGTAATTCAACAAAAGTATTCTCATCTTCTGTAATCACAACAACATCATATTTTGGGTCCCAAGTTTGTCTAGGTTTTTTTAATTTTCTTAAATAAGAATTATCTCTTTTTTCTAAACTCTTAAAAAATTTCTGTCTTTCTTTTATAACTTCAAAATTATCCAAAAAATCAAAATAATTCCATAAATTATCTGTTTCCTTAAAGATAAAATCTCTTGATAATTTTTCAATAACTTTATTATATATCTTTTTTGCATCACTTGTTTTATAGATTAATTCTTTTTCTTTTTTAATTATAGTTTTAGAAGAACTAAATGGGTCAAGTTCAAACTTTAAAATAAAATTAAATAAATCACTTCTCATAAAATAAAGATGAAAGATTATTTTTTAAGGATTTATATAAAAAAACTTCTATCTTTTAATTTCATTTATTATTAAGTCTAAATTTTCATTTATTTTCTTAGAAATATAATAGAAAAAAGGTCCTATTTTAATCATTTCAGAGGGATTTTCAGTAGCATATGCATCATTATACCCAGCAAGGGCAGACTCAAGATGATTTAAATATATTCTTCTTTCTTTTAAAGGAATAGTTGCAGGAGGTAAACAACTTTCATAAAGAATTTTATTTTGAATAAGTCTTGCTGTTCTTTTGTTTCCATCTTTAAATGGTTGAATACCTGCAATCCTTAAATGAGTAAATGCTGCTTTTTCTATTGGATGTAAATCTTCACTTTTAACTTCTTCAAAAAACTTGTCTAACCAATAATCAACTCTCATTGGAGAAGGAGGAGTATAATTTTTAAAACCTAAAGTTACTCTATCTGTCCTAAAGGAATAATTCTGTGGATCAATAATTCTACCTATTTCAATTAAACCAGATGAATCTAAATTTGAAATAATATCTTTTGGATAATTCTCATTAATAAATTTCCATGCTTCACATAATCTTCTTATTCCTTTTCTAGCTTCTTTATCCCAATGATAAGTATCCATATTATGAGGATGTTCTAATAAATAAGAATTAATACATTCTTTAGAATTAATACCATTTTCAAGTTTTTTTCTTAATTTAGAATAATAATCACAATTATCTTTTATTATCTCTTTTTTTGTTTCAATTTTTTTAATAATTGGATTATCAAATCTCATAATAAAATAAATAAATTAAGATATATAAATCTTTTTAATTTAGTCACTAAGGAATAATAACATTACACAATTTTAAATAATGAAAAATCTTGAAAGTCTTTTTGTATTAATTCTTCTAATTTATTCTCTTTTTGTGGATTATATCTTAAACCTTTTGTCTGACCTTTTTGACTATCTGAAATTATTATATCTCTTTTGTCTAAATCTCTTGTAGGATAACTATGAAACCCATTTGCTAAATCAGAACTAGTTACTAACTCTAAATCAGGAGACTCTAAATCATATCTTCCTTGATCTGCACAAATATAAATTCTAACATTTTTCCCATTAACTTTAAACATTTTGTCTAATTCACTCATTTTAGCACTATGCAATTCTTTTCCTTTAATTTTACTTGCAATTTTGGAATCGCCAATATCTGATTTTTTAAAAACATAATCAACTAATTCTCCTTTGTAAAAAATAGGTGCAACCATAGAAACACTATTTTCATCATATTCTTTTAAAAAAGTACCTGGAACAATTAATGTACTTGGATATTTTTTTGATAGAGAACTAAAATAATTTTTTATAAATTCTTCATTTAAGTTAATTAATGAATATTCAGGACCTAAAACAATATTTGAATAAGGCATTGCATGAGAAATCTTAGTTAAATAATCATTAGTGCTTCCTTCATTTAATTTATATTTTATTGATGCAACTTTCATAAAAGGATAAATTCATTAGAATATATAAATCTTTTGATTTGTAACTACTTATTAGAAACAAATATCAATAATCTATTTTTATTTTAGGTAATAAATTATGTATCTTACTCACAGATTCTTCTAAAACTTTTTTTTCTAAGTTTTCTAAAGTTAAAATAACATTTGATTTATTATTTATCCTCTTCTTTAGTAAAGGATAAACTTCTTCAATATTATTAATATATTCATGATTATGTCTATTTCTACCTTCATAATAATGATATGTTTTTGTATACTCATTGTATACTAAATATACATCTTTCATAAAAAAATAATGAAAAATAGATATTTATGTTTTATTATACTATTTTAATTAAATTCTATTTAAGAAAGTTTTAATCTCTTCAATAGAATTACATTCATAAATCCATTGAGCTCTTAATTTTGTTTTTATATCTCTAAACATCCAATAAACATGTTGATTAATTTCTGTTTGAGAATATCTTTTTTCATATTTTTGATATAATTCTAAAAATCTTAATATTTGTTTTACTATATTTTCATTTGTAACAATAAAATCTTTATTAAAAATCCAAGGAGCATGTTGAGCTTCTCTTCCAACCATTACAAAATCACATCCTGTTTTTTCTAATAATTCAAGTCCTTCATTATAATTTTTAACATCTCCATTTGCAATTAATGGTATTTTTAATTTTTCTTTAATTTGTTTCATTATTGTCCAATTAACCTTTTTAGCATATTTTTGTTCAACAGTTCTTCCGTGAACTGCAATAGCAGACACACCACAATTTTCTAACATTTGACAAACTTTAACCGCATTTATATTTTGAGCATCATAACCTATTCTTATTTTACATGTAACAGGCTTTTGAACAGATTTAACTAAAGATTTCACAATATCTTCTAATTTGTTTAAATCATTTAACAAAGCTCCACCACAATTCTTACTTAAATAATCACTTAATGCACAGCCAATATTAAAATCAATAATATCTGCAAAAGGTTCAATTAATTTTGCTGCTCTTACAATCTTTTCTTTATTAGAACCAATTAATTGAACAACAACAGGTCTTTCAATATCTTGAATATTTAAAAAATCTTTAACTTCCTTTGGTGTTTTTTGTGATATCAAATCAGCATCATACATTTGAGTATAAATTAATCCTGCTTTATTCTCTTTACATAACATTCTAAAAGCAGTACAATTAACTGCAGCCATAGGCGCTAAAACAAATTCATTTTTTATTTCAATATTTTTTATTCTCATTTTTTCTTAAAAAGACTTTTATTTTACCTTGTCATAATTTCCAAACCATCTCTGTGTTTTAAAGCATGATCTTTACCAATAGGCATTTTTGTTCTAACATCAATTGCTTTAATAAAACTGTCTCCGATATCAGTATGTAAATAATAAGCAAAATCAAGAGCAGTAGAATTTTTTGGTAATAAAAAACAATCTGGTAAAATATTACCTTTAGAATCACTTAATTTTGAACCTGCTGGATAAATTGCAATATAACCTAATAAATCAAAAACAGTTTTATCTAAAATCTCTTGAACTCCTGTTGAGCCAAATACATCTAACACATTTCTCTGAATAGACTCAAGAGCTTGTTTTTGTTTTTCATTAATTTTATCTTCATATATCTTAAAATTATTTTCTCCAGGAATATATTCAATTAAACCTGCTTTAGACGCTTGCCTAAGAGATAATTCACTATCTGCTGAACAAGGAATTATAATTAACTCAGAAAATTCTTGCTTTAATTTTTCTAAATTATCCTTTGAATTTTCTTTATCACATTTATTTGCAGCAACAATCATTGGTTTTGTTAAATGCCTAAGTTCTTTAGCAAAATTAAATAAATCCTCTTCAGTCCAATTAATTGGTTTATCAACATCTAATTTTAACTTTCTTAAGACTTCTTTTACATCATCTTCATTAACTTTTAGACCACTAAATTGTTTAGCAATAGCTTTTGCAATATCTTGTTTTGTAGTTTGTAAACTCTTAACTAATTTTTCCCACACTTTCTTAAAAATTCCTACATACCATTTATTTAACTCATTCTCAAGCATTCTAACATCTTCAATAGGATTACCACTTCCTTCTTTGCCCTCAGAATCTGTTGTTCCAGAAATATCAACAATATGAATAAAAGCATCAGCATTTCTTAAATCATCTAAAAATTGATTACCCAAACCCTTTCCTTCACTTGCTCCTTCAACTAAACCTGCAACATCCATTAAATCAACTGGAACAAATCTTGTCTTACCAGTACAAAAACCAGTTCTAGGATTACATTTAACACCTAATTCACTACACAAAGCATCAACTCTAACATAACCAACACCATGATTTGGTTTTATTGTAGCAAAAGGATAAGATGCAATTAAAACATCAGCTAAAGTAGCAGATTTAAAAAAAGTACTCTTTCCACATGAAGGTTTTCCAACAAGTCCTAATAACATAAGAATAAAATTCAAGATAAGTTTTTATAAGTTTTGTCTTATCTTGTAATTTGATAACTATTTACTTTTTTTAATAATTCAGCAGCATGTTTATTTTTTGTAAAATGTTCTCTAACAGGTTCCATTAATTTGTTAATCTCTTTTGCAGCACAAGATTTTAAATCCATTGGATGAATTTTTTTCTCTATAAAATCACTTTCTAATTCTTTATAATTATTATATTCTTTATTACCGCCAAATTTCTCAGGTCTTTCTAATGTTATTTTATCATTCTTTTCAAAAATAATATACTTAAAATATTCTAAAATAGGATTATTCTCAATTTCTCCTTCAGGGCAATAAGCTTTCTTGAATTTATTATTAACTTCTTCAATACCATCTGTCATAAAAATAGCTGAATCAGGATTTGATTTACTCATTTTTTTCTCAATTGTAGCATCAATTCCATTATTCTCTTTTATTTTTGGCTCTGTCAAACCCATAAGCATATGATGATGAACAGCAACTGGTTTTTCAAATCCTAATTTTGGGAAAACTTCTCTTGCAAGCAT
>Ga0334882_1004531_pt1 | contig 11665 bp, 10 predicted proteins | sample GraSluR1_MG_5_FD_207226 | JGI IMG/M metagenome (GOLD analysis project Ga0334882, IMG submission 207226) | Sludge microbial communities from methane-producing bioreactor in Wageningen University, Netherlands - Granular Sludge_15_04-R1 | ecosystem: Engineered > Bioreactor > Anaerobic >... | reverse complement strand
CCGTGATGACCGCGACCGTGCCGCGCAGGTCCACCTTCACGGGCTCGCCGCCGTTTGCCGCCGTCGGGTCCCCTTCAGCGAGGGGCAGTGCGACGAGGTGCGCCATCGTCACCGCCGTCATCCCCATCGCCAGGATCAGCACCCAGGTCATGCCTGCGTACCCGACGAGGAAGCCGCTGATCGCCGAGGTGACCAGGAAGGCGATCCCGCCCGCCGTGCCGGCGAGGCCATTGGCCCGGTCACGCTCGTCCTCCGCGATGAGCAGCGTGATGAGGGTGGGGAGTGCGATGCCGCGGGTGTTGCCCGCGAGGACCCCGGCCAACAGCAGCACGACGAGGGCCCAGAGCGTGCCGCCGGCGACATCGGTGAACGCCCCTTCCGGCGCCGCGGTGTAGATGATATAGCCGACGGCGTAGATCAGCAGCGACGCCAGGGCCGAGGCGATCATCACGTGCTTTTTGCGGTAGCGGTCGACCAGACCGCCGAACCAAAAGCCGGAGACCGCCACCGCGATCAGGTAGATGCCCGAGATGATCGAGGTCGCCATCACCGACTGCGTCTCGAGATAGATGTAGAAGATCAACGCGAACCAGACGGTGTTGTTGGTGACGCCCGCCAACAGCGTATTGCCCAGGAGATGGTAGAAGACGCCCAGATGCGCCTTGTCCGTTTTCATCGTGTCACCTGCCTCTGCACGGCAGAGCGCTCCGACCCCCGGAGTGGGTTACCCTAGCCGGCAGCGGCGCCTCAACGGGCCGTCGCCCTTGCTCCTGGGGGGAGGAGCGCTGCCGTCTACTCTGTGCTAGCCTCGAGCTGCGCGCGCAGGCGCTCCTCCTGTGCGCGTAGCTCGGGCGTGAAGGCCTCGCCGAAGTCCTCCGCCTCGAAGACCGGTCGGATCTCGACGACGCCGTCGCCCTCACCCTCAGGGTGGGGGATGCGTTGGGCCCATTCGACGGCTTCGTCCATTGAGGGGACCTGCCACAGCCAGTAGCCGGCGACCAGCTCGTCGGGCAGTGGGAAGGGGCCGCTGACCACCGTCGCTTGCCCGTCCGAGAAGGGGACCCGCCTGCCCTTCGAACTCGGATGGAGCCCCTCGCCTGCCAGCAACACGCCCGCCGCCATCAGCTCCTCGTTGAACCGGCCCATCTCGGCGAGCAGCCGCTCGCTCGGCAGCTCACCCGCCTCGCTCCGGGCGGTTCCTTTCACGATTACCATCACTCTCATCGTCTCACCCCCCTTGGCCCAGGCCGTTCATCGCCCAGACTAGAACAATTATACTATATTTGCGTGAGAAGTATAGTACTAATTTTGGGGGATTTCGGGTGAACCGGTGCGAGGACCCATTCCCGGGGCGTTGGAGCCGGCGCAGCCCTGGTTGAGGGCCACGATGGCCTGGAGGCTAGCGAGACCCGATGTCGCTCAGGAGGGGGGGGGGCGTAGGGACTCTGTCAGGTCAGGTCGCAGACGAGCTCCAGCGCGCCCGCCTCCCACAGCTCGGTGTAGCGCCTGGCTTCGACGAAGCCGTGTCTCTTGTAGAAGGCGACCGTCGCGGCGTAGGTGGGCTTGACCTCGGGTGGCACGGTCATGGCCACAGCCTGCTCGTAGCCGAGGTCGCGAGCGTGCTGCAGGAAGCGCTCCATCAGCAACGAGCCGTAGCCGCGACCACGGCAGGCGGGGTCGGTGCCCATCAGGCTGATCTCGATCCGCCCATCTCTCCCGGTGAAGACGAGGAAGGCGCGCATCCGGTCGTCCTCGACCAGGCAGAAGGCGTCGTGGAACCGCAGGTCGCGCCGCGTGTCCGCCGGCACGTTCGGCGTGAACCAGGGGTCCGTCAGCAGCGTGGCGAGCCGGACGATCTCATCGGCCACCGCGCCGGTCGGGCGTTGGTGAAGCGTGATGGCGGCGCTCACGGTCGACACGCCCGGCTGAGGTTCACAGCTCGAGCCAGCGGCCCGCCCAATCGCCCGCCGTGCGGAACTCGCCTCCAGGCGCCGCGATCTGCCAGGTGATGCCGTAGGGGTCGCGGAACTCCAGGTGGTCGGGCGAGTCGCCTTCGATGGAGACCTCGTGCGGCAGGCGCGCGCGGACGCGGGCGATCTCGTGGACGGGCATCGCCAAGCCGATCACGTAGACCTGCCCGGGCGGTGCGCCACCCTGGAAGAGGGCGAGGACGAAGCTGCCTCGGCGTAGGGCGAGCATGCGCAGGTCGATGCCTGCAGCTGCAGCCTCGTCCCAGCTCTTGTCGAAGGGCAACGAGGCCCACTGCCCGTCGCCGCGGACCGCCTCGCGTCCGATCAGCGCCATGTCGAAGACGGACTGATAGAAGGCCTCGGCTGCCCGGAGATCGGGAACGACCAACGCGATGTGCGTCACCGATGTAGTCATCTTCACCTCCCTCGACTCATTCACTCCCGGCGCGAAGGGATAGGTGCCGATGTAGGGGCTAGCGCGATGGTCGCTTCGTCGGGAAGCGGTGTCGTCAAGGCACCGCTCCCAGTATAGGTTCGGAGCCGGAAAGGCGCCAGCTGGGGCTGCATGTGGGGCGGGTAGCCGACCCGCGCAAGCCGAGCAGCGAGGGGGCAGAGGTCGGAACGGCTTTCCGACCTACATGACTGCATGTGGGGCGGGTAGCCGACTCGCCCACCGGCGATCTGTCCTCAGGCAGAATACGATAGCCCAGCGCAACCCCCGGTTGGCGGGATTGGCGCGTCGCGCTACAATCGAGGAGGAGGTGAGCCGATGGATCCTGAGACTGCAGCAGACAGGCTGCGTGTTCATGACGTGGTCCTCAGAGGCAAGCACGTCCGCCTTCGCCCGCTGACCGAGCAGGATTGGCCGCTGTTGCTGCGTTGGAACCAGGATCCTGAGGTTGTCCACTATGCCGAGGGCCATATCGCTCAGGGCGATGACCCTCAGGAGGTCAAAGCCATCTACCGGGGCGTCTCGCAGCACGCCAGCTGTTTCGTCGCTGAGGCGATCGTTCCGTTGCACCACGGCGAGCCTATCGGCGAGGCATGGCTCCAGGAGATGAACCTGCCGCGGCTGCTGGAGCGCTTCCCCGGCGAGACGCTGGTGCGGATCGACCTGATGATCGGCGAGAAGGGCTTCTGGGGGCGGGGACTGGGCACCGAGATCATCGAGCTGCTGACGTGGTTTGCTTTTGAGGACCGCCAGGCGGACCGCGTCTTCGGCTGCGACATCGCCGACTTCAACGCGCGCAGCCTGCGCGCGTTCGAGAAGAACGGGTACCGCCTCTTCACCTGCATCCCGCAGCCGCCCGGCGGCAAGTCGGATGTGACGTACGACGTGATGCTGACGCGCAAGCAATACCTAAAGGAGAGAACGTGAACGCGACAACGGTCCCACAGCGCAACGAGATCCCTAAGCAGTACACCTGGAACGCCGAGAGCCTCTTCGGCTCAAATGCCGCCTGGGAGGCCGAGCTGACGTGCCTCCAGCAGGCGATCATGGTCCTGGACGCCTTCAAGGGGCGCCTCTCGGAGGGGCCGACGGTGTTGGCGACGGCGATGGACGCGGTGAGCAACGTTGCCGACCGGCTCGGCAAGGTGGTCACCTATGCCTCCTACGGCTACGCTGTCGATCTACGCGATCAGCAGGCGGCGCTGGCCGCGGGCCGAGCCCGCGACATCTACGGGCGCTTCATTGCAGCGAAGTCCTTCATCGACCCGGAGCTCCTGAGCCTCGGTGAGGAGACTGTACGAAGCTGGATCGCCGGCGAGCCCCGCCTGGCGAAGTTGGTGCACTACGTCGACGACCTCTTCCGCCGCCAGGCTCACGTGCGCTCTGCCGAGGTAGAGCAGGTGCTGGGGATGCTCTCGGATCCCTTCTCCGGCGTGGAGCAGACGGCGAGTGTGCTGACCGACGCCGACTTCACCTTTGAGCCGGCCCTCACCTCGGACGGACACGAGGTCGAGGTCACGCAGGGGTCGCTGCAGGGCATTTACGCGGGCGCCGATCGCGAGGCCCGCCGCACGGCTTACGCGCACTACAACGGCAAGCACCTCGCCTTCAAGAACACACTTGCCACGGCACTGGTCACCTCTCTCAAGCAGAACGTCTTCGGGATGCGCGTGCGGGGCTATGACTCCACACTGGAGATGGCGCTCTTCCCGCAGAACGTCCCGACCGAGGTCTTTCACAACCTCATCGCGACCTTCCGCAAGCATCTGCCGACGTGGCACCGTTACTGGGCCGTGCGCCGCAAGATGCTGGGGGTCGAGACGCTGCATCCCTATGACATCTGGGCGCCCCTGACCGAGACGCGCGCCGCGATCCCCTTTGAGCAGGCGATCGATTGGATCTCCGCGGGTCTGGCGCCGATGGGCGAGGACTATGTGGCGACGCTGCGCAAGGGCGCCTTGGAGCAGCGCTGGATCGATGTCTATCCGAACCAGGGCAAGTCCGCCGGGGCCTTCTCGGGGGGCTTCCCGGGGACTTATCCCTTCATCTGCATGAACTACAACAACGACATCTTTAGCCTCTCCACGCTGGCCCACGAGCTGGGGCACTCGATGCACTCCTGGTTGACGTGGGCGACGCAGCCTTCGCTCTACGGGGACTATGCCCTGTTCGTCGCCGAGGTGGCCTCGAACTTCCATCAGGCGATGGTGCGCGATCATCTCCTCAAGTCGAGCGATGATGTGGCCTTCCGGATCGGCGTGATCGAGGAGGCGATGTCCAACTTCCACCGTTACTTCTTCATCATGCCCACGCTGGCGCGCTTTGAGCTGGAGACGCATCGCCGGATCGAGCGCGGTCAGGGGCTGAGCGCCGACGCGATGATCGCGTTGATGTCGGACCTCTTCGCCGAGGGCTACGGTGACGAGATGACCTTCGACCGCGACCTCGTGGGGATCACCTGGGCGACCTTTGGTCACCTCTATATCGACTACTACGTCTACCAGTATGCGACCGGCATCTCCGGGGCCAACCTCCTGGCCAAGCGCATCCTCGAGGGCACGCCCGGCGCCGTCGACGACTACCTGAGCTTCCTCAAGGCAGGCGGCTCGATGTACCCTCTGGACGCGCTGAAGCTCGCGGGCGTGGATCTCGCGACGCCTGAAGCGGTCGAGGTCACCTTTGAGGTGTTGGCGGAGATGGTCACGCAGTTGGAGGAGCTGAATCGCTGATTGCGCTGAGGCGGATGATTACGCTGAGATCTCGCAAGTCAAGGCGTCTCCAGCGATCAGAGTGCCTGCCGGCAGAAGACAGATCAGCGTAATCCCAGGAATCCGTGCAATCAGCGATTCGGGAACGGGGGCAGGGATCGTGGATACAGAGCGCAGTTACTCATCCTACCCGCTGTCTGAGCTGACTGCTCAGATCATTGGAGCGGCTCAGGCAGTCCACCGGGGCCTCGGGCCGGGTTTCCGGGAGACAGTCTACCAGCGGGCGTTGGAGCATGAGCTTCACCAGCGTGGGCTCGATGCTGCGCGCGAGGTCTGGATTGAGGTGCACTATCGCGGCCTACGCGTGGGACGCCATCGCGTCGACTTCGTGGTCGGTGATGCCTCGGGGGCGGTCATGGTTGAGATCAAGGCCAGACACGAGCTCGAGGACGTGCACTTCGTGCAGACGCTGTCGTATCTGAAGGCCTCAGGCTATCCGATCGGTCTACTCGTGGACTTCGGTGCGAAGTCGCTGCAGGTCAGGCGGATAGCGAACACGAGACACTGAACCGCCGATTACACTGAAAGCGCAGATTACGCTGAGAGCTCGCACGTGCAGGGTGGCTGCGGCAGCGAGAGTTCGTGGTGGCGAGGGGTTGATCAGCGTAATCCTATAGATCAGCGCCATCAGCGATACGGCGATTGAACCGCCGATTACACTGAAAGCGCAGATTACGCTGAGAGCTTGCACGTGCAGGGTGGCTGCGGCAGCGAGAGTTCGTGGTGGCGAGGGGTTGATCAGCGTAATCCTATAGATCAGCGCCATCAGCGATACGAAAGGTAACTCAGCATGACGATACTCGATGGCACGTACACCTTGCCCCCGCGCGAGGCGATGACGGCTGCCGCACGGCACCTGCGTGATACTTACGCGATCACGCCGGGTATTCCGCTGATCAAGCGGGAGTTCGGCTACTACTCGCTCGAGGCGTGGGCCGAGCAGGGACTGCCCCCCGACGCGGACCTGACCGAGCTGTTCGACCTCGACCCACCGGGGAAGATCAGCCTGGGGCAGTTGGGCTGGTGCGAGGCAGGGCTCTGTCCCGTCTTTGAGACACGGGTGCTCGAGGATCGGGGCGACTACGAGTTGGTGCAGGACTTCGCCGGGCGCCACGTGCTCTACTTCAAGGGGCGGCGCGACGGCTTCATGCCCGAGTACGTCGACCACCCGGTCAAGGATCAGTGCACCTTCGAGGAACAGATTCTGTGGCGCATGGATCCCGACTCGCCCGAGCGTTATGCCGATCTCGAGCCACGGATGGCGGCGGCACAGGAGGCTGCGGCCCAAGGGCTGATGATCACCCAGAACCTGGTGGGCGGCTACATGTATCTCAGGAGCCTGATGGGTCCGGAGGCGCTGCTCTATGCCTTCTACGACAAGCCCGAGGTCGTCCACGCCTGTATGGAGGCGTGGTTCGAGCTCGCCGATGCGGTGATTGCCCGCCATCAGGCCTACGTCACGCTGGATGAGTTCTTCATCGCCGAGGACATCTGCTACAACGGCGGCCCGCTGATCTCGCCGCGGATGATGAAGACCTTCCTCTTCCCCTACTATCAGCAGTTGGTCGCCAACATCAAGGCGCGCCAACTCGACCGTTCGCGCCACCTCTACGTCCAGGTGGATACTGACGGCTTCGCCGATCCGGTGATCCCGCTCTATCGCGAGGCGATCGGGATGGATGCGATGAGCCCCTTCGAGGTGGCAGCGGGCTGCGACGTGGTGCGCACCGGTCGTGAGTACCCCGACCTGGCGATCTTCGGCGGGATCGACAAGCGCGTGCTGGCCCAGGGGCGCGAGGCGATCGACGCGATGCTGGCGCGCATCGTGCCCGAGATGCGCGCCAGGGGCGGGTATATCCCCACGTGCGACCACGGGGTCCCCGCCGAGGTGCCCTATGAGGACTACCTCTACTATCGGAGGCGGGTGGTGGAGTTGGGGAGTGCGTGATACGTGACGAGTGATCGGAGGGTCACCTTGCGAAGGGGCGGACGGTGATTTGTTTATTTTACGGATATAGATTATAATATAGATGTCGACTTATTGCGAGGTGCTCCTGCGCCTCCAGGTCGCATAACGATAACGCTCTAGCACAAGGAGGCATCACACAATGGAGTACACGAATCTGGGACGCACAGGACTGTCGGTGAGCCGGCTCTGCCTCGGCACGATGAACTTCGGGCGGCAGACGACCGAGGAGGACAGCCACGCGATCATGGATCGCGCGTTGGAGCTGGGGATCAACTTCTTTGACACTGCCAACGTTTACGGGGGTCGCGGCCTAACGGAGACCATCATCGGCAACTGGCTCGCCCAGGGTGGGCGACGCGAGCAGATCGTGCTGGCGACCAAGGTCTACAACCGCATGGGCGACGGCCCCAACGACCGTGGCCTTTCGGCCTATCACATTCGCCAGGCCTGCGAGGACAGCCTGCGCCGTATGCAGACCGATCACATCGACCTCTACCAGATGCACCACGTCGAGCGCACGACGCCGTGGGAGGAGATCTGGCAGGCGATGGAGCAGCTGGTCCGTGAGGGCAAGGTCCTCTACGTGGGGAGCAGCAACTTCGCCGGGTGGCACATTGCCAAGGCGCAGGCCGCGGCGAAGGAGCGCAACTTCATGGGCCTCGTCGCCGAACAGAGCCTCTACAACCTGGCGGCGCGCACGGTCGAGCTCGAGGTGCTGCCGGCGGCTGCCGACTACGGCCTCGGTGTGATTCCCTGGAGCCCGCTGGCGGGCGGTTTCCTGGCGGGTGCCCTGCAGAAGGCCAAGGAAGGACGTCGCGCATCAGAGCACATGCAGGAACGGTTGGAGCGCGAGGGCGAGACGCTCGCCGCCTATGAGAGCTTCTGCGCCTCACTGGGTGAGGAACCGGCGGATGTCGCGCTGGCCTGGCTGCTGCACAACCCCGTCGTGACCGCGCCGATCATCGGCCCGCGCACGATGGAGCAGCTGGAGGGCTCCACGCACGCCCTGGAGATCGAGCTCAATGACGACGCGTTGGCGCGCCTGGATGAGATCTTCCCAGGTCCTGGCGGCGCTGCGCCGGAGGCGTACGCCTGGTAGGCGATGCGTAACGAGTGACGAATGAGCGGAGCCGGAAGGGGTTGCCCCTTCCGGCTCCGCTGCGTTTCCGGATCTTCAGTCTACAGTCAATAGTCGAGAGTCCACGGTCTGCAGACGATTGACGGGTGACTGTGGACTCTCGACTGTCGTTAGGCGCCGGCGGCTTGATAGGCCTGGCCGTAGAGGTGGCCCATCACCGCCTGGTACCAGGTCATGGTGAAGAAGGCACCGATGCCGCAGGCGATGCCGCCCACAATGCCGGCCAACAGCCCTGCGGCGAACGTGCCCACTAAGACAAGCAGATAGGCCCCAGGCACTTTGCGCACCATACCCCAGACGTTGCCGAAGGCCAGACCGTCCTTGATCGATCCGAAGACGACCATACGGGTCAAGGCTGCCGGCATCATGACCCCCATCAACAGCCCGTAGATGATGCCGAAAGAGCCGAAGCAGAGGCCGACGATCAGGCCGATGGCGTTGGCGGCATCCTGGCTGACCTCGTAGAGGAGGGCCGACAGGCCGGCGACGATGATGGAGAGCACCCAGATCGGGGCCGTGTAGACCAGGGCTACCACGAAGGCCTTAAAGCCATAACCGAGGTAGGTGCCGAAGTCCACGTCCGGCAGGGGCTGACCGCTCCCGACCGCGATGCGGCGCGCGACCTCCAGGCCCCAGCCCATGACGTAGATCTGACCGACGATGGGTATAAGACCGATGAGTGAGTTGATCGCGATCTTCTTCAGCCAATCGGGATCGTCGAACACAAAGGTGAAGGCTTTTCCGAAGTCCATTGACGTGCTCCTCTTGCGATGAAAAGTGACATGAACGTGCCCAGATTGTACAACGAGAGTCGATGAAGCGCAATCCATCGCCACGCCCTGACTTGCACCCTACCGCGAACCCCTTACACTTGCAGGTACTGTCTGCAACTGACAACCGGAAACTGGAAACTATCTCTCCGTGGAGGTTCTATGACAAAGATCGCGTTTATCGGCGCCGGCAGTTTCGGCTTCACCCGCAACCTGGTGCGGGACATCCTGACCTTCCCGCTGCTTGAGGGCGCGACGCTCTCGCTGATGGATATCGACCCCGAGCGGCTCGAGTTCTCGCGGCGGGCGGTGCAGCGCATCGTCGACGAGGGCGGCTACCCCGCCAAGGTCGAGGCGACGCTGGACCGCGCCGAGGCGCTGACCGGCGCCGACGCCGTGCTCTGCACGATCCTCGCCGGGGGCGTCGACGTTTGGCAGCACGACATCCTGATCCCCAAGAAGTACGGGATTGACATCAACGTCGGCGACACGCGCGGCGTCGCCGGCGTCTTCCGTGCGCTGCGCACGATCCCCGTCATGCTCGATATCGTCAAGGACATGGAGCGGCTCTGCCCCGACGCGACACTCCTGAACTACACCAACCCGATGGCGATGCTCTGCCGGGCGATGCAACGCGAATCCTTCGTCCAGCTCACCGGGCTCTGCCACAGCGTCCAGGGCACCGCGATGATGCTGGCGAAGTGGATCGGCGCGCCCTACGATGAGATCACCTACACCTGCGCCGGCATCAACCACATGGCCTGGTACCTCGATTACAAGTGGAACGGCAAGGATGCCTATCCGCTGATCCGCAAGGCGGTCGAGGACAACGAGGAGGTCTACAACGAAGAGCAGGTGCGCAACGAGATGTTCCTGCACTTCGGCTACTACATCACCGAGTCAAGCGGGCACAACTCGGAGTACAACTGGTGGTTCCGCAAGCGCCCCGACCTGATCGAGACCTACTGCACCCACGGGACCGGCTGGAATCCCGGCGTCTATGCCTACATCCTCGACGAGTACCGCAAGCGCGCGCACGACTGGAAGGACGGTATCCTCGCGTGGCTGGAGGATCCCGCACCGCTCAACCTGGAACGGGGGCACGAGTACGCCGCCTACATCATCAACGCGCTGCAGGGCGGGGAGCCCTTCCAGTTCAACGGCAACGTGCCCAACACCGGGCTGATCACCAACCTGCCCGAGGGGGCCTGCGTCGAGGTGCCCGTCTACGCCGACAAGGCCGGCCTGCACTCGATCCACGTCGGGGCGCTGCCGCCGTCGGTGGCGCCGCTGAATCAGATCACGGTGGCCTCCGAGGAGATGGCGGTCGAGGCGGCGCTGACCGGCGACCCGACGCTCGTCTTCCAGTCCATTGCCTACGATCCGCTGACCGCCGCGGTCCTCTCGCTGGCTGAGATCAAGCAGATGGTCAACGAGATGCTGGCACAGAACGCCGACTACCTGCCGCAGTTCAGCAAGCTGGAGGCGTAGTTCGTAAGCCTTAACGAGTGACCGGTGACGCCTGCCAGTGTTTCACGCACCCGCCTGGTCGTCCCACCCCACCGCCCGGAGTGGGTGGGACGACCAGGCTTGCTCTCCCGGCTGGATGAGATCCGCCGACCGGGTAAGCGACTGGCGCTGCTCTCGGCGCCCGCCGGGTACGGTAAGACGGCCCTGGTCACTGCGTGGGCCCGTGTCCTCGACGCACGATGCTGGGGCACGGCCTGGATCTCCCTGACGGAGCGTGAGCGTGACGTTGCACGCTTCCTGCAGGTGTTGGGCGCTGCACTTGCCCCGTGGGGCGCCGAGCCCGACCTGCTCGCGCTCTCGCCGCTCGGGGTCCTGCGCCCGCCGGCCCTACCGCAGCTCCTGACCCCGCTCCTCAACCGTGTGCACGCAGCGCTCGAAGGCGAGCTGAGCGGTGGGATGCCGGTCGAGGGGCTGGTATTGGTTCTCGACGATCTCCATCTGGCGGAAGGCGCGCGTGTCCAGGAGGCCATCGCGTTGATGCTGGAGGCGTTGCCGCCAAGATTGCGCGTGGTCGCGACGACGCGCGTCGACCCGCCGTGGGCACTGGCGCGACTGCGGGCGCGCGGCGAGCTGGTGGAACTGCGCGCCGGTGACCTACGCTTCACGACGGAGGAAATCGCCGACGTGTTGGGGAACGCGGGGCTCGGGGACCTGCCCCCCGAGGCGCGCGCGACGCTCGAGACGCGGACCGAGGGATGGCCTGCGGGGCTGCAGTTGGCGGTGCTCAGCCTGCAGGGACGTGAGGATGCAGCGATGCTGGTTGGAGAGCTGGGGGCAACGCAGCGGCACCTGCTCGACTTCCTGATCGAGGAGGTCGTGGAGCGTCAGCCCGCCCGCATCCAGCAGTTTCTCCTGGTGACCTCCATCCTCGATCAGCTCACCGCGCCGCTGTGTGACGAGCTGCTCGATCTGTTGGACGCCGTGCCGGTCCCAACGGTAACCGGCGAGCCGGTTGCGCCTGACGCCGGGACCTCGGCTGGGGCCTACCTGTCCCATCTGGAGACGGCGAACCTTTTCCTGGTGCCGCTGGATGACCGCCGTTCGTGGTACCGGTACCACCGGCTCTTTC
>Ga0334882_1004529_pt1 | contig 11669 bp, 9 predicted proteins | sample GraSluR1_MG_5_FD_207226 | JGI IMG/M metagenome (GOLD analysis project Ga0334882, IMG submission 207226) | Sludge microbial communities from methane-producing bioreactor in Wageningen University, Netherlands - Granular Sludge_15_04-R1 | ecosystem: Engineered > Bioreactor > Anaerobic > Unclassified... | reverse complement strand
TACGATGATGCGGAAATCGTTTTCGATCAACACTTCATCCCGGAGCACTACTTCGCGCAACCGCACATCAGGGTGTTCACCGACAGCACGGGAACAGACTGTTACCTGTTCTATGTGAACCGCTTCTGCAGGGCCGACGGCAATCCCTTCGAGATCACTGTTGATGCAGGGGACTTTCCCCCGGGAACCCCCTTCAGCGAATACGCTCTGGATCACGACAGGCGGTTCCTTGTAGAAGGCGTGATGATCGCCCGGGAAGTCTATGCGTTCAGGGATACACTGGATGCCGGTGAAGCAAGGCTGCTGCAGATGTTCGATGATGAAGAGGGGCTCTATGCCGATGTGAGGATAACCGATCCCGACCTGAGCGTGATCCTTCCCGCCGGGGGGGACACGCTGCTTGAGATGAGGAGCACACCCGGTGAGACGGTTGAGATCCTTGCCCGGTTCTACAACATGGGAACAGAACCCAGGAGCAACATCAGGGTGTTCCTTGTTGACGGGACTGCTGACGACACACTGGATGTCGATGTGATAAGCTTCGGAGGGCTTTCCACATCGAACTGCTACACCCCCGACATGGAGGAGGTGAGCTTCACCTGGACTCCCGACAGCACCGACATTGGCGTTCATGTTCTTCGGGTATCGGCGCAGACCTGGGTGGGAGAGCCTGACCCATTCGACAACACGGCGACCCTTGTCCACCTTGTCGATCCCAGAGATTATGCCACAGAGGTTTTGGACAATCCCTGGGACATGACGGAAGCAACAGGCCCAGCCTGGTTCACGAATGATATAGACAGCCTGACGGGCTGTTGGACTGCGTACACTGATTCCATTACAGGGATGTTCGAGGGAGTTCTTTCGAATCCAACCCAAACGAACCGTCTGTACCTGAATACCGGAACGGGATCATCCCAGTACATAGACGCCGACATGTTCCACAACCTGAGCCTTGCCGGCAGGTCGAGCGTTACAGTAGACATTGAAGTGCATTGGATAGACAACCATGAGCGGCACTGCCGGGTTGATACAGGACAGAACCTGACAATGTTTGCGAGAGATGTCGGGCCTTTTGACCTTGCCGTTTTGAGCAACGACTGGACGGGTATGGTGAAGAAGCTCTGGTTGGAGTTATCGGCCGGTTCGGGCAATCTGAGCTCCAATGTTCGCATCGGCTGGGTGAGGCTTACGGAGTAGGAGTCTGGAATGAAAGCGGTGTTTCTTGTTCTGTTGATCCTACCTCCTCTGAGCAGCCTCGTCCTTGCCATGGACCCGCCTGCCAAGCTCTGGGAGAAGTGGTACTATTCCGATCATGATGGATGTGAATTCAGAGATATAGAACTGACGGACTCTGGTGATCTATTTATTACCGGGAGTGCCTACGACTGGACTGCTCCCATTCAGGACTATTACTGCGCTTTCTTGATTGACCAGGAGGGGAACTCCCTGTGGGCGGTAGAGCAGCCGTGGTACGTTGGTAAAGGCAATGACGGTGCCGTTCTTTCGGATGGCTCTTTTGTCATAACCGGAAGAAGCGTAGTTACTTCTGATGATACGTATTCCCTTTTCATCATGCAGATATCATCCGGAGGAGCAATCGAGTGGACGAAGGTGTACGACTACCCTGATACCCGTGAGGAAGGCTACGGCATCACCTGCCTTCCCGACGGGGGATTCGCAGTGTGCGGACGGGTGCATGGCACCGGGCAGTGGGCCGGTCTGGCATGGATACTCCGGACAGACGCGTATGGCGACACGCTCTGGACAAGAGAGTGGGGAGCCTCAATTGAGAACTACGGGAAAACCATCTTGTTCAAGAATGGCGAGATAGTTGTGTTTACGAGAGGCACCGATGATACGCTGGCAACACAGGGCCCCCATCTTCTCTTCTACGATCTTGAGGGCAACTACATTCGAGGCACCGACTACCCTGAACTGAACTACATCTTTCCCGGGGACATGTGCCTTGCATCGGACAGTGGATTCATCTTCGTCACAAAGACATTTCCCAGCATCTCGCACACTGATCAGTACGGTGAGATCATGTGGAGGCACAGTATCGAGGCCAACCCGAACGATGAGAACGAAGGCCACTGCATCAGGCAAACCATGGACGGGGGATATGTCTTCTCCGGCTGGGACGGGTACTTCGGTGGCCCCTGGGACGAAGGCGGTTCCGGAGGGAACACCCTGGACTACAGGGAGGGCTGGCTTGTCCGATTCGATGCTGATGGGAATGAACTGTGGAACTTCAACAATACTGTGAGCCACCACAACTTCTTCTATTCCTGTGTTCAACTCCCCGAGGGGGGCTACATAACCGGAGGGACCTGGACCGGTACCGGTTACCTTGTGAGATATGCACCCGAGACCGGCATAGAGGGTGGAGACGTCATTCCAGGCATTACACTTGAAGCAACCCCGAACCCGTTCAGCGGGAGTCTTTCCGTAAGTTTCAGCCTGTCCCAGCCTTCACAAGTGAACCTTGAGGTTTACGATCTCTCGGGGAGGCTTGTACAGAGTCTTCTGTCGGAGGAAGCCGTTCCCGGGCTTCACTCCGTTGACTGGAATCCTGATACTCCTGTGCCCTCAGGGTGTTATCTGATTCGGCTTGTTACATCTGAAGGTACAGCAACAGAGAATTGCGTTCATCTGAGATGAGAATGTTTTGGAATCAGGGAGTGCCCCCCTTAATGGTGTTGAGCCAGATAATTGGCGCCTCGTTCCGCTACCCTCTCGAAACTCTCATCCCCTGATTTCACAATCATCAGAACCCTTCCAGCCATCGAATCTGAGCTGAAACCCCGGAAGACATTCCGCAATCCTATGGTTTTTGCCCTTGAACTTGCTGAGGAACTGAAGCGCGACGGTATCTCCAGAGCTGAACTGGCGAGAAGACATGGTTTGTCCAGGGCCAGGGTTACTCAGTGGTTATCCTTGTTGGAGCTTCCCAGGCTTGAGATCGAGAAGGTTCTGGCGATGGGGGACTACTGGGATAGGAGGCTGGTGACGGAGCGGGGGTTGAGGAGAAGCCTGAGGGGTGCCCCTTCTGCTCGCTACTCCTGAAGAAGGGTGAGGCGTTTGGAGATCCCCTGTTCTCCCACCACGGTGTAGGCACCAACTGGGAGCCTGGTTCCTGTTGATCCGGTTCCGTCCCAGAACCCGGTACCTTCCGTGAGAAACACCCGGGCAACCTCCCGCCCCGCCAGGTCGTAGACCTGCAGTGTCGTTGCTTCGGCACCCTCAAGGAAGAACTGCACGCCTCCACGGACGGGGTTCATGGACACCGAGAGGGAAGACGCGGAAGGAGCAGGCTCGGCCTGCCCCTCCAGCCCGAGGGATGAATAGTCGAACCAGCCGAAGGTGGGGAAGTAGCCGTAGACAGGTTCCAGATACCCCGCCTTGTAGACGATGTAGAGGTTTCCCTCCTCGTCCACGACACCGTCAACGGCGCTGAGCATCTGAGGGTCCTCATCGGTGTAGCCGATCCGGCTCTCGTTGACGTAATTCCCGTAACCGCTGTATACGAGATGGAACCTGCCCGACTCATCCCTGACAAGGCGATTGAGCCCGCTGTAGTGGACAGGTTCTTCCGTCACGGCCACCGGTGTACTCCAGCCGGGGCCGGGGATCACCGAGGAGAGGCAGAGAAGCAGCGCGAAGGATATCATTCCAGTGTGCCCGTCCTTCCTTCGTTCTGCTGGAACTGGGGCCAGCGGGTGCAACCTGCGGTGAGGGTCCCAACTCCCAACAGTGCAGCAGGCCGTCACTGGTTCCGAACACGATCTGGATTGTGCCGTCATGCTTATTACTCGGATCCCACGGTGGATTCCAGGAAGATCGCGAAACACCGGAACGACATATTTCGGTTGTATCAGGTCATCGATCCCGGGGTGGTTCTGCGGGTTCCCACGAAGGTTCACGGTGATCTGTCGGTTTTCTTTGAAGCCATGGCCCACGAAGACATCGACGTTGGGAGCCTTGGACTCCGGGGCACGAACAGGGATTCCGTTCTCGCTGATCTGCGCACGAAGTACCTTCGGTCTCAGGTGATGCGTCTTTCCTTTTCAGGAGGATGCCCCGGGTCCTTCGGGCGGAATTGACCCCGAATCCCGTTCGACCCGGCGCAGAAGGCGCAGCCCTTCCACGGCGTACCCGGGGAAATCCTCGTAGAGGCCCAGGCTTTCGGCCTCCACGGCCACCTGTTCGAAGGCCCATGGGGGGTCGTGGATCACGATGCAGTCAGGCTGGTTCCGGGTAAGCCAGCTCCTGACGTCCCTTCGTGCCAGCGCTTCGGCGTTCCCCTCGGTGACCAGGCCCAGGATGTCCACCATGGTCCGATCCGGGCAGTACCATCCGATGGCCCCGATCTCCGCCGCGGCCACGATGGCCTCGGGGGGGCAGTGCCCTTCTATGAAGGACGCCGTGGAACGGTACTCCACCGCGGGCCCGAGCCTCGAAACGGTCCGGTACGCCAGCACGGCGGAGGAGACCAGGATCAGGGCGGCAAGGACGCCGGAAAGCCCCAGCGCCAGCTGCCGGCGCGCCGGTTCCCGGAGGGACCGGCACCGGGCGAGGATCCCGGAGAGGCCCGCGGCGGCGTAGCCCAGCCCGAAGTAGTAGAAGGGCGCGTAGTACCAGTGGTAGTAGGGCGCGTTGAGGAGGGCGAAGACCCCGCCGTGCAAGAGGAGGTACCCGAGGATCAGGCGGTGGGCCAGCCTGCCCCGCATCTCCAGAGCGCCCGTCACCGCAAGGGCGGCCACAGGGAGGAACAGCCACGGGTACCCCCCCCAGAACAGGCCCCCGTGGCGGCGGACGTCCAGGAATGCCCGGGGCCAGGGTCCCCAGTAGCCGGAAAGGCCCTGCCCCAGTTTGGCCGTGAGGGTGTGCAGGGAGGAATTGTCGTAGTAGAGGTTCTTGAGGACGGAAGCCAGCACCAGCGGCGCCAGGACGGGCACCGCCAGGTTCAGCCTGCTCTTGAGCCCCTTGAGGCCGTGCCGCCGGGTCAGTTCCCACAGGACCGCCGCGAGGAGGAAGAGGCCGCTGTCGATCCGGGTGGCCAGCAGAAGCCCGAGGATCCATGCCAGCAGCGTATGCCGTTCCTTCATGAAGGCTGCCACGGCAAGGATGATCAGCAGCAGCACGAGGTGCGTTTCCAGACCGAAACAGCAGTAGAAGAAGGGGGAGGCCGTCACCAGGCCGATGGCCAGGAATCCCGCCAGCCTCCGGCCCGTTGCCCGGGCGATCACGTACTGCAGCCCCCCCGCCGCCGCCAGAAGGGATGCCCCGCAGAAGAGGTTCACCGCCGGAATGACCTTCCGGGTGACCAAGGCGAAGAACAGGGAGACACAGGTGAAGAGGGGGGAGGTGAGCCCGTTCCACCGGTGCCCGAGATGGTAGGTCAACTCGCCGTGCAGGACGAAGTTCCGGGCGTACCGGAAGTAGATCAGGGCGTCGTCCATCTCGTACCGGAGGGCACTCAGGGTCAGAACCGTCCAGAGCGGCAGAACGCACAGGATGCCGATCAGAACGTCTCTGCCGGAAGAATCGGATCGTTCTTCGGGCTTCCTGGGAGTTGCGTTTTCCGCTGTACGACGAAACATCCTACACCGCCCGGGCAACAGCGTATCCATACGAATGGATGAACATGTCCGTCAAGCCGTGGCCCCGGGTCACAGCGGCGCCTGGCCAGGATCCTCACCAGGTGGGCCTCCAGCAGGGTGCTTCCCTGCCGGGAGCGGGTGAACACGATGTAACGCCCCACCGGCATGCCCAAGCCGTCCCAGAGCAGGGTGAGGGTCTCCCCCGGGAAGAGGCCGCTCCAGAGTTCCTCCACCGGCCTTCCCGTGGCGTCGTACACCTTCACCTCCGCGGAGAACCCCTGCCCGGGGAGCCGAAGGACGACGGTCAGGCCATCCGGGTTCCCGTCGCCGTCCGGAAAGAAGATCCGGGGTTCCGCGGTCAGGAAGGGACCGTCCTCCCGGGGGCCGATGCTGTTGGGAGCGCCGGGGGTACCCCCCGAGGCGCAGCCGCCCCAGTTCTCTGCAAGTCAGCCCTGGGCGTCGGGGGAGCGGCGTTCCAGGCTGACGTCGGAACCCCCGCCCCAGGAGGACCGGTAGGGCATCCAGTCCAGCCCTCCCGCGCCGGCCAGGGCCCCAGGGTAACGCAGTGGCTATCCTTGCTACAACTCCCATTGGAGGAGAGGAGACGGATACTGGCACTGGGTGACCACTGGGATCGGCCGGTGGTGACGGAGCGGGGGTTGAGGAGATACCGTTAGTGTCGCATTTCAACCGGCGAAGCTGTTGCATCTGTAACTGGGGTTTACAATCACAGTCATTTTTACTGTCTTGCTGCTTCTTGACAATTGAATTCAGAAGTATGTATTTTGACATGGCAGGTTTATTCTCTCAGAGGATTACCCGGAAGGGAGTCCTGTCATGTCGTATCCTTCCCCTCACAGGCTTGGAACAATCATCCTCAGCGTGTTAATCCTGCTCACTCACTTCCTCATCGCAGCGGAACCCGAAGAGAACACCATTCCCATCATTGGCATGCGGGCATCCAACAACGACGACTTTTCAGGAATAGGTCTTCGCCTTCTCTGCGAACTGTCCTGGAAGCACTTCGACGGAGTGGAGGTTGAGGGGCCGGTGGTGGATGGTTCCGCAGGGCAGAACTGGGAAGGCAACAGAGCGTTCATAGAACTCTGCGGCGATGCGGGCATGCTTCTGGTGCTGGCTCCCTGGGAGATATGCCAGTTCTACAACTTCTGGAACAACAATGATACCGCGTACTGGTTCCGTTGGGAGGAGCATTCCCTCAATTCCGGAAAATGTTTCGGGCAGCTTTCCGAAACCCTTGGAGCGCCGGTTGACTCCATGACGGCTCTGCAGATGGCAGACACAACAGATGTCAGATCAGTTGCATACGCGAACAATCGGTTGGCTGCCACCCTGAACCAACCGGCTTATTCCGCCCTCTGGTTCTACAACGTGTACGACGAGGCGCCGGCCCGTCAGCGTGCCGCAATGGTGGATGGTACCTCATCCTGGGACGATTGGATCCCCAACCTCTACACCCAGGACATGAGCGGTGGCGAGCCGACACTGACGGAGATAGAACCCGCGGGTATCTACTCCTGGCAGAAGTGGCTCGCGGAGAACAATGCGCACCGGAATGTTCCCTTCACCATCAACTTCTCACTGCTGCACACCATTTACTCTAACCAGTACACCGGTCTTACCGGTAATCTCATCTACGGCAGCATGCACCAGCAGGCCAACTCGGTCCGCGCCCTGTGCGAGGCCCTGTACCAGGGGCCTCAGGTCATTCCGTCTGCGCCAGCAGATAACTCCCCGGAGTTCATCTGCTTCGACTACTACCCGTTTCGGTACGTGGACATTGCCTACAGCAGCAGCACCACTCTCTGCGACAGCGACTGGCTTTTCCTTGTAGACCATTTCGAGGAGGGGATGGACTCAACGGTGTTCGCTGCGAGGGAGAGCGGTGTCCCGGTATTCTTCTACCCCCAGGCCTTCGGCACATCAGGAGGGCCGCAGTTGCGAAATGGTAACGGTGACCTGCACTACCACTCTTATGCCTACCGCACCCCAGCTCCCCAGGAGTTCCGGATGCTTTGCAACCTGGCGCTGCTGCATCAGGCCAAGGGACTGTTCCCTTACTCTCTGGCCAGTTACTTAACTTATCCTGGGAATCCGACCAGTGCCGCCAATTCGATCAAGAGCAGTCTTCTGGACCTTCACGGGATACCGTTCGATGCTCCGTACGAGGACTGGGTGTACACTGGAAGGTGGCCGGACACGGGTGACTGGGAAGGAGAATACGAGTACGCCGACCCCCGGGAGCTTCCTCCGTTCTGTTCCGGGTTCGATCCGCTGTACACCCTGCCTCCGGGACCGTCTTTGATTCCCGGCTATCCCAGGAACAGGGAATTGTGGTACACGTGGTTCTTCGAGCCCTACGCGAGGCTATACAACAGCGTTGAGGTTCCCCTGGCCGAAGCTGCGGTCATTGCACCGGAGATGGCTGAGTTATGGTGGTTCGAGGAAAACGGTACGCCTTACTGGGACGTTGCGAAGATCGTTTCCGTGGAAAACCCTGAGACCTATAGCCACTATGTCTCCCCGGCAATCAAGGTCTTTCACAACCCTTTCAGCAATCATATCTACCTTTACTATGTGAACCGTTATCTGAGGAACGAGGCGACGGATTACACGATATCAATAGTGGTCAGCGAATGCCCCGGTCAGTTGCACCTGAGGGTTCTGGACCACAACCGGCGGTTCCTGGTTCCAGCCCCGTCCGGAGGAGTCGGCAACAATGTGTTCCTCGCCTTCACGGATACGCTGGAAGCTGGAGAGGGCAGGCTGGTGGAGTTTGTGGACGAGAACATTCCAGCGGATATCCGGGTCACATCCCCGGATGTGTTCGCCATCAGGGAGGGTTCTCTGAACAGGACGGGCAGGCTGGTCTGCACTGCCGGTGAAACCCTGACCCTCGGAGCGGTGTACTACAACATGGGAACCGAAGCTACAGGCAATGTGACGGTAACATTCACGGACCTGACTGAAGCAGAGGTGCTGGGAATGGATACGATACGGCTTGGAGGTCTTTCAGGGTTTTACAGCCCTGACAGCGTTTCGGCAAGCATTCAGTGGGCAACGGATGTGAGCGATGTTGGTGTGCACAGGGTCGAGATAAGCGCGGGAACCCTGCAGGGAGAGAACACATCCGACAACAGAGTCACGGTTACGGTTCTGGTTGAGCCCTTGGACTACGCCACGGAAGTTCTCGGAAACCCCTGGGACATGACCGAGGCTGTGAGCAACCCGCCGGACTGGTTCACCAATGACATTGCGGCAGTGTCCAACGGTTGGGTTCCAGCAGCCTGGACCGATTCCATCAGCGGGATGTTCGAGGGTGCACTGAGCGTTCCCGCCTCCGGGCAGCTCTTTCGGGGTGACATCTACCTGCGGGAAGACAGCCATGAGCCCATAGACGCGGACCGTTACACGATGCTGAGCATGGCCGGAGTGTCCAAGAACCCAAACAGTGCGGATACCGGCTTTGGTTGCGGCATGTTTCTGTTCTGGACCGACAGTGACGATCAGACCTTCTATTATCCTCTGCATTCAGCAGGTGCGTTCGGTCGTGGTCTTGGCAACGGCAGGGAGATGTGGCGGGAGTTCGGGCCGCTGGACCTGAGTGGCGAAGATGGCTGGAGCGGTGAGATACATGGCATCGGTATACGGTTCCAGATGGAGCCTCCAGATGAACACCTCCCGGTTTTTCCCATCGGTATCCGTCTCGGCTGGGTAAGGTTGGAGGAAGGTGCTTTATGAATGCCTTTATCCCGTTGTTGGTTGTTCTGACCCCTGTTCTGGCTGGGTTCTCGGCTCAGACCGACTGGTCCGGTGGTCAAGGTGTACCGGGGCCTGTGAGCAATTTCCAAAAAACCTTCAGCAGCCACCAGTACATGGCGTACGAGGAGATGCCGGGGGAGTTGTTCCTTCATCTTCGGGGCGGGAAGCATCAGGTCACGAACTACCTTGAGTACTCTGTTCCGGGGATGGTGGCTGATATCAACGGCGACGGCCACCTTGACATAGTGAGCGGGTCCAACGGTTACTACAAGAGGAAGGTTTACTGGTTCGAGAACGACGGTTCGGGGGGAGGCTGGGAGCGCCACGATGTTAGTGGCATTGCAGAGGTGGTTTTTCCATGGTCCGTTTGCGCTGTGGACATTGACGGTGACGGTGACATGGACGTGGTCTGCGGTGACAACGACAAGATTGTTCTCTGGATCAACACTGATGGGACAGGGCTGAACTGGGAGACGATCATTATTGCCGAGAACCTTTCCACAGCCCCGATTCGAGTCATTCCCACCGACATCAATGGAAACGGGTACCAGGACATTGTAGTGCAAAGAGCTGGCCCGAATGGGCATCTCGTATGGTACGAGAATCCCATGCCAGGCATGTTCGTGCCCAGCGATGGCTGGACGGAACACTTCATTGGTGGCAAAACCCCTCAGGATCTTTGTACTGCTGACATCAACGGCGACGGTTGGGTGGACGTGGTCAGCGCTGCTGGAAGCTCCAACAAACAGGTATCCTGGTGGGAGAACCCGGGCGTTACGGGAGACAACTGGGTTGAGCGCACCATTGTCAACAACATCAATTATGGTCAAGCGGTTCATGTGGCTGACATGGACGGTGACGGCGACCTGGATGTGATTGCCATGGGATGGAACAACCTCTACTGGTTCGAGAACAACGACGGTCTGGGAACCTCATGGACAAGTCACCAGGTGCCCGGCGCAATTGCCGGCGGCCAGGCGGTGCTGGCAGTTGACATGTTCGGCTGCGGACTCCCAGTGATACTTGGCGCGTACGGAACCAGTGGAACACCCAGACGTTTCGTCCTCTGGGAGCGGATGGATGATGGGGGACTGACCTGGAGGATGCATATCCTGGAGAAGAGCTACTTGTACCATGGTCTCTCCGTTGGGGATATTGATGGGGACGGTACACTGGACGTTGTTGCCTTCGAGGACGGCAGCCGGATATTCTGGTTCAGTCTTCTGGGCTACCCTTCCACGGGATCTCTTACTTCATCGATCCTGGACGTGAACAACTATCCTCAATGGCAGGAGATACAGTGGCAGGACAGCGTTCCTGCGGGGTCATCCCTCCGGTTCCAGGTTCGGAGTTCCAATGTTCCCGATGACATGGGTGAGTGGTCTGGCTACATAGAGGAGTCAGGCAGCCTTGAAGGCTTTGCGGACAGCACCCACCGGTTCTTCCAGTACAGAGTTGTGATGGAGTCCGCTGGCCGGTTTGTGACCCCCACCCTCTATCAGGTGATCTTCTACTGGGACTGGCTGGGAGTGGAGGGGGTTGAAGACATGACATGCCTTCACCCGGTAACCCCCAACCCCTGTTCCGGTCCTGTGGAGATACGGTTCAGTCTTTCTGAACCGGGTCCTTTGGTGCTTCAGGTGTTCGACCTGTTCGGCCGGGTTGCTGCTGTTCCCGTTGACGGAACGGTATCCGCAGGGGATCACAGCGTTCAGGTCGGATCCCTGCCCTCAGGGGTTTACTTCGTTCGGATGACCGTTGGGGAGGAAGTGTACAGGAACACCTTCGTTCTGGTGGGCAATCGGTAAGCCGACCTAGTGTTGAGCTAAATGATGGGCATCACTATGTGCTTAGGATCGGGGGGTGCCCCCCTTAATGGTGTTGAGCCGATTTCGAGTAGGTAGAGAAATGGCGCCCCGTTCCGCTACCCGCTCGAAATTCTCAGCCCCTGATTTCACAATCATCAGAATCCTTCCGGCCATCGAATCCAAGCCGAAACCCCGGAAGACATTCCGCAATCCTATGGTTTTTGCCCTTGAACTTGCTGAGGAACTGAAGCGCGACGGTATCTCCAGGGCTGCGTCCGTCAATGTGGTGTACGAAGGGTCTCGCACTCAGGCTCGAGATCGGCTGACATCAGAAGCTCATCCGGGAAGTCCTCGGGCATCCCGAACGAGTCGATTCGCATATACCTCCTTCCCGCCAGCCAGTCCTCATGCTGCTCCAACAGCAGCGTTCCCACCAGTCGAACGATGGAAGCCCTGTTCGGGAAGATCCCCA
>Ga0334882_1004528_pt1 | contig 11675 bp, 11 predicted proteins | sample GraSluR1_MG_5_FD_207226 | JGI IMG/M metagenome (GOLD analysis project Ga0334882, IMG submission 207226) | Sludge microbial communities from methane-producing bioreactor in Wageningen University, Netherlands - Granular Sludge_15_04-R1 | ecosystem: Engineered > Bioreactor > Anaerobic >... | reverse complement strand
ACATTATTTATTGGTTCTTTCGTGGGTGTAGCTTCCATTATGTTGAGGTAATCCCCGTACAATTTCAGTTACATGGATGCCATCAGATTCGAAAGCTTTGGCAATATATTCGAAAGCCTTTACTGGATCTGCTGTTTCGCCGCAAGTGTAAATATCTAATGCAGCATAACCATTTTCGGGCCAGGTGTGAACAGACAAATGCGATTCAGCTATGACAACGACTCCACTCACCCCCTGCGGATAGAAGTGGTGAAAAGCGAGTTCTTTAATCTCTGTTTTTGCTTCTATCGCAGCTTGAGATAATATTTCTCTCACTCCAGCTAAATCATTTAATTTTGATGCGTTACACTTTGAAAGCTCAACAATAAAATGCCTTCCTAAGGTGTGCATTCCACCAACCCCCCTTCCCAAATATAAGGTCTAGTATAAAAAACAAGAGATAAGTATACGGAAAAAAAAATATTATCAACTATTTTTTTTATTTACTTTGATGCGTATTTTTTGAGGGAAACGATGAACGATAATCTCTTTTGGGATAGAAAGAAGGTTGAAGCTAAGCAAATGCTCTCCAGGAGCTAACTGTGAAACGTCCACCCAGGCTTCCAGGCTTGTGATCGAATTTAGTATGGAACGGGGACCATACAGACGAATCTGAATACTTTCGTCCAACCAGATAAGTTCCAATGAATCAGGCAAGTTTCGAAAAGTAACTTTGTTAAGCGTAAAAACTTTTTCTGTTTCATCCTCGATGGTAATTCGGATTTCAAATGATTGATCGGGATTTTCAAGCGAGGTTTCAGGTGGGATCACAATTTTAAAAGGGAGAATGGCTGTGTCTTTAATATTATTTATATTAATATCTTCTGTGGAAACTGAATTAATATTTTCTAAAACGGATCCATTTCCCCTAAGTGTAACCAAAGGAGGGATCAATTCCACTGATGCAATTCTTCCCATCGGAGTACCAATAAATCTGGGTATAATCGGAATGACTTTGGAAATATTTGAATTGATTACAGGGACATGAACTTTGATGATTCGCTGGTTTAGCTCAACGTTTTCGATGGGTTTTGCGTTCTGATCCAATAATACAGCTTCAATGGAACTGAAGATATCTGCATTAGCATTGCTGATATCTATGGGAACCAGCGCCTCTGAGATTAAATTGACTATACTTTCGGGACCTCTCACAATCACGTACTCAGGCACTAATTCAATGCTTCCCATAACGTTGCCTTTTGCTGGTTCTCCTTTGATTTGGGGGTGCAGCTTGAAATCCTTGCTTATGAGTTTTTCTAGCGAAACCTCTACCAGCGGGGGAGTAATATTTTCAACCTCCACTCCTTTGGAAAAGGTAATTTGTGGTTTGCGCTTAAAAGTACCTGAAGAATAGCCAGCCAGGTCTATGCTGGCGCGAATACCTTTTTCCAGTTGATCCATAGCATGGGCAGGAGCGCTGAAAAGGACTTCAACAAAAGCAGGGTCAGCGGAAAGCACATACTGATCGGATACATTGACAAACTGAACCTGAAGAGTGATGCTTTTTACTGTTCGAGCCCCAAAAACAAAATATACATAGGACCAAAGCAACAACGAAACTACCAGGGCAATGCATTTCAACGCAAGCTGGTGAGATAGCCAGGATTTTAGAGGGTTCATGATTTCTTTTTCCCTTTTTTCCTTGATTTGCACATAATGGTAAGCATTTCATTGAGCTCGCTAAGAGTCAGATTGGAAGTAATTCTACCTGATACTGCTAAAGATATTCGGCTGTCCTGCTCTGAGACTATAATAGAGATAGCATCCGTTTCTTCAGTGATTCCTATTCCGGCACGATGACGGGTTCCAAAATTTTTTGAAATGTATAAATTTTCGGTTAAAGGTAAAATCACACGCGCAGAAAGGATTTGATCATTTTTAATGACTATTGCTCCGTCATGAAGAAGGGAAGGAGGGGTAAAAATAGTTACCATTAATTCAGTGCTGATTTCGGACCCGATATGTACTCCTGATTCCAAAAAGGGACTGAGAGATGTTTCTCTTTCAATAACAATCAATCCTCCCACCCCTTTTCTTGAAATAATCTCAATGCTTCTTCCAATCTTTTCGATAGACTCATCTTTTAAATAGGCATATTCCATAAGATGAAAAGCAGTACCAAACAAAGTCTTGCGAGTGCCTATGCGGCCTAAAAAACGTCTTAATTCGGGTTGAAATAGCACAGCCAATACAACTGGTAAGGAGATGGCTACCAAAGAAAGAAGATTAGTCAAAAGCCAACTCAGAAGTGCAAAGCCAAAAGCCTGACTTAAAACTTTGACTAAATACAACACTAGGGCTATAACCACCAAGCCAATGATTAACTGCAAGGCCCGAGTGGATTTGAACCAAAGCAGTAGATAGTAAATAATGACACTGACTACAAGAACATCCAATACAATGACAAGTGAGGCAATTTCCATAATAAAAAATGTATGTTATTTTTTTAAAAATGCAAAATCTTTCAGTGCATATATTGACAGTATCTAATGCAATGCTATGTTATTTCCAAAAGGATTTGTCTGATGGAGGTTTTTGTGAAAGGGAAGGTGAAGTGGTTTAATTCCCAGATTGGATGGGGTTTTTTGTCCCCTGAAAATGGTGATCAGGATGTATTCGTGCATTATTCACAAATAGATATGGAAGGTTTTAAAAGCCTCAAAGACAACGAAGAGGTTGTCTTTGAGATTGAACAAGGTGAAAAAGGACCTATAGCAGTCAGTGTTCGAAAAGTTAAAATAACATAGTCCCTTTGTTCTTTAAGTGCTTTTTCACAAAGGAGGAAAAAATGCGCATCACAGTAAAAAGTGAAAATAATAGTGCTTTTGACGAAAAAATGCTTGATTATGCTGAAGAAAAAATTGGGAAAGTGGAAAAGTTCTATAGCGATATCCAGGATACCACACTGGTATTAAGCGACAAAAAAGGTAGAACTTCTGCTGAAGTGACTATTCGTCTCAGTGGAAGAATTATTCGTGCTGAAACCGAAGAGCCCAATTTACGAACTGCCATTGATCGACTTTCAGACAAACTGGAAGCCCAAATGAGAAAATTTAAGGAACGGATGGTGGATCGTACCCGAAAGGTCAGCAAGGATACCTCTGCCAATTCTTACACTCAGCCTGTTTCCATGCCAAAACCCCTGGATATCCTGCGCATTAAAAAATTTGAAGTTGAACCCATGAGTGACGACCAGGCGATCGAACAAATGGAACTGCTGGGACATGATTTCTATCTTTATTACCGGATGAAAAGCGATAGCGAAGGCCTGACCCTTCTTTACCGAAGGAAAAATGGCGGTTATGGTCTTTTGATACCGGAATGGAAATAATCCAGGATGAATAAAAGTTCCTTTTGTTCTTGGAATTGGAACGGCATCAAAGCTGTGGATATTCTTTTATTGTTTTTTCTTTTCCTTTCCATGATGATTGCAATTCACAAAACGGTTTTGGCCAGGCAAACCTTCATGGCTTTGAAACCTGTTGTCATTGAATTGGTTGTCCCCAATTTAGACCCTCTGGTAGCTTCACAGATTAATGTATCCGATAAGATACTGGATCAACAAGGACAAGCGCGTTTTGAAATAATTCAAAAAACCGAACGGGCTTCAGAGCACCCTGGAATAGACCAGAAGGGCAATATTCTGGTGTCACCCCACCCTCAGCTCCTTAGCTTGTTTTTGACCCTTCGATCCCTTGAGCCAATGCAATTTGAAAATGGCATCAAGTATAACTGGCAGGTTATAAAAATAGGTGGGCTCCTGATTTGGGAAACCCGTTACTGTCGTTTTGTAGGTTTAATCCGAAAGATTGATTAGTCGGATAAAAAGTTTTTTTTGTTTTTGCATTTTATTATTTTTTTGTATAATAAACTTAGCCATGCTTTGAAAGAGGTGAAACTGTATGAAAAGGTTTTCAGTTTTACTTGTGGTTGTTATTTTTTTAATACCACTTGTAGTATATGGTTTGAGCGGAAATTTTGATCGAGATTTTTTTGATAAAGGACAAGAATTAAACCAAGTGCCTACTTCTCATCAGAGCCATTCTCAAGTTAATCTCTTGCAAGAAGATGGAACTGAAACAGAAGCCTGGAATCCTGAAAGGCCTTTTCTTTTTCCAGAGCCTGATGGTGTCAAAGGTGTCCTTAAAGATATCAATTTTGCAGAAATGACCCTTCAGCTCGAAAAAGCTGAATTTTATAATCCTATCACTGAATCAGTTGAAATTGCTGATTTTACCATCAAAATTAATGCAGACACTTCTTTTGTTCATGATATGCAGGTGATGACTGACCTTAACCATTTGACCATCGGACAAAGAGTTATTTGCCAGGGCATAACGAATTATGCCACCAAAACCATGACTCTTGCCACCCATATTTTTTCCGGCAATATGCATACCTCGGAAGCATTGGAATATGTTCCTATTGATGGACATATAGTTTCTATCGAAGACAATGTGATTACATTTATCGGACTTGCTTCTCCTAATTTTGATCTGGGAGAAACTTTCCAGGTGAGAGTATCATCTGAAACCCGATGCTTAAAAAAGAAGATTTCAGACAGTGAAGCTACTTTACTGCCTCAAGGTGTAATTCCAGATTTTGTTACATCTGGCACTAATGTGCACGGAATAGTGACATTTCGATTTGGGGATAATATTGGTTCTGCTTTGGATTTGGTTTTCTTTGATAATGAGTAGCGCATACTACAGCTTTCAGGAGGGATAAATGAAACGACTATCTCTTAGGTTTTTCTTGATATTATTTACACTACTTTTTGCGAGTATTTCCCTGTTGCAGTTTTATTCTCCTCCAGCTGCTCAAGCTGTTGTTTCCAGTGGCTTCTGGACCAACCGTACTCCCAGGACTGGCCGAGGTTTTCTGAACGATTTTGAGTATCAGCGATTTGGAGCGGGTAACTCTTCAAATGGAGCCCATATCCCTTTTGCTGAACTTATTGAGTTCAAACCTCCTTCGCAGGGTGGAGGCCAGGTAATCCACTGGTTTTTTGCTTTCCCCAACCACGGGGATTGGTCCTATAACAGCAATATCAATTTCCCCACTATCATGCATACTTCTGATCAGGGGCAAACATGGAATCGCATTACGCCTACCGATCTCAAAGGATGCCAAATCAATTTCAAGGTAGTTCCCGAAACCTGGTATACCAACAATGATCCAACCCAAAGCCGTTGGAATGGCAAACTTTTCCTTTATGCCGACAGAGCTACCAATCCTTTTAGCCTTTCGTGGTACACAGGATACCGACCTGCTTTATACCGTTATGATGGCAACGGATTGAACAATCAATGGACCAATCTTATCAGCGAAAACCTGGGTGCTCCCAACACTAGTTTTAATAGCCAGTACATCATTGGAAGTGCTTTTTATCACAGGTATTTTAGCTATGGAATGGGTTTTAAATCCCAACTCGAATATTTTGGTGGGAAGTTATATTTAGTTTCTTTCCGAATCAGCCTGAATTCATTTCCTACAAGGGCACGTTTGGCAGTCCATTGCTTCGATGGATCCACCAACGACCTGCTTACCTCAGGAAGTGCTCTTTTATGGACCCGCAAATGGGAATCATCTGAGGATTATGAGTTTTATCCTTATTATCCTCCTTCAGTAGTTTTCTATTTTAAAAAAGTTGATAATTATTTATTTATGGCCACCCGTGGCTTTGATGTGAACTCTGGTTGGAACACACAACCCGAAAGTTCTCCTGGTGTTTTCTGGCAATCTGATACTAATGGAGAAGATTTTCAAAATCATCTCCCCCTTCCTCCTATAGGCAGGATTGTATCCAATATTATTCCGTACAATTCCCAATGGCGATATAGCTTCCAATTTGACCTCAACATTGGAGGTACGGTTTATCGTGCTTATACCACTACTTCGACTCAGTTGATAGGATCCAATGGAGGAGATTACGGTTGGACACTACGCTATAACTGGCGATATACCTGGTGGAGCATGCTAGCTCCATGGAATTATTATTATGGCGATTACTTATGGGCTCAATATTATCTCAACCGCAATGCCAGTTTTGTTTATTCCAGCATTGACCATGTCAATCGCAGAGTGTACCTAACCAATATTGATGCTCGTGGAATAGCATCGCCAGTACCGATCCCCATTCCAATGTCATTAGAAGAATACAAAGGTTATGCTTACGCTGGCTTTGGTCATAACTCCAGCTCAGTAGCCAATGGTCCTTACGGTACAGGCAAATTACGTCGCACCAATCGGTTTACGGATAGCTCCAACAACCACAATACTTTTGTCAGTTCCGGGGGCGTTCCTAATAACGATGGCTTCAATAACTGGGCTGATTGCGGGGATATAGTAGATTTAAATTACCCAGTTCGTAATTTAAGGCAAAGAAACTCTGCTATTGTTACTTTAAGCAAAACCCTGAAGCCAAAAACAGGTGGAGGTTTTGAAGACGACCTTCTCTATATCGGGCCCTCCAGCTGGTCCAGCCCATGGAGTCAGGGCTGGTGTGCGATGTTTTCAACTGAGGGCCTGGATCAGGCAGATGATGATGCCGTACCTGTTGTATATACTCTTGTTGATGATGAATGGTGGTACGACGAAGATATGGGCGGACGCCATTTTATGGGCACAGGCACTACCTGGAATATTTATAATATATTCAGTATTATGAATTCTTCTATCGGTCAACTGGTCTTTTTTACTTATCCAGCCAGCAGTAGGCCTGGAGAGCCATACTGGGGGCAACGCAACTTCCAGATTCTCAATGCAGCTCCTTCGCTTTCCATTGATCATGCTCCTAAGCCATTTATTATTGAACGTGGACAATCTGCCGATCTTACATTCACTTTAATTCCCAAAGGTGGGTTTGGTATGGCAGGATTCCGAATGCAGCTTATTATTGATTCTGCTAACATTTATCTTCCTACCAGAGATCCTTTGGGCAATCCCTATACCGAAAACCAAAAGTTTTCAACTCGCCTATCTCAACCAGGCCCCCTCCTCTTTTTCCCCAGTATTCCATGGGAGGTTACTCCCACGCTGCGTACTACTCTTTCTCAACAACTTGGCAATGTCAATGCCTGCCTTTATGTAACTGATGTATTAACTAATATGGTGGTTCCGTATTGTTTTACTATAGTGGTTCGCCCTCCACAACCTGGATTTACTGCGTCCGTTATTCCACCGGTACAAAAATTCCATGCTGGTGACACAGTTTGTTTTGATGTCAATATTGAAACCCGTTTTGATTTTGAAGATAACGTAATTGTTGGCATTTTCTGGTCAACCCCTCCGCCAATTAATGATACTGACTTTGAATGGAAAGACAGTACTTATATTGTAAATGAACTAGACACCACTATGGTAGAAGTGATGACTCGCAAAAATATGGGTACCCAGTACCAATTCTGTCTCCATACCGAAAAAACAGTTACTCCCGGCAACTGGGAATTCCAATTGATGTTCTTTTCTACTGTGAAAACCCAGATGGTTAAGGTTCGTATACAAATCCTACCTCCTCAACCCACTTTTACCATTGATACCATGCCTATCGTTGGAAAAACAGTACCTGGTGGTCAAGTTCATTATCAGATAATTATTGAAAGCATAGATAATTATGTAGGACCAGTTAACCTACATTTGGAAAACTTACCTCCAACTGTTGAAGTAGTTAAGCTCGAACCTGTAACTGTTAACCTTACTTTGGCTCAGCCAGTTGCCTATTCTGAGCTAGTATTACAGACCTTCTCAGCAGTTTTTGCCCCCGAACGACCAACCAATTTTTATTCCAAAGTGATTAGTAGCTCAGTGATTAATCTATCTTGGACTCCTTCTCGCCCTGGCACTTATGAGATAGCAGGATATGAAATATATCGCGGACCCAACTTATTCATTGATAAAGCTACTAAAATTGCTGATGTAGGGCCTAATGTAGTCAATTATGACGACAATCAAGGCGTTGAGCGTGGAGTTAGCTATTATTATTTTATCCGTGCTTATGATAATCAAATTCCTCCCAACTATTCGGATTTTGTAGCTTCCAATGAAGCCAAGCCGCTAAAATCACCTGATGATATCACCTTGGCTGCAGTTGCCAACACTGGCACTCTTCCGGGCTATTATCGTTTTATTGTGATAGGCACAGGCACAGGCATTGACGATTTTGGACAGCCTTATATTTTCTCAGTACCTGCTAATACTGATTTATTGGTTTACAAGCAATTGGATCAAATGAAAACACCTGCTTTTGACTTCTGGGGTTTATTGCTGCTGATGGTAGGACTCCTTGGCTTTGTCTTTGTAAAAACTAAAAAGAAAGAGCAGTTGGACAGCTACTGATAAGCGCAGGGCATATTGTTGATTCCATATAAAAATCGAACTAAGAACGGGTGGGTCGGATTTTTCCGAGCCCATCCGTTTTATTCTTTTCTAGTTCTTTTTTTGTTCTATATGCTCGTACTTCAAATCATTACCCATATCTCCTGGGTAATGCTTCCTTTTACCTGGTCTACTACTAAAATTACTACCTTGCTTTTACAATGGATTGGATTACCCGTTTATATGGATAATTTTATGGTCATGTCAGCTCGAGGCATAAATATGGAAATCATATACGAATGTACGGGTATTTATGGCATGATTGTTTATGTATCAGCAGTCATGGCTACCCGGGTGAATGTTTTAAGTCGCCTAATTGGGATTTGGGTTGGACTTCCTGTATTGTGGATCATGAATCTGGTACGATTGATTACTATTTATTGGATTACTTTTGAACACCCTCCTTTGTTTAATTTTATTCATACTTATTTTTGGCAGTTATTCTTAATCATTGTAGTGATTTTGCTTTATTATGGTTGGTATTATTATGTTGCGCACCAAAAAAACTAATAAACCTAAAAAGTTGAGCAAAACTCGTCTTATTTTTATGTTTCTGACTATTTTTATTGTTAGTTTGAGTATCATCTTTGCTCTGTGGTATCCCTTAGCCCCTTATTATGGTTTTGCTCGATATTGGGTCAGTGCGAAGTTATTAAACTTGGTAGGATTTTATCCTCATTCGATAACCTTTCAAAGCCACTCCACTCAGGGTGATTTTTTTTCTTTTTTACCTTTTTTTGCTTTAATGGTTAGCACTTATAAGCGATCGGTTACCCGAGAATGGAAATATATCTTAACAGTGCTTTCAATAATAGTAATGGTGGAAACGCTGGGAACTTTTTTTGAATTGTGGCATGGCTATCAAAAACTATATTTCTCTTATATTTTTTCGATTTTCTTTTTAGCTACCGCAAGAGTGGCGATTCCTTTTTTTGCATGGTGGATTTCCCTTGAAAAGAATCAAATCCGTCTTTTTTAACATTTAATAAACCTGATAACTAAAAACACTTCAACTGGCTCTTTGAACCAAAATTATCTGGTCTGGTATTAATGGTATGAATGCTTTTGCTTGTTGAACAGAAAGGTGGGAAGCCATGAAAAAAATGTGGGCAATCATACTGGCAGTATCTTTAGGATGGAGCTTTACTTTTGAGAATAACTCCATTTCAAGTGCCATAGCAAGCTATCAAGTTAAAAATGTAGTCTTTATCGCTGTTCGGTGGGTAGCTGTGGGGAAAAACAGGGATGGTACTTCCCTGCCTTCAGGTCGGTTGTTTCCTTGGCAACGTGGGAGTGAAGAAGTATGGGGTAGCAGCCAATATCCTATGCCCCGGTTAGGAGCTCCCAAGCCTGCTAATAGCTCAAGCTCTTCAAAACCTATTTTTTATACTGAAGCTTACTTAGATGTGAATCCTGCAGGAGGACAATCTCAGTTGTCAAATCACTGGTATATGGTTATAGATAATGCTGGACAAATATGGATTGACCAGGATGGCAGGTTTCAGGATTCTCGAGAGTCTGGAAATCCTTCAAACCGATGCGATCAAAATACTCGTAAAGTTGACCCAACGGGATTTAATAATACAAAAGGTCCCTATATGCTTGGAGACTATGTTCATTTTGACCATGACAAAAAGTATCCTTTTTCTCCTCGCGGCACCATTGGGTCTTTTCCAAGTTATCCCGGAGATTATTCCGGGAGAGTTTTCAAGTTGGGCGAAGTTGTTTTAGGTTCTGATCAAACCAAAGTCTTGTTGATGTCTGAAGTCCTTTTTGCAGGATGCGAACAACTTTTTTATAACCTTTCCGTTGAAACTGACCTCTGGTTTGGATTGCAACCATCGGTTACTGCAGTCAGATTGCATTCTCCCTTTGGCGATGTCCAACCCAACGCCCAATCTGTCCAGCGAAGCACAGCTCTTGACCCAACTGGAACACGTTTTTTTGCTCCTGCAACTACTTTTCAGAATCTCCGTATCAAATACAGATCATATCTGGGAGTACAAATATGGAAAGATGATGGCGTCAATGCAAACATTGCAGGCTCAGGAAGTACTCGGGCCAATAATCTTTCGGATGACTATATTTCGGGTAGATCAGGAGAAGAGTTCTTAGGCATGGAAAATCGGGAAAATGATACTGATGCTCTCTTGCCCCTATTGCCTATACCTCCTCTTGTCCGATTCTATTCAGCCACTTCTACTGATCGTCTGGGCTGCGGATCAGCTATTTATGATGATTTAGATGATAATGCCATAGTTTCACAGGGAGATCGTAGAATTAATCATGTCCGGGTAAGCATTGGAGGGGTAGTTACGGACTATCCTCCAGGAACGGTCGTATCAGAAGGAGATGCTGACGTAGGACTCCCTTTGTTTTCATTGAGCAAGGAAAAATTTCATGATATAAACAATGATGGTAATTTTGACCATCAGGATTTTATTTATTGGGATGCTGATGAAGATGGCAGGGTAAGTAACGGCGATATTCGCTTAAGCGAGATATCCTACCGGGGAAAAACTTATTCCTGTGGAAGCCAGATTATTATTGGCGACCTATGGACTCATGAAAATCCGGTTCAAGGTTTGAGCATGGGTCGAAATGGAGACTTTCGCTGCATAGATATTGAAGTTTTGCCAGGGCATTTTACCCTGGAAGCCATGATCAATCCTCCATTAAAAGTTGAGCAAACATCCACTATTGATGTCCGAATTAATCCTCCTTTGCAACAGGGAGAAAAAGCTTATGTCGTACTTAAAACACCCTCTGGAAATGATTTTATCAGGGAAATACGCCAAAATGTAGCTTCCTATGCTTTTACTTATACTCCTTACGAAGGAACCTGTTCTCCATTGGGAAAACACGAACCTTTAATATTGGAAGTTTATCGCGATCTGGATAAAAATACAGTGGGTAATCAACCGCCTGATGGTCAATATGGTCATTGGAAGGTCGATACCAATCAAACCCTGACGGATTATAAAGACAGATATGACTGCAAAATGGTAGATTTGCTCAAAGTAGAACCGGAAGGGATCAACGGAAGACTAAACGTAACCTGTCTGAGCAATATTGGCATCCGCTATCCCAATCTGATTATCAAGCTCCTCAATGCAGACAATCCAAATGATGTTAATGATCCTGCTAATATGGCAATTTCATCGACTTCTGGCAGAAATATCGTTGCTAATTACAACGCTACTGGAGCTGGAATTGAATACTTTTTTACTGCAAAAGATGCAGTCAATAATCGCTATATT
>Ga0334882_1004527_pt1 | contig 11677 bp, 7 predicted proteins | sample GraSluR1_MG_5_FD_207226 | JGI IMG/M metagenome (GOLD analysis project Ga0334882, IMG submission 207226) | Sludge microbial communities from methane-producing bioreactor in Wageningen University, Netherlands - Granular Sludge_15_04-R1 | ecosystem: Engineered > Bioreactor > Anaerobic > Unclassified... | reverse complement strand
TCTCGTCGTTTCCGGGCCTATCTAGGACGGCGATGTGAGGGCCTCGTCGAGATCTGCGATGATGTCCTCGGGGTCCTCGAGCCCTACGGCGAAGCGCACCAGCCCATCGGTGATCCCGGCCCCGAGGCGCACCTCGCGCGGCACGCTGTGATGCGTCGTGCTCGCCGGGTGGGTGATGAGGGAACGGACATCGCCGAGGCTCACGGTACGCGCGCAGAGCTCCACCCGGTTCATCAGCTCGACGCCGGCCGGCAGGCCGCCTCTGAGTTCGAAGACCACGACGCCGCCGCCCCCGCCCGGCATCTGCCGTCGCGCCAGATCGACCTGAGGGTGAGAGGGGTGCCAGGGGTAGCGAATCCAAGCGACGGACGGGTGGCTATCCAGCCACGTCGCGATCTGCAGTGCATTGGCGTTGTGCCGCGCCATTCGCAGGGGAAAGGTCATGATCCCACGTGAGATCAGCCAGGCGTTGAAGGGGCTGATGCAGCCGCCCATACGGCGTATGGGGCCTTTGAGGATCCTTTCGATCAGCCGGGCTGATCCGGCGACAGCGCCGCCCATCGCATCGCCGTGCCCGCCGAGGAACTTGGTCGCGGAATGGACGACGAGGTCGATGTCCATCTCCAACGGGCGCTGGTTGAAGGGCGTCGCGAAGGTGTTGTCGATGATCGTCAGAATGCCTCTCGATCGTGCCAGGTCGGCCAATGCTGCGATGTCGTTGAGCATCAGCGTCGGGTTGCCGGGCGACTCCAGATAGATGACGCGCGTGTTGGGTTGCAGTGCGGCCTCGAAGGCTGCCGGATCGGTCGCGGTGGCCAAGGTCGTCGCGACACCGTAGCGGGGCAGGTCCTCGGTGATGAAGTGATAGCTGCCGCTGTAGAGCCCTGTCGTCGCCACCACGTGATCGCCGCTCTCCACGAGGGCCAACAGCGCCGCGGTGACTGCGGCCATCCCCGAGGAGGTCGCGACCGCGGCCTCGGCGCCCTCCAATGCCGCGACCTTCTGCTCCATCACCGTGGTGGTGGGGTTGCCCCAGCGGGTGTAAATGGGTTGATCCTCGAGGTCGAAGGCCTGGGCGGCCTGTTCGGCGCAGTCGAAGATGTAGGTATTGGCCATATGGAGCGGTGGCGAGACGTCCTGAGGCGCCAGGTCGGTGCCGGTGTGAATCGCCAGTGTATCAAGTCGCCAAGATTGCTTCATGGTATAAGCTCCTGTGCCGGATCGGAAGGGTCGGTGTCACGTGCCCCTGCAACTCCATGCCCATCTGCTGCGTACTGATAGATGCGTGGCGTTGGATCATACTCACAGCCCAGGGCGGGCTGAATAGCAGGGAGGTACCCTTATGAATGTTGTGAAAAAAGAACGGCGCATCGAAGGGCCGGGTTGCCTGGTTCAGTTGCTGTGGACGCTCTTCGTGGGTCTGTGGCTGGGCCAGATCTGGGCGGCGGTCGCCTGGATCCTGGTGATCTCCATCATCGGGATGCCGTTGGGTATTGCAATGCTCAACAAGTTGCCGCAGATCGTGTCGCTGCGCAAGCGCGAGGAGTACATCGTGAGGTACGACCAGGGACAGCCGGTCGAGCGCCGCGCCCGGCAGGTCAACTTCGTGCTGCGCGCGCTCTACTTCGTGTTGGTGGGCTGGTGGCTGAGCGCTCTGTGGATCGAGGCGACGTTCGCGCTGATGGCGACCTTCATCGGGATGCCCCTGGGCCTCTGGATGCTGGATCGTATTCCTCACGTTGTCTCTCTCAAGCGCTGAGCTCTGCCGAGCGATCAAGGTCGGCTCCCGAGCGTTGACGCTAGGCCCACGGATCCAGCACGATCTTGCCGCACCGGCGAGAGGCCGAGACCTCCAGGGCCTTTTGTACCCGGCTCATCGGAAAGCGGTGGCTGACGAGCAGGTCCAGCCGCTCTCCGGATGCGCGGATGACCTGCAGGATCCGGTTGAAGTCGTTCAGGCTGTAGTGCCACTGGCCGATCAGGGTCAGGCCTTTGCGGATCAGGTCGGGGCTGACGGTGATCGGCAGGGGCTCGTTACTTTCGGCAACGAAGCAGACACGCCCTTTGGGTCGGGTGGCATCGATGCACAGGCGCTGGGCCGCTACCACGCCGGCGCAGTCCACCGCACACGTGACGCCCAGGTGCTCCGGTGAGAGCGCGCGGATCTGCTGCACCACGTCTCCGTCGCGGGGATCCACGACGGCGTCGGCGCCCAGCAGCTTGGCGCGCTCGATGCGCCAGGGCTCCAGCTCGGCGACGATCACCCGGGCGCCTCTGAACTTGGCATTGATGATGGCGCCCTGACCCACCGGCCCGGCCCCGGTGACCAGGACGGTGTCGAAGGCGTCGACGCGCGCCGTCTGCATCGCCCCGAAGGTCGGGCCAAGCCCGCACCAGGCCATCGCGGCGTGCTCGTCGGAGATGTCGTCCGGAATGGTGGGCAGTAGCCAGTCGGCCCCCAGGCGGTACTGGGCGTAGGCCCCGGTGGGTTCGTGCTCCCCGGTGAACGCTGCGGCATCCGTCTGGTTCGGGCAGTGCAGGAAGTCACCCGCGCGGCAGTAGACGCAGCGACCACACGGGCCCGCGCCCATCAACACCACCCTGTCGCCTATCTCGACGCCACAGGGTTGGGCGACCTCGATGACCTCGCCCACGCCTTCGTGACCCAGGGCCGGTATTAGCCCGCTGTCCCCCGGTCCACGGAGCCAGGCCTTGTACTCGGTGCACATCGGCACGACGGTCATGCGGACCAGGGCCCAGTTCGCCTTGGGCCGGGGAATCGGCATCTCGACCAACTCTGCCTGTCTTACGGCGGAGATCACGACCTTCTTCATCGAACCTTCCATGCGGTCTTCTCCCTTCGGTTACGTGTGCGACGGGTCACTGATCCGTCGTTCCGATTCTTGGCTATCCGTATGCCCTAGACCGTTGAGCCTAGGTGCTGCCGTAGGGCATCGAGGAGCCCGTCCGGCGGGTCGAACGGCAGATCGACCGCCGAGGAGGTCAGCGCGCTCACGTAGGTTGCCAGGATGATGCTGAACTGCTCGAGGTTGAGCGCCAACCGTGTGGGATGCAGCTTCCCGGGGTCGGCGGCCCAATCGAAGGCCGCGTCCAGCAGGGCAGCCTGGGCGCGGATGTCCTCGTAGGCGTAGTCGTGGGTGCCGCTCTGGTACCCGTCCTGCGCCGTGAATCGCTCCCACCCGTGCATCGTCCAGTGCACGAAGCCGCGCGTCCCGTAGGCGGCGATCCGCTTGTGAGCATAGATGCTGGTGTGCTCTCCGACCACGGGGGCGATGTGTCCGCTGAGCAGCAATGCCTGGACGCCGTTAGCAAAGGTGACGGCAGCTTCGGCGATGTCGGGCGAGGGCTGGTAGCCGACTCCGCGTGGGAGACCGGTTCTGGGGGCCAGGTTGTCGGCTCCCGAGACCTGCCCGAAGACGCGCACCGGAGAGGCATGGTCGTTATAGGTCGTGGCCAACTCCAGGACGTGGACGCCCTGATCCAAGATGGTGGAGCGCGCGCTGGCCTCCAGGAAACGCACCTCGCCGATGCGGCCCTCCGCCACGGCGCGCTTCAGGGCCAGGTTCTGCCGGTGGAAGTGCAGCTGGGTGTTCACCACGAAGCGCGTGGCGGTGGTCTCGTTGAGGGCCTTGATCTCGCGATAGTCCTCGCCCTGGATCGCGACCGGCTTCTCCACGATGGCGACCGGCACCCCCGCCTCGGAGGCTGCCCGCATCAACTCGACGCGTAGGGTGGGGGCCGTCACGATGTCCAGGACCTCCGGCTTCTCCTTTACGAGCATCTGCTGATAGTCGGTGTAGCGATGCCCGGCAGCGATGCCGAACTCGTCGCCAAAGGCGTTGAGACGCTCCTCATTGAAGTCGCAGATGGCCCCGATGGTGCCCTTCTTGACGAACTCGAAGGCTCGAGCGTGGGCTCGGGCCCGTGGGCCGCAGCCCAAGTGTGCTAATCTCATGATGTCGCCTCTTTCGTCGGTTAGCCAACACGGATAGGGCAGATTGTACGTCACTCTGGGATCTGCACTATCGGCACGCGCTGGATCTTCCGGGAAGCCAGGCGGCGCGTGGTGCTGTGCGGGGATAGGCGTCCGGGGGCCCAGTCGGGTCTCGTGGGGGTTCGGCGAGCTTCCCGGAAGACGTCATGCGGCGGATCTTCCGGGAAGCTAGGAAGTGCGTGGGGTTGTGGGGGTGCAGGCGTCCGGGGGCCCCGTCGGGTTGCGTGGGGGTTCGGCGAGCTTCCCGGAAGCGTGGAGTTGCTAGAACGCTCTTCACGGGTAGAATCCTGGGAGTCTGAGGTAGCGTATAAGGGACTCGGGGGGGTAAGCTGAACGAGATGACCGGGACTGCTGAACCAGCGCTGACACTTTCGATCGCAGCTTCTCATCGGCCCGGACGCCGATCTGCGTGGAAGCTCGACGCCTGGAAGGTCGCCTACCTGGTGATTCTTGTGCTGGCGTTGGCGACGCGTCTGGTGGCGCTGGGCGATCGTGCCGTCAGCCATGATGAGACGACACACGCCAAGTACTCGTGGAATCTCTACACCGGGCGGGGCTTCCGTCACGATCCCCTGATGCACGGTCCGGCGCTCTTTGAGGCGACCGCCCTTGCCTATGCGCTCTTCGGGGTGAGCGACTTCACGGCACGTCTCTACACGGCACTCACAGGTGTGGCGTTGGTGATGGCCCCCTGGTTGTTCCGTAAGTGGTTGGGGCGCCTGGGTGCGGTACTGGCGTCCATCGGCTTGTTGATCTCTCCCTCGATCACCTACTACTCTCGCTATACCCGGCACGATCTGCCTGTTCTGTTGGCGGCGTTCCTGCTGCTCTGGGCGATCCTGCGTTATCTGGATGAAGGCGAGACGCGCCGGCTGTGGGCGATGGGGGCTTTTTTCGCCTGGATGTACGCCTCCAAGGAGAACGCCTACATCTACACGGCGATCTACTTTATCTTGATGACGCCGGTTCTCCTGTGGCAGATGGTCCGGCTGGCCCGGATGGAGCCGTCGGGTTCTCCGCAGGGGTTCCGCATCCTGCGGAGGCTGACACGGTCCCAGCTTCTGCTCGTGTTGGCCCTCACACTCGTGGTCGGCCTGGGGGCGGGCGGGACCTTCCTGGCTTCGATGCGTGAGGCCGAGCTCGTCGGCCAGGGCGCGACGGCAGCCGAGATCGGCACGATCACCCCGCCCGTCTGGGGGCGGATCGCGTTAGGTTTGGCAATCCTGGCGCTGGTAGCTGCCGGTATGGTGGCGAGCGCGGTCGTCGGCGAGGGGCGTCTGCGCAAGCTGCGGCTCTTCGATGTGCTGATGGTGTTGGGCACCTTCACGCTGCCCTTAGGCTCCGCGCTGCTGATGAAGTTCGTCGCCGGGGTTGACATGCGGGCGTTCTACCAGGCGATGATGTCCGGCTCCTTCGCCGGCGTCCCGGCGTCGTCGGTGGTGGGCGCCTTCCTGACGCTTGGCCTGACCCTGGCTGCCGGTGTGGTGAACGGTCTGTGGTGGGACGTGCAGCGGTGGCCCATCGTGGCGGCGGTCTACTACGGCATCTTCCTCGTGCTCTACACGACGTTTTTCACCCAAGGCTGGGGCGCCCTCACGGGGTTCGTGGGCGGGTTGGCTTACTGGATCGCCCAGCACGGCGAGCAGCGCGGAAGCCAGCCCTGGTACTACTACGGCATCATCGGGTCGCTCTACGATTTTCTACCGATCCTGATTTCGCTGCTGGGCGGTGCATGGCTGGCCCTGCGCACGCTCGGTGGGAAGCCGGTCGATTCGCCGATCCCCGTCGATACTGAGCAGGACGGCGATGGGCCGCGGCTCTCTGCGTGGCTACCGCGTCTTTTCCCCTTCTTCCTGTTGGGGTGGGCCGGGCTGTCGTGGGTGGCCTACTCCGTGGCGGGTGAGAAGATGCCGTGGCTCTTCGTGCACATCGCTTTCCCCCACATCCTGCTGGCTGCCTGGACGCTGGACCGCGTGTTTGGGCGCCTCACGTGGTCGCAACTCGTCGCCGATAGGGCCTGGTTGGTGCCGGTCTCCTGGCTCTTTCTAGGGCTGGCGTGGCTTGCCTTCCAGGCGTCCTCAGATAGCCTCGGACGGGTCCTGCAGCCGGAGATCGCAGAGGGGGGCTTGGCTCTGATGCTCTCGCAGCTCGAGCCGCTGGGGAGGGCCTTCGGCGGCTTGACAGGACTCCTGATCTTTGGGGGGCTCCTGGTCTGGGCGGTCGAGCATCTTGGCCTGCGACGGAGTTTGAGGCTCTCCTTGCTGGCCCCACTCCTGTTCCTGGGTGCGGTGACGGTGCGCACGATGGTCCGGGCCTGCTACATTGAGGATGAACTGGCGACCGAGTACATCGTCTATGCCCACGCCACCCCCGACGTCAACAAGGCGCTGGATGAGCTCGATAGGCTCTCCTGGCGCCTCACCGGGACGCCTGATCAGCTCCGGGTCGCCTACAGTCAGCACGTCGCCTGGCCACTCTACTGGTACATGGACGTCCGCTATCCCGACAACTACTACTTTGAGACGCCTGATCCGGAAAGGCTTCTCGACTCGCCGGTGATCATCGCTGCGCGGGAGGAATGGCCGGCTGTGGAAGCCATCATCGGCGATCGCTACTACGTCACCGACTACAAGCACATCTGGTGGCCGATCGAGGACTACAAAGACCTGACGTGGGAACGCGTTCGGGCGGTGCTGACCGAGCCGGAGCGACGCCGGGCCCTCTGGGACATCGTCTGGGACCGTGACTACACGGCCTACGCTCGGTTGCGAAACCCCGGCGACCCATTCACGCTCAAGACGTGGCCGCATCGCTCGGAGTTCCGCTTCTACGTGCGGAAAGATATCGGATCGCTGATGTGGGATGTTGGTCTCGAGGCGGGACAACCGGTGCCCGGAGGCGGTGGTGTGGGCCTGGAAGCGGGTCAGGATCCCTTTGCCGAGATGGAGCACAGCGTGCCGGCCCGTAGCGTGATTGACCTGGGCGGCACCGGCCTGCGCGGCGTGGCGGTCGCGCCGGATGGCGCGCTCTATTTGGTGGACAGCATTGGGCACCGCGTCTGGCACGTGAGCACGGGAGGCGAGCTCCGTGGCGTGCTGGGGGGACACGGCGTTGAGCCGGGCCAACTTAATACCCCATGGGACGTTGCGGTCGATGATGCGGGTCAGGTCTACATCGTGGACACCTGGAACCACCGTGTGCAAGTCTTCGATCAGGCGAACGAGCCGGTGGACGGCTGGGGGCGCCTCGCCCAGGTGGCGGTCGACGATCCGACGGGCTATGGTGCCTTCTTTGGCCCGCGTGGCATCGCCGTCGGCCCGGATGGCCACGTCTATGTCGCCGATACGGGTAACCACCGCATCCAGGTTTTCGACACGACGGGGCAGTTCTTGAGGGACTTCGGAGGAAGCGGCGACCTGCCGGGGCAGCTCTCCGAACCTGTCGGGATCGCCATCTCATCATCGGGCGAGATCTACGTCGCCGACACCTGGCACCGCCGGGTGCAGGTCTACAGCTCTGAGGGCGTCTACCTGCGAGAATGGACGGTGCCGAGTTGGGGACAGGCTGAAGCCGGTAGGTCGACGATGGAGGATCTGCGACCGCAGATCGCGGTTCAAGGGGATGCCGTGGTCGTCACCGATCCCGGCTATGGACGTCTGCTGCATTTCGACACCGAGGGCACCCTGCTGCAGGTCGTGCGACCCAGCCTCGTCGAGACCCTGGACCCCGTTGTGAGCCTCCGGATCGCCGGCGTTGCCCTGATCGGCGGCGAGGTCATCGTGACCGACAGCGCGAACGGGCAGGTGGTGGGCTATCCGTGGGATCCGGATAGATAGTAAGGGGACCGGGCTATGGCCTCTGCAATAGCCCGGTCTGGGACGCGTGCGGGTTGATGCTCAGGCCACGTGGTTGGGGTCGGTGATGCGTTGATCCTCGACGTCTTTGTCCATCGACGTAGCCTTCTTCGTCTCGATGAAGGCATCATAGGCCTCGCGGTCGACGGGCAGGTCCACGGGTTGACCCGTGTGACCCGAGAGGAGCATCGCATCGGCAAGTTCAAGGCTGTAGATCGCCTCAGGCCCAGGCGAGATCAAGGACTCTCCCGCCAGGATGGCGCGGGCGACGTTGGCGACGATGGCGCCGTGACCGGTGGGACCCTCCTCAAGAGACACCTCGACCTGCTCGGCCTCGGGGTGTCCCCACATGGCTTCGGTGGTGTCGGAGGTGGCGCGCACGCCGTGAGGAACCTCCCAGACGTGGAGCTTATTGTTGGCGATGAGCAGCTTGCCATACTCACCGCAGAGCTCCAGGCGCATCCCTGTGGGATACTCGTTGACGCTCTCGTGGATGTAGCCGATCGCTCCGTTGGGATACTCGAGCAGGGCCGAGGCCTCATCCTCGACCTCGATCTGGTGTTGACGTGTTCTGACCTTGGCGATCACACGCGAGGGCATCCCGCCGAGCCACGTGAAGAGATCCATCCCGTGGGGCGCCTGGTTGAGCAGCACGCCACCGCCCTCGCCCTTCCACGTCGCCCGCCAGCCCGCCGAGTTGTAGTAGGCCTGGCTGCGGAAGTGCCCGTCGATGAGCAGAGTGCGGTAGAGCTCACCGAGGCGACCCTCATCGATGAGCCGCTTCGCTGCCTGGTGGATGGGCAGGGTGCGCTGCTGGAACATCACGGCGAAGATGACGCCGGAGCGCTGTGCGGCCTCGATCATCGCCTCTGCGCCGGACACCGTGACCGCCATCGGCTTCTCGCTGATCACGTGAATACCGCGGGCCATTGCATCCACCGCGATGGGTGGGTGGAAGTAGTGCGGCGTGGCGATCAGGATCGCGTCGACCCGTCCACTCTCGAGAAGATCGATGTGGTTGTCGAAACCGGGCACCTCAAAGGCGTCGACCGCTGCCTGGAGCGCATCCGGCGCGATGTCGCAGACCGCAGTGAGTTCGGCTTCTTCGATAAAGGGCATGTTCCGGGCGTGCCCACTGCCCATCCCGCCGACGCCCACAATCCCAAAGCGTACGCTTGTCATCCATAGCCTCCTTGAGGAACACGTTGATGTGCAGGTTGCCCGCGAGTATATACCCTGAGTCTCGGATGGGAAATCCTCATCGTGGGAGAAGGCCACCGTGACCTTCTCCCTGACGATCTTCATCTCCGCCGTGTTGCTCTTCTTGGTCCAACCCCTGATCGGAAGGGTGGTGTTACCGTGGTTTGGCGGCAGTGCCTCGGTGTGGTCGGCGGCGATGCTCTTCTTTCAGCTGCTGCTCCTCGTGGGCTATGGCTACAGCCACCTGGTGATCCGCCGGTTGAGGCCTCGCAGGCAGGTCCTGCTGCATCTGGGCCTGTTGGCGAGCTCACTGCTGCTCATGGGCTTTCACCTGATGCGGTGGCGAACCCCGATCACGCCGCATGCGGACTGGGCGCCGATGGGGGGGCGCCCGCCCATCGTGCAGCTGCTCCTGACGCTGACGGCGAGTGTGGGGTTGCCCTACCTGGTGCTCTCCACGACCAGCCCGCTCATCCAGGCTTGGTACGCTGACCGCTATCCGGACCGGACACCCTATCCGCTCTATGCGCTCTCCAACGCCGGCTCGATTCTGGCGCTGATCGGTTACCCGTTGCTGCTGGAGCCCCTGACCTCGATCTATGGGCAGGCGAACCTCTGGTCGATCGGATACGTCGGCTTTGCCCTCGCGCTGGGGGTCGTCGCGTCGTTGCTGCTCAAGGGAGGCGAGGCAAGAACAGAGGACGGCGTGGCGCCAGCGGTGGCGCAGCTGCCGTGGTGGCGCCCTGTGCTCTGGTTGGCGCTCTCTACGGTCGGGTCGATTCTGCTCTTGGGGACGACCAACCAGATCACGCAGAACGTCGCGGCGGTGCCGCTCCTGTGGGTCGGCCCGCTGATGCTCTATCTGCTGACCTTCGTGATGGTCTTCGGTGCCAAGTGGGGATACGGACGCTGGGCGATTGTCCTGTTGTTGGTGGCTACGCAGCTCTTCGGCTATGTCTTCTTGCGCGGTAACGCCTTCCCACTGGCGATCCAGCTGGGCGTCTACGGTCTGCTGCTCTTCTCCGGCTGCCTGGTCAGCCATGGTGAGCTCGCGCATCTTCGGCCCGAGAGCGGTGATCTCACCCGCTTCTATCTGTTGCAGGCGCTGGGTGGGGCCCTTGGCGGCATCTCTGTCAACCTGATCGCGCCAACGCTCTTCCGCTCGACGGCTGAGTTCCCCATTGCGTTGTTGGCCTGCTGGGCCTTAGCCGCGCTTGCGGTGGCGCTCGATCGTCGTTCCCCGATTGCCCAACGACAGTGGCTGCAGATCGTGATGGTCGCGATCTTCGCGATCGGCCTCCTTTCGTCGCTGGATATCCTGCGCAGCTCCGAACGTAGTTTCTACCTTGGAACGGTGGCGGCGGAACGTAACTTCTATGGCGTGCTGCGGGTTCAGGAGACCGGGTTGGGAGATCCGCCGCAACCGGCCTACCGAATGGTTCACGCGACGACGATCCACGGCGTTCAGTTCGTGGAGCCCACGCTGCGCGCGCTGCCTACCTCCTACTTCGGGCCGACGAGCGGCGTCGGGATGGCCGTCGCGCAGGCGCAGGAGAGAGAGGGCGCTCAGCGCATCGGCGTCCTGGGGTTGGGTGCCGGGACCTTGGCGACCTATGGGCGTCACGGTGACCTGATCCGCTTCTACGAGATCGATCCTGAGGTCATCCGCTATGCCGAAGGGGAGGGGGGCTTCTTCAGTTATCTGCGCGACACCCAGGCGGCGGTCGAGGTGGTGCCCGGTGATGCGCGGCTCTCGCTTCTACGTGAGATGGGGGGTGACGCAGGCTATGACCTGCTCGTCGCCGATGTGTTCAGCGGGGATGCGCCGCCGGTGCATCTGTTCACCGTCGAGGCCTTTGAACTCTATCTGGCCCGTCTTGCGCCCGAGGGTATGCTCGCCGTCAACATCAGCACCACACACCTGGATCTGGCGCCGATGGTCGCTGGGCTGGGGGCTGCGCTGGATCTGAGAGGGGTCGTGGTCGATGATCCCGGTGACGGCGCTGCTCTCTTTCCCTCGCGCTGGGTTGTCCTGACGCGCGACCCCAACGGCTTTGCGGACGGGCGGTGGCGCGAGGCGACGGACCTGCAGGCGCACTATGATCCCCACCTAAGGCTCTGGACCGACAGCTACAGCAATCTGCTTGATGTGATCCGGTAGGCCCGAGCACGAGCGCGGACGGTTGCGGACGGTTGCGGATGGATGCCGTGGGAGTAGAATAGCGCCGAGCCAGGGGGCATAGGGAACCACATCTGCGTCAGACCTCACGAGGCTGAGAAAGGATATCCGACGATGCTGACCATGGACCACATTGCGACGATCGAGGCGGCAGGGCGGGCACATCCACCGGACTGGGCGGTCAAGCAGCGCTATCTGATCGACCTGATGAACGAGGCGGCGGTCGCGTTTGTGCAGCGCTACACACGTCCCGACGGCACGCTGATCTGGCGCGATGCGTGGCCGGGGATGGATGGATCGGACGATGGCTATGAGAGCTTCTTGACCTTCGGCCTCCTCTACCTTCTAGGAGGCAGCGAGGAGGTGCATGCCCTGGCGCGCCGCGAGTGGGATGCCGTGACCTGGCAGTTCACCGGTTACGGGCAGGTG
>Ga0334882_1004516_pt1 | contig 11702 bp, 7 predicted proteins | sample GraSluR1_MG_5_FD_207226 | JGI IMG/M metagenome (GOLD analysis project Ga0334882, IMG submission 207226) | Sludge microbial communities from methane-producing bioreactor in Wageningen University, Netherlands - Granular Sludge_15_04-R1 | ecosystem: Engineered > Bioreactor > Anaerobic > Unclassified... | reverse complement strand
CCAGTATAACCTAAAACATAGACTGGTATATTCGTATAAAAAAGTCCCCCTGTCGTCGGCTTTTGCACAGATTCAACTTTACCGATATAAATTCATTTGTTATTTAGTTCCTGTCTCATTTTGGATCAGTTTATTACAGATAAAAAAGATTAAATTTACAGACTGATTGAATTAGTTATACCAGAAAAATAATTTCTATGAAAAAGTTGTTTATTTTATTCTGCCTTTTGCCAGTATTATTCAATTCTCATTTATCCTTTGCCCAGACAAAAATTGATCCGGTAGAAATTACTTCCACAGTGCCAGAGCTTACTGATTTTCATAAGATCATCTATCCCATGTGGCATGATGCTTACCCTGCTAAAGATTATGATGCTTTAAAAGGATTTACCCCGCAGATAAAAGAATCGGTTGAGTCCATAAATAAAGCAAAACTGCCGGGAATCTTAAGGGACAAAGAGACTCAATGGAAAAACCTGTTAAATGAGTTAAATGTCTCGGCAAAAAATTACAATGCTGCAGTCGTTAGTGGTGATAATGAAGCAATCCTGACAGCCGCAGAAAGGCTTCATTCTGTATATGAGAGAATGAACAGAGCTATACGGCCCGCGATAAAAGAAATCGACGATTATCATCAAACATTGTATATTATTTATCATAAGCATTACCCTGACAGAAAATTTGATGAAATAGCCAGATTAACCAGTATCCTTGTTGAAAAAGCCGAAGTCATAAAAACCTATCCCAAGGATAAGTTAAAGAAGAGACTGGGAGAAAATATAAACAAATTTGATATTTCAGCGGAAAAATTATACAATGCGACAATTATCCTTAAAGATGCCGTGAATATTGATGATCCGGAAAAGAAAAAAGAGGCCGTTGAGTCAGTGCATAAAGCATATCAGGATCTGGATGCTGTTTTTCATTGAAGTTGGTTTTGATCTGTTCAAAAATATCCTGTTCAGATCATCAGATTTCTGAATTAAATAAATCAGAAGTCTCATCCTGATGCTTCCTTTTAGAATCAACCATTCTGCCTTATTTTCTGAACATAAGAACCGGATCATTTATTTGAAAATTGTTGGAATTTACGTTCAGGAAAATAGAACAGTTAGCCTCTGTATACCTTTATTGACACAATTTTTCAACTGATTACACTACATCGCCTGGATGAATTAAAATACTTAACTTTAAAGTAGTGGAATTTAACCATCAGATAGTTAGTAAAATGAAGTCATTAATTAAGAATTTGGCATTATCAGTTGTTTTATTATCAACTGGATTATTGATGTGCAAGGCCCAGGACTGGCCTCAGTGGCGTGGTACAAACCGTGACGGAAGGGTAACCGGATTCAAGGTTTTGCAAACCTGGCCCCGGCAGCTGAATCAATCATGGAAGGTTGATATAGGCCTCGGTGATGCAACTCCTGCCCTTGTAAAAGACAGGCTCTATGTATTTTCCAGAATTGGCAACAATGAAGTACTTCATTGTCTTGATGCATTAACAGGGAAACAGGTCTGGCAATCAGCCGGATATCCGGCAGATGTTGTGACAGGGCCAGCCTCTTCACACCCAGGCCCAAGGAGCTCTCCGGCTGTTGGTGAAGGTAAAGTTGTAACAATCGGAGTTGGCGGTGATATAGCCTGTTTCGATGCTGCCACGGGTAAATTGATCTGGAGAAATGAAGAATTTAAAGGTGCCGTTCCCCAGTTTTATACAGGTATGTCTCCTCTCCTTTCAGATGGCGTCTGTTTTGCAAATCTTGGCGGTCCTCAGACTGGTCAGTTTGTAGCTTTTGATCTTGCCACAGGTTCAGTAAAGTGGAAAACACCAGGAGAGGGACCCGCCTACGGATCGCCCGTCCTTATAACAATAGATGGATCAAAACAGATCCTTTTTCAGTCACAAACAAAATTGGCAAGTCTGAATATTCCAGATGGAAAAGTACTGTGGGAGTATCAAACACCTGTCGGTGCAGGCAGAGTTCAGAATGCCGCAAGCCCTGTTGTTGACCAGAACAAGGTATATTACACCGGACTCAACAATGGTGTCAATGCCATTGAGATTAAAAAGCAGAGTAATGAATTTACAGTGAATAAATTATGGACTAATCCTGATTTCAGTACTTCCTACTGCACTCCGCTGTTGAAAGACGGGTATCTTTATGCCTTTTCAACTAATGGAAGACTTTTCTGCGTAAATGCTGTTAACGGACAGACAGGATGGACAGATGAAAGCGCATTTCAGAACTTCGGATCATTGATAGATGCAGGTTCAGTAATAATTGGTTTATCAAGCAATTCCATCTTTATTGTTTTAAAACCGGATAGACAGAAATCGAACCTGATAGCACAAATAAAGCTTTCTGAAATTGGAATATATGCTCATCCGATTCTTTCAGGTAACAGAATTTATATCAAAGACAGTGAATCCTTGACAATGTTCACACTTTAACATCATTAGGTATCAATAAACAGGAAAAATCAATTTTTATCCATATTGATACTTAATTTCATTAATGGATAAGTGCTGAATTGCACAAGCAGGAACCATTGACCACTTCTGGCCGGTTTAAAGTTCAAAAACATAAGCTACATGACAACAGATACATACAACCGGCGAGAGGTGGTCAATTAACTCCGGTGGAGAGTGGTCAGAGTTGGCGGCTTTTACACTATATCTCTATGCTGCTCAGTTCTTTTGTGACCTTATAGTTGTACTCAGGGTATTCATAAATAGGCACACGGGGCTCAGTCTGCCCGATACTGTAACCAAACAACCCATCATATTCTTTTGGTTCTTCACCAAGTTCCTCAAGCTGTCTCAGGTATTCATGAATTGATTTTGATTCAATTATGATCATTTTTCCCAGTTTTTTGATAATAGGGCTATGAGTTCTGGTGACATCGTGATCAAATTGAAGCATCCGCCGCCCGTACCTTGTAATCCCAACAACCCGGAAAGTCAAGCTTTTGCCAACACCTGGCAAGTTCAGAACATTCCGGTCCGTACCCAGGAACGGCAAAGAGGCAGGGCGTCGTAGTGCATTTATTCTGTCAACTATACTTTCTGCATTTTCAGTGAATTGCCGGATTGCTTCGTAATGTTCGTTCTCAATTTTACCGATAACCTTTTCTTCAAGTTGTTCCTGCACTACCCTGGCATTGGGGGCAAAATTGAAGTTGTTTTCCATGTAGCCTTTTACAGTGAATGTGTAGTAGGGCAGAATCCCGGCATCGTTTAGCACCTGTCTCAGTTTTGCGGTATGTCCTCTTCGGGAAGCAGCTGTGGCAAAGACCAGTTGGTTGGTAATAATCCATCCGGCGCTGATTAGCCTTTGAATCGCTGATCTGACTTCAGGCGTTACTTCCATTGGTGACTGAAAATGGGTTTGAATGATAAACTGACTAATGCTGATTTGTTGCGCCTTCTTTCTAAAATCACCAAGTATTTTAACTAATTCAGGAGTTACCCTCTGAGGGAGGTATGCCAACATTCTTGTACCAAGTCTTATCCTTTGTATTTCAGCAAATTTCTCTCCTTCAGCCCTTTTTTCATTTTGGATATGCTTATTTCTGGCCATGTCATAAATAGCATCCAGCATATTTTTCATGGTCTGATCTGAGCTCATCAGAGCATCTCCTCCTGTTATCAATATATCCCTGAGCTGAGTGTCTTCCTCAAAATATTTCAGCAGTTTCTTAAGTTTTGCCGGCCACTTTTCATCTGGTTTGAGTTTTTCAAGATCGAAGTTCAGGTTTCCACGCTGAAAGTCAAACATTCGCTGGCATGAGGAACACAATCCGCCACATGCTCTGCCCATAGAATCAGGTATAAGAATGGCTACTTCCGGATACCTTCTGTGGATATTGTTGTATGAGGGGAGTATCCATCCGGCTGCATTTGGTTTGCCCGGGACAACCTCATCTTCTTTTTCCCAGGCAACTATGTTTCCGAACTCCTGTACCAGCTGGCGGCTGTAAACAATATAATGCCTTATTGCAAGGTCAGCCCCAATGGCAAAATACGGAACGCGGACATGAAGAAGTGATAAATAATATGGGTTCACGAAGAATGGAATACCTGCCTTTTCTGCATCATATAGTATTTTCATGGTATCCGGGTCAAGCGAGTGCCCAAGCATCTCATTCAGCAGATCTGGTGACCGGATGGCAAATCTCAGATGGAATTTATAATGGTCCCACCACCCTTTTACAATTTCCTGTTTTTCACTATATGAAAGTCCATCGGGGAAGGCATATAACTGATCACGAATTTCACCTGAATCGATTTTATCAATCAGAATGTTGATGATCCGCTCCTTATTCTCTTTCCTCAGCTCAACGATACGCGGATCAAGTCCGGAAGGATACCTGTCCATCCATTTTTCAATGATGTCTCTGTCGGGAATTATCTGATTGCTTTCACCCCTCAATTGTCTGAATAGCTCGATCATATCGATGAAGAAATCAGGTTTCGCCCCACCGGTTCCCTTAATTACGGCGAGCCATATCAGCCTGATGGGATTGCTTACTGCAATTTCACCCCGCAAATTACGGTCAGGATATTCAATGCCTGCATGATCGATGTAGTCAAGGATCCTGATAATTGCATAATCATTCCATGATAACTTTTCGAAATTTTCAATCTTGGTAACCTTGTCGATTTGAAACCTGAAAGCATCTTTTCTACTTCTGTATTCTGAATGAATCCAGTTCTTTACACCGAGCTGTGCCTCGATTTCATTTTTTGATTCCCGCATAATGGTTTCAAGCATGGGATTTTCCCTGAGCAGGATCCTGAGGAGCCGGTGTGAGTGTACACTGATGGCGATTCTGTCCAGTTTTTCATTTTCTGTCATGACAAAAGATCTTTTCCAGTAACCGAATTCTACAAGTTACAAAAAATGGCTATCCGGGAATATAAATTCTTCAGAATTTTCAAGAATGGCTTGTTAACTGCATAAGCCGGCCGCCTTGACCACATTCCGCCGGAAAAATCAAAATTTTTATAGTTATCAACAGATCATGATATTAAGCCCGGCGTTGCGTGGCCAATTTACCCCGGCATGAGGTGGTGAGGGTCACCGGCTTTAGCAACCTCTGATTAACCTCTTATTTTATTTAATGCTCCCTTCCATTGGCAATCGTGATCATAGTCAGCCGAATCATTATAATTTCCGATCAAGAGTTAAATTAAGGTTGTTTCCAAATGTATTTTAAAAGTTTCCAGACCTTCTTCTGAAGTGGTCAAAGATGGACGGATTTTCAGGAAAATCAGACATTTGGCAGTCCAGGAACAATTATCAATTCTTGACGACATCATTATTGATGGAAGAGGTTATTTCATTTGGCACTTCTAAATCTTATGAAGGAACTTAACTTATTAGAATGAGGCACGTAGACTTTTCACAACTGCATTAGAGTTTATTTCGAAAAAATGCAGTAACTTGATGAAAGAACATATGTCTGATATTGATTCTTTTAAATATTCAATAATCATTATTATGAAAACAAAATCTTTATGCAGTGTTTTTGGTTTCATTCTGTTTCTGGTACTGCCAGCTAGTTGTGCACAAAAACAGAATGCTTCAGATGCTGAATCAGAAAAAGCCGCTGAGGTCATTGAAACTAATGCTGTTGAGGCTAATGAATCAAATCAACAGAATGACAAGGGAGGTCCAATTGGAGTTAAATCGGGTATAATTGAGTATACCTATTCCGGAGATAAAACCGGAAAATCGACCCAGTATTTCGATGATTATGGTATTAAAAGTGCTGTTTATGCGGAGATCGTCCAACAGGGTGAACCGAGCAAAGGATGGTCTTTAACTCTTGGCGAAGACCAATACATGTGGGATCCTTCAAAACCGGGAGAAGGGATGAAAGCAAAAAATCCCATGGTTAAAATGATGATGGGAAAATCAAAGGAGGAAATGGAGTCTCTCACAGCTTCCATGTATGAACAAATGGGGATGACTAAGAGCGGAACTGAAATGTTGCAGGGTAAGGAATGTACGGTTTATAAGGGAGACATGGGAAAGGTATTAATATGGAAAGGGATATTAATGAAGATGGAAATGAATATTGGTACTGTTGTATCAGGCCAGGAAGTAACTTCATTAAAAACGGGCATCCCTGTAGACAGTAAATATTTTGAGATCCCAAAGAATATTACTTTTAGTGAAATGCCGGGATTTTAATTTGCCGGACTTACCGGTATTTTTATTTATTCAGATAGCTAAAACTGATACTACCTGAGAGAAGTGAGTTTTATATCCTTAATTAATCATGAAACATAAAATAGTTTTTAATCAGATTAAAACATTCCTGATTATCTTATTGACTGTCATTTCACAAATACTTAAAGCTCAGAATGAAGATAAGTATTGTTGCTCAAGGACATTGGTTTTCACCCCGTTCCCCATGCCTGTGGGGCAAGAGGATGATATATCCTCGTTCATCATTAATGCTTGGGATATGTTTATCTTTAATAAAATAGGTGATGAAATGAGTGAATGTCCTCATCCTTTAGGAATCAAACACTGGACAGGTACCCTAAATTTAGATAGTTTACTGTCAAAAATCGCAGCCACCACGAATAACTCTCAACCTGATTTTAATTCGCCGACTGAGATAGTTAAGGAATTTGAATATATCTGGATAGGTAATCTTGAATTACTTAAGATTGATAAGATCATAAATGGCAGTTGGGAAGGCGAATCAGAGACTGGTAGCAAACATTATGAACCCGGAGAGGCATACGGTAGCTGGAAATTTTCTGTCAAGCTATTCAATCCACAATGGAATGAAGTTGTAAAAGAAGCTTCAAGTCAGGAGTGGGAAGGTCAGGGAGAAAACATAACAGCACTCGAAGCTATGTTCGACGGGCATTTTGTTAATTTAAAGGAGATCATATGGGATTATGAACAGGTTCCGGTAAAGACAGAACTGATCCCTGAAAAGGAATCGGTTGAATCCGGGGAGAAAATGGATGTAAGGTTAAAGTTATTTGATGACAAGGATCAGCCACCAAAACACTGGCAGAGAATAATGGTTGAAGTAAGACATGGGAAGCTTGAAAATGGAGTTAAATGTAAATACGAAGATTCTAAGAACCATTATGCTTTTTTTTGTGATAACGGCAATATCGATTTGAAATATGTTGCCCCGAACGAGATTAATATTTCAGAAGATACAATATTAGTTTATAACACTTGTCAAACAAGGCATCCATCAAATGTTCCACTCGGTGGAGAGAATGATGAACAGGATAAAATCGGTGAAATTCCCATCAAGATAAATCCGGCAATAATAATCCATGTCCGGGAAACAGAATCAGGCTTCGTCAAGGGAGGGGATCCCCCATATCCATATAATTTTACCGTATCTATGAAATTCAGGGGCAGGGCAATAAACAGCAAATCACTATACCGGACAATTCCAAATTTACCAGAAGCCTTAAGACCACTTGCCGCTAAAGGGGAGTGCACCTTAATTGCAGAACTTGAGCCGGATGAAAAAAGCATGAAAGTAGAGAATTGGGAATGCAGTGACCCTATTAATAATACTCCACCTCCGCCATTACTGGCTGCTTCTCCACCGAATTTTTTTGTCCCGGCACGAATATGGCAGATAGGGAAAAAGATTTATATAAGTCATGGATTTCTTGATGGTGTTAATGGTTACTTTCCTTCCTGGGATGATCCGAGGAGTTCAAATAAGGAGCAGCCTTCAGGAGCAAGGTGTGACGGAACTTTTGGGAAGATGGGTCAATTTATTGAAGTTCCTTATGAGAAATTTATTAGCGGAGAAACCATTACATTAAGACCACAAGATGTATCTGACCATAATGATGATGTCTGGCAATGGCAGACCAACTGGATAGTAACAATAAATCCACAGTAATTTTTTTCTTTTATTTAGTCTTGATTTCAATTTATTAATAAAACATATCCTCCAGATTGCATAAGCCGGCCGCCTTGACCACATTCCGCCGGCAAATTGGATATTTTTATATTTATCTATAGTTCAATTAACTCCGGCCCCGGGTGGTCAATTTGTGCCAGCGAGAGATAGTCAGGGTCGCCAGCTTTTGCACTATTCTAAAGCTTTATAACTAAACTGAAAAAATATGGAACCAGATATCAATGTGGATAATAGAGTCAAAATAATAAATAACCATTTCAATATGAATACCTTATAATTGGAGGTAAATACTTGTTATCTCGTTAATTGTTAAGTTATTTCAGACCTTCTTCTGAAGTGGTCAAAGAAGGACGGATTTCTGATCAAATCAGACACTTACAAGACCGATTGTGGGTGTCATAATATTTGGTGCAAGGTTTTGAATGAAAATTGGGTGAAAAATTATGTTTACTTTTAATAAACAAAAAAAAGCTGGCAGTAATTGGACAACTTTTGTATATACGCCAAAGTGCCATGACTAATAACAAAACTCTTTATGTGACGACAAGAAAAGAATGGCGAGACTGGCTTAATGATAACTTTGACAAAGCAACAGAAATTTGGTTAGTCTATCCCAAAAAAAGTGCTGGGAAAATCCGTATTCCTTACAACGACGCCGTCGAGGAAGCTCTTTGTTTTGGCTGGATTGATAGTACCGTCAAAGCACTTGACAATAACAATACTATTCAACGATTTACTCCAAGAAATCCCAAAAGTGATTATTCACAGGCTAACAAAGAAAGACTAAAATGGCTTCTTGATAAAAATATGATCCATCCTTCCCTAGAAAAAATTGTAAGACAAACTATTAATCAAAAATTTCTCTTCCCTTCTGATATCATTGAAGCGATAAGAAACGATAGAATTGCATGGCGAAATTATCAACTGTTTTCAGATTCTTATAAAAGAATTCGCATTGCCTATATCGAAAGTGCCCGTAACCGACCTGATGAGTTCAAAAAACGACTTTCCAGTTTTATTGATAAAACACGAAAAAATAAACTTATTAAAGGTTATGGAGGAATTGAAAAATATTATTAAAAACCAATCAATGCCAAAATGGACATTTCAGAACGGTTAGTGTTCCTGACTGCAAAAGCCGGTGCCCTTACCACTTGGCGCCGGATTAGATTGAGCATCTCACGCCGAAGTTAATCCTTTGAAAAATAAACAAGTACTAAATTGTTAAAATTACCGACTGAATGTGGTCAAGGCTTCCGGCTTTTGCAATCCTGTGTTGAAACTGTTTTCTAAAGAGCTATAAATGGAAATTCCGGTCACACAGAGCACCTCATTCCGGATCAACCGGGCAAGCCATTCCGTAAATAATTGAGTACCATACCGGAATGTAAACAACACAACACCAATTCAAACCTGATTTACAATTTACTTTTCTATGAACTGCTCACTTTAAACCAGATTAGAGTGCTGACAAACGCCGGAATTTCAAATATTCATTAAAAAGTTGGGGGCAAGCGAAAGACCCTGGTCCAACACAAGCCCGGTTAACCTGGCAAAATGCCGAACAGGTAACTCTGGTTTGCCGGGACTTTAATGCACACGATGGGGAATTTTATGTGCAAAGCAGAGAGCGTATTAATTCGATTGAGGATTTCAGTATATTCAACCCACAGAAATAAGACAGAAAATGATAGGAACAGTAATCATTGTAATAGTTGGTCTTGGCCTGTTATATCCATTTTCTTCACAAGGCCAGGAACTTAATTCAATAAAGGAGAAATTTTCAAATACAGAATTTAAATTCAGTGAAGTAACCGGAATAGGTTTCGAAGAAGGTGTAACACGTCGCGATCCAAGCGATGTAATGAAAGTAGGCCAAACATATTATGTGTATTATACCAAAATACCCGATGCTGAACCAAAATATTGGGGGGCCGGATATTGGGGAGCAAGCGTTTGGTGTGCTAAATCTGAAGATGAGGGCTTTTCATGGATCGAAGTTGGTGAAATGCTGGATGCAGGCAAAAAGGGCACATGGGATTCACAAGCTGTTTTTACACCAAACATATTATACGCCAATGGTAAATACTACTTATTTTATACAGGGGTAAAACCAACACCCGGAAATGCCGATGGTGATTTTGAAAACAATAATATTACTGATATTACAGCCATTGGTGTAGCTGTATCCGGTTTACCAACCGGACCTTTTAAAAGAGTTAGCGGGGAACCAATTCTAAAAGTAAGCGTAGAGCCTGAAAATTTTGACAGTTACAGGGTTGATGACGCTTCTTTACTTTATAGAAATGGATTATATTGGTTGTATTATAAAGGCCGTTCATTGGTTGACGGACACGGAGGACCAGCCCACACAGCCATGGGCGTTGCCTTTTCAAAATATCCTGAAGGCCCGTATACCAAATACGGGAAGGAATTACTTGAAAGAAGTCATGAAGTATTAATTTGGCCGCAAGGCACAGGAGTTGCAGCTTTCGCATCTCTGTCAGAAACATTTGAATATGCCCCTGACGGAATTGATTTTATGTCAGACAAACTTAATGCAAAAGTAGAAGAACGTGCAATTGCGCCCGGAGCTTTTCGTCCCGACTTAATAAATCCGGTTGTTGTTGGAGAAGGATTGAAATGGGGTATATCAATGATTCCAAATAAACATGAATGTTACTTGGTACGATTCGATTTAATTTCTAACTAAAATCTAAATACCCCAGCACTGCGAGCAAGGAAGAAGTAAGCCAGCAATCATTTAATAAATGATATGAAAATGAGGAAAAAGTTGCAGCTGACGTTTTTATTACTATTTGGTATTCTTGGATATGCCAAAACTCAGAATAAACTAAATGTCCCCATCCCAACACAAGCCCAGTTAACCTGGCAAAATGCCGAACTGGTGGCCGTTTTTAGTTACGACCTGCATGTTTTTGACGGGGAAAAATACAACCAGCAGAAGAACAGGATTACGCCCATTGCCGATTACAATATTTTCAATCCAAAAAACCTGGATACCGACCAATGGATAAAAGCGGCAAAAGATGCCGGGTTTAAAATTGCCATACTTACTGCTACTCACGAAACAGGTTTTGCCCTTTACCAGAGCGATGTAAATCCTTATAGCCTGAAAGCGGTAAAGTGGCGCGACGGAAAAGGTGACATTGTAAAAGATTTTGTGGAATCATGTCGTAAATATGGAGTTCTACCAGGAATCTATATTGGTATTCGCTGGAATTCTTTTCTCGGTATTTTTGATTTTATGGTGAATGGCGACAATCAATTTGCAGAAAACCGTCAGCAATATTACAACCGAATGTGCGAGGGGATGGTGGAAGAGCTCATGTCGCGTTACGGCGATTTGGCCATTGTATGGTTCGATGGGGGCGCCCACGGACCGGAACTGGCCGGCCCGGATGTATTGAGTGTCTTCGAAAAGCACCAGTCCAACTGCATTTTTTACCACAACTCACAACGTGCCGATATTCGCTGGGGCGGCAGTGAAAGTGGCTCTGTCCCGTATCCAAGCTGGGGAACTTACCCGTATCCCTATTCACATTCGACCAACCAGGAAGTAGTTCTTGCAAATAATTTTCAGTTATTAAAAGAAGGCGACCCAGATGGTGACTATTATATGCCGGCCATGAGCGATGCCCCCCTTCGCGGATACAACGGCCGCCACGAGTGGTTCTGGGAACCTGGCGATGAAGAACATATTTTTCCGTTGGAAAACCTGATGAACATGTACTGTAAATCGGTAGGGCATA
>Ga0334882_1004515_pt1 | contig 11702 bp, 8 predicted proteins | sample GraSluR1_MG_5_FD_207226 | JGI IMG/M metagenome (GOLD analysis project Ga0334882, IMG submission 207226) | Sludge microbial communities from methane-producing bioreactor in Wageningen University, Netherlands - Granular Sludge_15_04-R1 | ecosystem: Engineered > Bioreactor > Anaerobic > Unclassified... | reverse complement strand
GGCCGCCTCGGCTTCTTCTTCCTCCAAAACGTCGAGGTCGACTTCATCCAGGTCGTCCTCGGGACGCTCCTGGCGTTGCAGGTCGGTGAAGCGCTCCGGCGCCAGCAGGCCATCCTGCCAGTCGTTGAACAGCCCCTGGGCGCGGCGGCCGCGGATGGCCGAGGCGATCTCGTCGCGGAAGGCCCCGAAACTTTCCGGATCGGCGGGCTCGCGTTCCGCCACATACGCCAGGATGACGCCATCCGGAACCGGCACCGGGTCGGTGACTTCTCCGGTATTGAACGCCACGACGGTCTGCACCAGCGACTGCACGGCGACATCTTCCGAAGACGAGCCGCTGAATCCCGTGAACGATGGCGGGGACACGATCTCAATGTCGAAACCGCCCAGCGCCTCGGCGAAGGTCTTTCCGGCGGCGAGGCCGGCGCGGGCCGCCTCCTGCAGGGCGCTGGCGCGCGCCTGGATGGCGCGGTTGACGGTTTGCTCCCGGGCCGCTTCCATGGCCTCCTCCTGCACGTCCTCGAAAGCGGGAATCCGGGGGGCATGGATCTGGCTCAAATGGATCACGTAGACTCGCTCCTGGCCCACGATCGGAATGCTGATGCGATCGAAGGCGCCCAGCTCGAGTTCGAACGCCGCGCGGGTGAACGACGGGCCGGCATCCTCGACGGGAACGTCAAACCCCGAAAAGGGCGGCAGGGATTCGGCGGTGGATCCGGACTGCTCGGCCTCGGCGGAAAAATCCGGAATGCGCCCGTCGCGTCCGGGGATGGCCCGGAAGGCCAGCTCGGTGGCCGCGGATTCCGCCCGGGTCAGGGCCGCCTCGCGCCGCAGGGCCGCCAGGATCCGGTCGCGGGCCTCGTCGAGGTCTTCCACCACGTCCCGCGTCTCGCCGCCTTCATCGGTTTCCGTGCGGACGAAGTCGTCGATGTTCAGCTCGTAGTAGTCCTGGATGTCTTCATCGCTGAATTCGGCTTCTTCGTCGACCTCGATCGGAAAGGCCGCATACAGCACTTCGCGCTGCTCCGGCACGCGGAACCGCTCGGGATTCTCGTCGAAAAGCGCCCGGACATCCTCCTCGGTCACGGCGATGTCGTCTTCGACATCCCCGGGACCCACCTGGACATACTCCACGGTGAAGGAGTCCATCAGGGTGTCGAACGTGCGGCGGATTTCCAGCGGGGTGACCTGCGCCTGGCGGCCAATCAGACTGCCGAGCTTCTGCATCAGGATTTCCTCGCGCACGTGCTGCTCGAAGTGGGCGGCGGTGAACCCCATCGGCCGGACGAGATTCTGAATGAAGGCCTGGTATTGCTGGGGATTGTAGCGCCCCTGCTCATCGGTGAAGTTCGACCGGATGGCGCTGATCAATTCATTCTCGGTGACGATCAACCCCAGCTTGGCCGCCTCGCGCAGGGTCGCCACCCGCAGCCAGGTCCGCCGGCGCAGCAGCGCCTCGTTTTCCGGGGAGGACAGGATTTCGCGCCCCATGCTGAGGCTGGCGCCGAGGTAGGTGCTGAGATAGGCCGACCGGAATTCGCCGTGGGTGACCGGTTCGCCGTCCAGCAGGCCCGCCGCATTCAACCGCTCCTGTTCATCCAGGTCGGAGGGCCAAACCATCCCCCAGATCACGAACGAAAAAACGATCACGACCAGGAATCCGATCCAGAGCAGTCGGGATTGGATCAGCTTGTGAAATTTGGAAATCATCATTGCCATGGTTCGGGCTCTCTCTTCTTGGGGGCCAGTATACCGATCAACCATTCCGGCCGGGCACATCCGGTCGGAATACAACGGGGCAGGAGCATACGGCCCGCCCCCCCTCCGGGCAAGCGCGAAGTTGAGCGTTTCGGACGCGTGGGTTTCCTTGCGTCGGGGGTCCCCTTTGGCTACATTTTCCCCATTTGGTTTCGTTTGGCTTTCGGGCTGGGAAGGGTTCGTGAAGTTTCCGATCACATTCAAAATGCTGCAAGGCTGGGGCGGGCCGGTGACGTTCCGGGACGGCAAGGCCCTGTTCGACCGGGGCCTGGTCCTCGAAGCGGCCTATGAAGAACCCCTCATGCGCGGAACCCTCTCCTGGGGCAGTCGATCCATCAAGACCTCCGCCCGAGTCCTGGCCGACGGGTCGTGCGAAAACCTCTGCCCGTGCCGGGACAATGTCGAGCGGGGGATCATCTGCGCCCACGTGATCGCCCTGGGCCTGGCCCTGGTGACCCGGCAGACCGATCCCGAGCGCGATCGCAAGCTGCGCGAGGAAGAGCGCCGCGCCCGGCACCTGCGCCAGCTCGAGGAAAACGCGTTCTTCAAGCGCGTCCCCCCGGGGACGCCTGGGGCGCTGGCGGCCAGCCTGCGGATGGCATTGGCCAGCGGTTGGCGCGAAGAAACCCTGGCCGGCAAGGTGCCGCTTCGGGTCTTCCTGGAGCACCACGGCGGGCGCCATCCCATCCGTTCCGTCCCGCGCCAGACCGTGTTGGCGCTTTCGGAAAAGGATGACGCGCTCCTCTTTGTCCTGGAGGAAATCGCGGCCGGCGAGGTCCCCGACACCCTGTCGGTCGAGATGTCCGATTTCATCAACCTCCTCGACCTGCAGCGCGGCGATGTTCTGCACGAGGTAGACGGTGGGGTGTTGCCGGTGAACACCACGCCCGTCTCCACCGTCATGCGGGTCGACCTCGACCACGAAAACGGCGAACTGCTGCTGGTGGCGCATACGGAATTACCCTTCATGCGCGGGGCGGAGTTTCCGACCTATCTCGTGGGCGGCACGCGCGGCTGGGTGCATGGGGCGGGCCACTTCTGGCCGCTGGAAAACCTGCTGCCTCTCCCGTTGCGCGAAATCTATTCCCGACAGGTGGTGATCGACCGCGCCGCGGTGCCCCGCTTCCTGCGCGAGGAACTGCCGCGGCTCTCCGCCCTGGTCCGGGTGGAGGCCGAGGTGGAGCCGGATGTCTTCAGCTTCGACCCGGAAACGCCGCAGATGCGGCTGGAAGTGCGCGGCAGCCCCGCCAGCCTGGCCATGCGCCTGGTCGCGGTCTACGGCCCGGTCGAACTGCCCGCCACCCAGGCCTTGCCGCAGGGCTCGTTTGCGCATCCGGATCCCGCCGACATCCTGCGCTACCTGGTGCGCCACCCCGCCGCCGAAGAGCAGGCCCTGGCCTTGCTGTCCCGCTTCGGCGTGACCGGCCGCCACGGGGCGGACCTCAGCGATATCGTCGGCACCCGCGAGGTGCTCAACTTCCTGGGCCGGGCCGTCCCCTTCCTGCGCCGCCGCGGCTGGCGCATCGAATGGATCGGGCGGATCCGCGACCGCATGGAGCAGGCCGTGTTTGCGACCCCGGTCGTCCATATCGATCCGGGCGCGGGAGCCAACGACTGGTTCGAGGTCCGCTTCGACTTCGACGATGGCCAGGGCGGCAGCCTGGATGCGGCGCAGATCGAGCGCGCGCTGCGCAAGGGCGAAGCTTACCTGGAACACAAGGGACGCACCATCCTGCTGGATGCCGAAGCCATCCGCGCGCTCCAAAGCGTCTTCCGCGACTGCGCCTCCGGCGAGGGCCGCCGGCCGGGAAGCTTCCGCCTCGCCCCCGTCTATGCCGCCTACGCCGCCAGCGCGCTCCAGGACCTAGACGGCGTCGATGTCGAAGCGCCTCCGGCCTGGATCCGCGCCGCCGCGCAAAACAACCGCCTCGAAGCCATCCCCGAGGACTCCCTCGATCCCGCGCTGGATCGCCTGATGCGCCCCTACCAAAAAGAGGGCGTGCGCTGGCTGCGCTTCCTGCAACGCAACCGCTTCGGCGGCATTCTGGCCGACGAAATGGGCCTGGGCAAAACCCTCCAAACCCTCGTCTGGCTCTCGATGGCCGATATCGAGCGCTCCGGTGGAGCCCGCAAGCCATCGCTGGTCGTTTGCCCGACCAGCCTGGTGGACAACTGGGCGGCGGAGGCCGCCCGCTTCACGCCCTGGCTCAAGGTCGGCACCATGACCGGCGCCGATCGCCACGCCCGTTGGAGCGACCTGTCCAAGCTGGATCTCGTCGTCACCTCCTATGCCCTCATGCGGCGCGACATCCATCACTACGAAGCCATCGATTTCCTCGCGGCGGTGCTCGATGAAGCCCAGCACATCAAAAACCAGTCCACCCAAAACGCCCAGGCGGCCAAGCGCCTACGCGCCGAGCATCGCTTTGTCCTGACCGGCACGCCCATCGAGAACGGCGTGTCCGATCTATGGAGCATCATGGACTTTCTGATGCCCGGCTATCTCGGCCGCCACGAGGACTTTCGTCGCCACATCGAGCTGCCGATCGGGCAGGGCGGGCCGGAAGGCGAACTGGCGCAGTGGAAGCTGCGCCGCAAGCTGCGCCCCTTCCTGCTGCGCCGGCTGAAGAAGGATGTCGCCCGCGAACTGCCGCCCAAGATCGAACGCATCGCCGCCTGCGCCCTCAGCCCCGACCAGAAAAAGGTCTATACCGCGCTGGTCGAGGACTCCCGCCACAAAATCGCCGATCTCGTCGCCACGCAGGGGTTCGCGCGCTCCAAATTCGAAATCCTCAACACCCTTCTGCGCCTGCGCCAGGTGTGCTGCCACCTTGACCTGCTCAAGCTCGAAGGGCTTCAGGCGCAGGAGCCCTCCGCCAAGATGGACCTGTTCTTCGAGCTGCTCGACGAAGCCATGGATGCCGGTCACCGCGTGCTGGTCTTCAGCCAGTTCGTCTCCATGCTGACCATTCTTCGCCGCGAACTGGCGACCCGCGGCCTGCGGCACTGCTATCTCGATGGCGCGACCCAGGAACGCCTGAAAATCGTCCAGCAGTTCAATCGCGATGCCTCCATCCCGCTGTTCCTGATCAGCCTCAAGGCCGGCGGGACCGGCCTCAACCTGACCGGCGCGGACATGGTGATCCATTACGATCCGTGGTGGAATCCGGCGGTCGAAAACCAGGCCACCGACCGCGCCTATCGCATCGGCCAGAAGCGCACCGTCTACAGCGTGAAGCTCATCGCCCAGGACTCCATCGAAGAACGCGTGTTGGCCTTGCAGCGCAAGAAGCAGCAACTCTACCAGGCGGCGCTCGAGGACGACGAATCCACCACCGATGTCCAGAACCTCACCTGGGACGATGTCCAGGAATTGCTCGCGCTGTAGGCGCGTCCGTCGGAGCCAGGTCAAAACAGTCGGTCCGTCGATCCGGGCAGCCAGCGCTCGATATACGACGGGATGTCGAACTTCCGTCGCAATCCATTGGCGTTCATGTAGCGGATCTTGCCGAAGACCGGCCGTTCGGTCCACGGGCGGTCGTGCAGCCCGAAGCACCAGGCCACGCCGACGAACCCGTTGGGATCGCGCCCGTCCAGCTCGTACTTGTTGTTGAGGTAGAGCGCGGTCTCGAAGGCTTCCTCGGGCGTGCGGCTCCATTCCAGGATCTTTTTGCCCCAATACATCCGCATGTAGTTGTGCATCTGGCCGGTGCGGACCATTTCGGCCTGCGCGGCATTCCAGCACGGATCGTGGGTGGCGCCGGCCTCCCATTCCGAGCGGCTGTAGAGAAACTCCCGCTTGTCCTTGCGGTGCTCGGAAAGGGTTTGCCGCGCCCAGGCGGGCAGCGATTCGGTGCGGTCGTAGTTCGGCCGGAACCAGACGGCGTTCAGGCTCAGTTCGCGCCGCACGATTAACTGCTCCAGATAGGCGTCGATCGCCGCCCGGGGCGCCCCCGAGTCCTCCACGCGCAGGGCGACCGCCAGCGGCGAGATCTGCCCGAAGTGCAGGTGCGGGCTCAGGCGCGAGCAGCCGTCGCGCGCCGGGTCGTTGGCTTCGTCCGCGTAGTCGGCCAGCCGGTGCCGCACAAACTGGTCGAGGCGTCGCTCCGCCGTCGTCGCCCCGCCCGGCGGGCCTTCCGCCACCGGCACGCTTTCCTCCACGCCCAGCTTGCGGCACAGCGCCGCCGGATCTTCCAGCGAAAGCGAGGACGTGACCAATTGCAGCGAAGCGTGCGCGGGCTTGAGCGGCTTCACGGGCTTCAAATAGTCCGCCAGGTTCCGATGGATTTTGGGCCGCAGTGTACGCGCCGCGAACTCGGCATGGTCGGAGGCCACCGTCACGGGCACGATCGCGTCCGTTTCCACCAGCACCAGGGGGCATGCCAGCTTGCGGGCCACCGCCTCGCGCCATTGCCGCTGGATGCGCAGCCAGCCGACATCGCCCACCACCAGCGCGGCGTTTCGGGCCAGCTTGGGCACGACTTCCTCGGGGGCGCCCATTCGCACGCACAGCCCGATGCCGCGGTCCGCCAGTCGCCGGCTCGTCTCCCGAAGCCCCTCCAGCATGAACTGGTAGTGCCGGCGGTTGGCGTCCGGAAACGCGGTCAGCGCAAAACCAACCAGGACGGGCAGGCCGCGCGCGTTCCCGACCTCGATGGCGTATTCGAGCGCGTGATTGCTGTCGGCCCGCTGGGCCTGCTGCATCCAGTACAGGATGTGGGCGCCGCCGGAGAGGGGCGCGGCCGGCCCGTGGATGCGGCTTGCCGCGATCATGCCGGGGCGGGGGAGCGGGCCTGGGCGGGCCGGTCGACCGCCAGTTCCCCGAGGCTGCGCGTTGTGAACAGTTCCAGCACCAGGCGCGCATCGATGGCATCCCCGCCGGTCATCGCCGCGTGCGCATCCACCGCTCCATTCAGCCAGCGCAGCCAGCGGCCCACCGGGAACCGCGCCGCCTGGGCGGCCTGCATCGATGCCGCGTAGGGGCTCCCCTGGCGCGGATCCTTTTCCAGCGTGGACAGAATGCCGTCGCCCTCGGGCGGTACCTCCCAGCTCAACTTGCGCCACTTTTCGCCGCCCGACAACCGGGCCCAGCCGCGCTTCAGGCAGTCGGCCATGATCACCATGTCGCGCAGCCGGTTCTCCAGACTGACGATCAACCCCACCGGATTCTCGCCCTGGCCCAGCAGCCGGCTCATCACCCGCAGCGCCTGGGGAAGATTCCCGCTGCAAAAGGCATCGGCGTATTCCCAGAACTTGCCCGCGCGCATCGGCGCGACCATCAGATACACATCTTCCAGTGTCACCTTCTTGCGATCGCCCAGATACAGCGACAGCTTTTCCAGTTCCATTTGAACCTGGCGCAGGCCGATCCCGGCCCGGTCCATGAAGGCCGTTCGCACCTCGCCGGTCATGACGAGGCCCTTCTCCTCCAGCAGGTGATCCACCTGCACCGCGAAGTCGGCTTGGGTTTCCTTGTCCTTGTCGGGGGCTTCAAAGGCATGGACTTCGCCCAGGCTCTGGAAGGTCTTGTAGAACAGGGTGGACCGGTTCACGCTGTCGGTCAGCAGCACCAGGAACACGCCCGCCGGCAGGCCGGATTTCAGGGTCTCGACCAGATGGGCGGTCCCGGCCTTGACGGACTCGAAGCGGCCCGGCTCCGTCAGCGGATTGAAAAACGGCGCATTGCGCACATAGACCGTTTTGTTGCCGCCCAGAAAGGGCGGGGTCAGCAGCGCCTGCATTACGTTGCGCAGAAAGCCGCAAACGGCTTCGGCGTTCAAGTCCGGGTCCGGATCGAACGTCTCCAGCCCGAAGGCCTGCTCCTCCGGCGGGCAGAGACGATTCACCAGGTCATCGGCCTTGCGCGTGGCCGCCAGATCGTCCGCGCCGTGGACCAGGAACAGGCGCGCTTCGCCCGGGGCCTTGGGCGCAGGCTTCGCGTCGGACGCCGTGGCTTTACGCGCGGGCAGCACGCTCAACGCTCCTGGAAACAAAGGGCCGTATTCCGGATCCATCGCATGCCCGCAAACCGGGCATCCCGCGCCTGCAACTCGTTCAGGGCGCGCGTCACCCCCGGCCACCACCGGCTGGCATAGTCGTGCCACAGAATCAGCCCGCCGGGCTTCACCATCTTCCAGGCCGCCTCGGTGTCGGATATCACGTAATCATAGCTGTGCGAACCGTCGACAAACATCAAATCGATGGCGCCCTGCCACGGCGAGAAATCAAACGCGCCGGAATCCCCGTGGAGCTGCGTGATCTTGCCGGCGCGCGCTTGAGCCGACATCCGCGCGCCGGAGGCTGGCTTTTCGATATAGGTGATGTCGCCGCTGGCCAGCGGCAGGGCGGCGGTCGCCGCGCCTTCCGGCGGCAGGTCGAGCGTATAGCAGCGGCCCTCCGCCGGCTGGTTGGCCGCCATGTTTTCCGTGGTGCGCCCATCGAACGTGCCGATCTCGAAGCAGGCCATCGGCTGGCGCTGCTTCACAAAGGCCGTAATCAACATCAACTCCGTCGGCGTGATGTTGCCGGCCACATCCGCCAGCCGGGAGAGCTCGACCCGCGTATCGTCGCGAATGACCTCCGCGGCGCGGATCGACGGCACCGCCGGCGCCGGGGTCGCGTTCGGGTCATCCGTCTCCTTCTCGAAGCCGAAATGCTTGCACAGGGTATACAACAAGCGGCGATGCCGCTGGCGCAGAACGCCCCCGCCAAACAGATACGCGCATGCCCCCAGGCTCTGGACATAGCGACGCAGAAAGACCGTCGCGTTGCTCATGGCTGGATTTCCCGGAATCGCCTCATCACGGGCAAGGGTTGTACCACACCCCCGCCGCCAAGGGAAGTCCGTCAGCGCCTCAGCCCCCGACGCGTTCAGACCCCCACGGGTTCATCCCGTGGGTGAATCAGGCCGGCTGTTAGACCCCCTCGGGTTCTGCCGCGCGCGAAACCCGTTTGTTTCTCAGACCCCCACGGTTCATCCCGTGGGTGAATCAGGTAAATCAGTTCGGCTTGTAGACCCCCACGGGTTTATCCCGTGGGTGAATCAGTTTCGCTCTTGCGCCGCGTAGTCAAAACGGAGCAGACCCCGCCCGCCCGCTTCAGATCCTCAACGCCGCCGGCCCCCGGGCGGCCCAGATCTTCGCAATCCGGCCCGCCAGCCGCAACGTGTCGTCGCGCGGCCCCACGTCGACCCATTCCACATCGGCCTGATGCCGAAACCACGTCATCTGCCGCTTGGAATACTGCGCCGTGCGGATCGCGGTCAACCGGATGGCCTGCTCTTCGTCGATTTCGCCGTCCAGCACGCGCGCCGCCTCCCGGTAGCCAATGGCATGGCGCGCCGTCTCGGAGAGCTTCGGATACCGGCGCCGCAGCTCGCGGACTTCGTCGACCAACCCCCGGGCAAACAGCTGGCGGGCACGGCGATCGATGCGCATGCGCAGTTCCTCCGGCGGCAGGCGCAGCCCGGCCAGCTTGGGTTTGGGCCGCTCCCCCGCCACCGGCAGCGGATGGCCCGATGCCAGACATTCATAGGCCCGCACCACCCGGCGCGGATTTTCCGGATCCCGCAGGCGCGCGTACTGCTCGGGATTCAGCGCCCTTGTCGCCGCTTGCAGCGCCGGCAGGCCTTCCGCCGCCAGCAGGGCTTCCGCCGCCGCGCGGTGCAGGGGATCGGAAGGCGCGCTGTCCAGACCCTCGATCAGCGCCCGCACATAGAGCCCGGTGCCGCCGACCACGATCGGCGTCGCGCCGCACGCCGCGATCGCCGGCGCGGCCTCGCGCAGCGCCGCCAGATAGTCGCCGGTCGAAAACGGCTGGTCGGGGTCCACCAGATCCAGTCCGAACATCGGCGCCATGGCGCGCTCCGCCGCCTCCGGCTTGGCCGTGCCGATGTCCATGCCGCGATAGACCGTCATCGAGTCGGCGGCAATGAGCGGGCGGGGCGGATGCGACGCCTGCGCCAGATGCAGCGCCACCGCGCTCTTCCCGGCCGCCGTCGGACCCACCAGGATGTGCCCCGCCAACGCGCTCATCCGCGCCTTCCCCCCGGCCCGGTTTTCCACGGTGTGGAAAAAACTTTTCCACGCTGTGGAAAACAACCGCCTGTTTTTTCCACGCCATGGAAAAAGTGTGCCCGGATTTTCCATGCTGTGGAAAAAAGGTTTCCACGCCGTGGAAAAATACGGCCCCGATTTTCCACGCCATGGAAAAGTTCACGGCGATTTTTCCACGCCATGGAAAACAGGTGTCCGGATTTTCCACGCTGTGGAAAACCACTTTCCACGCCGTGGAAGACTGTTCGACGCCCGGGAATCGTCATGGTTCGGACGCCGGCGTCTCGGCGGCGGGCGTCTCGCCGGCGGGCGTCGGCGCCGGCATCATCACCGTGCCCAGCAGATAGATGCCCACCCCGATGCAGATCGCCGCATCGGCGATGTTGAAGGCCGGCCAGTGCCAGGTCTGGATGTAGAAATCCAGGTAGTCGGTCACGTAGTCCAGCCGCAGGCGGTCGAACAGGTTGCCCGCGATTCCCCCGCAGAGCAGCCCAAGCGCCACGCGGTGCAGCGGGCCCGGCGGCAGGATCCGGCGCCGAAACATCACCAGCGCCACCAGCATCACGAACGCCAGGAGGGCCAAGGTCAGGTTCTGGCCGCTGAACATCCCCCAGGCCGCGCCGGTGTTGCGGATGTAGGTCAGGCTGAAAAAACCCGGAATCAACTCGACCGATTCGTGCAGCGAAAAGGCGCCGCGAACCCACTCCTTCGAGGCCTGGTCCAGCAGAATCACATACAGCGCAACCAGCAGCGGCGTCATGGCTCCCGTCCGCGATCCGCCGGATTACGCGTCCGACGAGTCGCCGGAGTCGTCGCCGGCGGGCACGTATTGGTGGCTGGCGCTGCGAAACGGCTGGTGACGCCCGCGGCCGCGCTCGGCCTCGCTCTGGCAGGCCAGGCACTTTTTCGCGAAGGGCAGCGCCTTCAATCGCGGCCGCTCGATCGGCTTGCTGCAGGCTTCGCAGGCGCCGTATTCGCCATCGTCAATGCGACGGATCGCATCTTCGATGTCATACAGCGAATCCTGCCGGCTGGAGGCCAGGCTCAACGCCAGCTCGCGGTCGAAATTGTCAGTGCCGTGGTCGGCCATGTGCGTCGAGTGCGAACTGATGTCCCCGGTCGATTCCATCGGCGAAAGCTTCAGGTTGTCGCCGGCCAGCGCGTTCAAGTTGCCCTGGACCAGCTCCAACTGCTTTTGCAGCATGGCGCGAAAGGCCGCCAGCTCTTCTTTGCGAAATGCTTTGCCCGGCTTGGCCGGGGCCGGCTTGCTCATAACCTTCGGGCTTGCTGCCTTCTTCAGGGTCTTGACGCTCTTCTTCACCGCGGTCTTTTTCGCGGCCGGCTTCTGGGGCGCCGGCTTGCGCGCGGATTTCTTCGGGGCCTTGACACTCTTCTTTGCCACCGGTTTCTTCGCCGCCTTCTTCACCGGCACCGGACGCTTCACCGGCTTCTTGGCCGCCTTTGTCGCCGGCTTCCTGGCGGTCTTCGCGGGCGCCTTCTTGACCGCCTTCTTCGGCGTCGGCTTGCGGGCGGACTTCGAGGCGGACTTTTTGGCCGTGCTCTTCGCGGGCCGTTGGGGCTTCGAAGCGGGCTTGCTCTTCTGCGCTGTCTTCTTCCTGGTCGCCATGGTTCACCTCTCGTTCAGCGGATGTTACCCCTTGCCCGAACCCATCGGCAAGTCTTGGGATGTCCGCAAAGGAGGGGGGGTGTACCACGCCCCGTGTGGAAAGTCAACCGCCCGACGCGCCCGCCCCGCCCGAAAGGCACGGCTGCGTCAAGAAAGCGTAAGCGACGGGAAGCGGCGCAAGAAGAGCGGGGCCATCGGCGGGGGCGAGTGGGCGGCGGGCCGTTGCATGGGTCTGGAGCGCGATTTTCCCGCTGGGAGCGCAG